>Ga0182742_1002333_pt1 | contig 21298 bp, 16 predicted proteins | sample eDN5th37CBELigMG_FD_128880 | JGI IMG/M metagenome (GOLD analysis project Ga0182742, IMG submission 128880) | Enriched Miracle-Growth compost microbial communities from Emeryville, California, USA - eDNA 5th pass 37_C BE-Lig MG (version 2)... ... | reverse complement strand
GTGTGGGAGAACTCGCACTCGCTGAAGCCGATGCTCTACAAGATCACCGGCGTGTGGGGGAACCATGAAGGCTCGATGATGCTCTGGCTGCTCATCCTCGTCTTCTTCAGCGCGCTGGTGGCGACGTTCGGGGTCAACCTGCCCGAGCGACTGCGCGCCAACGTGCTGGCCGTGCAGGGCCTGATCTCGACGGCTTTCGCGCTCTTCATCCTTCTGACGTCCAATCCGTTCCTGCGTCTTGCCCCGGCGCCGGCCGAGGGCCGGGACCTCAATCCGGTGCTGCAGGATATCGGCCTCGCGATCCATCCGCCGCTGCTCTATCTCGGTTATGTCGGCTTTTCCGTCTGTTTCTCCTTCGCCATCGCGGCGCTGATCGACGGGCGAATCGATGCGGCCTGGGCGCGCTGGGTGCGGCCCTGGGCGCTCGCCGCCTGGGCCTTCCTGACCGCCGGCATCGCCATGGGCTCCTACTGGGCCTATTACGAACTCGGCTGGGGCGGCTGGTGGTTCTGGGACCCGGTGGAAAACGCCTCCTTCATTCCCTGGCTCGCCGGCACGGCGCTGCTGCATTCCGCGATCGTCATGGAAAAGCGCGAGGCGCTGAAGATCTGGACGGTGCTGCTGGCGATCCTCACCTTTTCCATGTCGCTGCTCGGCACGTTCCTCGTGCGCTCCGGCGTCCTGACCTCCGTGCATGCGTTCGCGACCGATCCGAAGCGGGGCATCTTCATCCTCGCCATTCTGGTCTTCTTCATCGGCGGGGCGCTTTCGCTCTTCGCCTTCCGCGCCGCGACGCTGAAGGCCGGCGGGCTTTTCGCGCCGATCTCGCGGGAAGGCGCGCTCGTCCTCAACAACCTGATCCTGACGACGGCGGCGGCGACGGTGCTGACCGGTACGCTGTATCCGCTCGTGCTCGAAGCGCTGACGGGCGAGAAGATTTCGGTCGGGCCGCCGTTCTTCAACCTCACCTTCGGCCTTCTGATGCTGCCGCTCTTCCTGGCGGTGCCGTTCGGACCGCTGCTCGCCTGGAAGCGGGGCGATATCCTCGCGGCGGGCCAGCGGCTTTTCGCGGCGGTCGGCGTCGGCCTCGTTCTCGCGGCGGTCGCGATCTACGCGCAGGACGGCGGTCCGGTGCTCGCCTATTTCGGCCTTGCCATCGGCTTCTACATGATCGCCGGCGCGGTGACCGACCTGTGGCTGCGCGCCGGCATCGGCAAGGTGGCCGGCAACGTCGCGATCCGCCGGCTGGTCGGCCTGCCGGGGTCGGCCTTCGGCACGGCACTTGCCCATATCGGCATCGGCGTCACGGTGATCGGCGTCATCGCGGTCACGGCCTTCGAGACCGAGCACGTCGTGGAAATGAAGCCCGGCATGCAGGTGGAATCGGGCGGCTACACGCTGACCTTCGACGGCATGCGCCGTGGGCAGGGGCCGAACTATTCGGAAGAATCCGGCCACTTCACGGTGGCGCGGGGCGGCGTCGCCGTCGCCGAGGTCTGGTCCTCCAAGCGCATGTATACCGCGCGCCGCATGCCGACCACGGAAGCAGGCATCCGCACCTTCGGCCTCAGCCAGCTCTATGTGTCGCTGGGCGATGCGATGGCGGACGGCGGGATCGTGGTGCGCGTCTGGTGGAAGCCGATGATCCTGTGCATCTGGATCGGGACGCTCTTCATGATGGCCGGCGGCGCCGTCTCGCTCTGCGACCGTCGGCTTCGCGTCGGCGCGCCGCGGAAGACCCGCAAGACCAAGCCCGTCCTGGAGGCGGCGCAATGATGCGCCGCCTCTTCCTGGCCGCGGCCTTCGTTCTTGCCGCCCTGCCGGCCTTCGCGGTCAATCCGGACGAGGTGCTGGCCGATCCGGCGCTGGAGGCACGTGCGAGAGCGCTTTCCGCGCAACTGCGCTGCATGGTCTGCCAGAACCAGTCGATCGACGATTCCAATGCCGAACTGGCCCGGGACCTGCGCCTTCTGGTGCGCGAGCGCTTGGCGAACGGCGACAGCGACGAGGCGGTCATCGACTATGTCGTTTCGCGTTATGGCGAGTTCGTGCTGCTCAATCCGCGTCTTCGCGGCGAGACGCTGCTGCTTTGGGGGGCGCCGCTCGTGCTGTTCCTGGCCGGGGCGGCCGCCATGGCGCTCTTCGTGCGCAAGCGCGGCGGAAAGCCCACCGGAACGCCGCTTTCAGACGCGGAAAAGGCCGAGCTGGAACGCGCCTTGAAGCGCGACTGACCGGTCTGCGGCCGGGAATTTCCCAACATTACGAAAAATTCATGCTTCGGATAGTGTGCCGTAATGTGTTGCGGCCTATCTCTTTCCCATCGGCTGCTGAACGCGGCCCATGCCTATAAGAGAAAAGGTGCAAAGAATGTCCCAGATTTCAGCATTTCGTCCGAGCCTGAAGTCCGCCTTCAAGGCGACCACGGTCGCCGGAATCGCGGCCGTGATGCTTGCGACCGGCATTCCCGCCCGTGTCACCGAAAGCTACGCGGAAGCCGTTTCCGTCCAGGCCCCGCAGGTTGCGAGCTTCGCTGATGTCGTTCAGGCCGTTTCCCCCGCCGTTGTGTCCGTGCGCGTCCAGTCCGATGCGAAGCAGCCCAATGACGAGAGCAATTTCTCGTTCAATTTCGGCGGCCGCGGTTTTGACGAGCTGCCCGACGATCACCCGCTGAAGCGTTTCTTCCGGGAATTCGGCGGCCAGGACCAGTTCCATGGCGATCGCGGCCCTGGCCGCCGTTTCGGTGACCGCGGCGAGCGTGGCGACCGCCGTGCGCGCAAGCCGCATCTGCGTCCGACCGCCCAGGGCTCCGGCTTCTTCATCTCTGAAGACGGCTACATCGTCACCAACAACCACGTCGTCAATGACGGCACGGCCTTCACGGTCGTGACCAACGACGGCACCGAGCTCGACGCCAAGCTCGTCGGCAAGGATACCCGTACGGACCTTGCGGTGCTGAAGGTCGAGGAAAAGGACAAGCGCAAGTTCACCTATGTGAGCTTCGCGGACGACAGCCAGATCCGCGTCGGCGATTGGGTCGTGGCCGTCGGCAATCCGTTCGGTCTCGGCGGAACGGTGACGGCCGGCATCATCTCGGCCCGCGGCCGCGATATCGGCTCCGGCCCCTATGATGACTACCTGCAGGTGGATGCCGCCGTGAACCGCGGCAATTCCGGTGGCCCGACCTTCAACCTCAACGGCCAGGTCGTCGGCATCAACACCGCGATCTTCTCGCCGTCCGGCGGCAATGTCGGCATCGCCTTCGCGATCCCCGCCTCGGTTGCAAAGGGCGTCGTCGCCGACCTGATGAAGGACGGCAAGGTCGACCGCGGCTGGCTCGGCGTGCAGATCCAGCCGGTAAGCCGCGATATCGCCGATTCGCTCGGCCTTGCCGATGCGGCGGGCGCTCTCGTCGTCGAGCCGCAGGCCGACTCGCCCGGCGCCAAGGCCGGCATCAAGAAGGGTGACGTGATCACCGCGCTCGACGGCGAGCCGGTCAAGACCCCGCGTGACCTCGCCCGCCGCGTCGCCGACATTGCGCCCGGCACCAAGGTCGACGTCTCGGTCTGGCGCGACGGCAAGTCCCAGAACGTCACGGTCGAGATCGGCACGCTTGCCGGCGAGCAGATCCAGGCCTCGACGGATACCGAAAAGGTCGAGCCGGACGCCCCGGCCAGCGAGCAGGCCCTTGCGGACCTCGGCTTCTCGGTGATGCCGGGCGACGACGGCCTGACGGTTTCCTCCGTCGACCCGGACTCCGACGCGAGCGACCGCGGCCTCAAGGAAGGCGACCGCATCACCTCCGTCAACAATCAGGCGGTCAGCTCTGCCGAAGACGTGGTGAAGGTCATTAACAATGCCCGCAAGGACGGCCGCTCCAAGGCGCTGTTCCAGATCGAGACCAAGGACGGCAGCCGCTTCCTCGCCCTGCCGATCGATCAGGGCTGATCGTTCCGCAACGACATCGCGGCGCCGCGGAACCGGGAGGTTTCGCGGCGTTGCCGTATCGTCGGGGGAAGGGGCGCCCCCTGCCGGGCTTTCTCTTCGTTGGCGGGGCGAAAGGGTAAAACGGTGAGCCCATCGTTCCTCGCCCCGCCTGCGGGGAGAGGATGCGGGAGGCGGGCGAGGAGCATGCGTCCCGCCTCTTGAAGCGCGTGCGATGCTGTTCCGATTCGCCGTGCCATGCGCTAGGGGTAGATTGATGAAGATATTGATTGTGGAAGACGATCTGGAGGCCGCGGCCTATCTGTCGAAAGCCTTTCGCGAGGCGGGCATCGTGCTCGACCATGCGAGCGACGGCGAAAGCGGCCTGTTCCTCGCCACCGAGAACACTTACGACGTGCTGGTGATCGACCGCATGCTGCCGCGCCGTGACGGCCTGGCGGTCATTTCGGAGCTGCGCCGCCGCAATATCCATACGCCGGTGCTCATCCTCTCCGCGCTCGGCCAGGTCGACGACCGAGTGACCGGGCTTCGCGCCGGCGGCGACGACTATCTGCCGAAACCCTATGCCTTCAGCGAGCTTCTTGCCCGGGTGGAAGTGCTGGGCAGGCGCAAGGGCACGCCGGAGCAGGACATGGTTTACCGGGTCGGCGATCTCGAACTCGACCGGCTCTCCCATACGGTCAAGCGTGCGGGCAAGGAAATCCTCCTCCAGCCGCGTGAATTCCGCCTGCTCGAATATCTGATGAAGAATGCCGGACAGGTGGTGACGCGCACCATGCTCCTGGAAAATGTCTGGGACTACCATTTCGACCCGCAGACCAATGTCATCGACGTCCATGTCTCGCGGTTGCGTTCGAAGATCGAGAAGGACTTCGACCAGCCGCTGCTGCGCACCGTGCGCGGCGCCGGATACATGATGAAGGACGAGGCGGCGGGTTGATCCCATGCATGGATTGCCTGGCCGGCTGACCGCTCTCTACCGCACCACGGCGGTGCGCCTTTCCGCCGTCTATCTCCTGCTTTTCGCCGCCTGTGCGGCCTTTCTCGTCTTCTACGTCTCCTCCATGTCGGAAGGCCTCCTGCGCCAGCAGATGCGCGAAGCGGTGGCGCAGGAGACCGAGCAGATCGAGCGGGTCTTCGACAGCAACGGCATGAACGGCCTTCTGCGCACGCTGGAGCGGCGTTCCCGCCAGCCCGGCGCCAATCTCTACATCATCGCAAGCCCTTCCGGCGAGGTGCTGGCCGGCAACGTCGCTTCCCTGCAGCCGGGCGTTCTGGACACGGAAGGCTGGACGGAGACGCCTTTCCGCTATCAGCGCTACCAGGACGAGGCGCGCGGCAACAGCTGGCCGATGGCCTATGCCGAGGTGATCGTCCTTTCCAACGGCCTGCGGGTGCTGGTCGGCCGCGACCTCGGCGAGCCGGAGAATTTCCGCAACCTGGTGCGCCAGGCCCTGATGGTGGCGCTCGGCGTCATGGGCGTCGGAGCGCTCGCCATCTGGTATCTGATCGGCCGCAATGCGCTGAGGCGCATGGACCGCATGTCCGGTGCCAGCCAGCGCATCATGGCCGGCGATCTCTCGCAGCGCCTTCCGACCAGCGGCTCGGGCGACGAGTTCGACCGGCTGTCGGAATCGCTCAACACCATGCTCGGCCGCATCGAGAAGCTGAACGAGGGCCTCAAGCAGGTCTCCGACAATATCGCGCATGACCTCAAAACGCCGCTTACGCGCCTTCGCAACAAGGCGGAGGCCGCGCTTGCCGGAAGCGACAGCGCGGACTACCGCATCGCGCTGGAAGAGGTGATCGGCGAATCCGACCAGCTCATCCGCACCTTCAACGCGCTATTGATGATCTCCCGGGTGGAAGCGGGCCAGGCACCGGCCGAGATGAGCACCATCGACATCAGCGAGATCGCCCACGACAGCGCCGAACTCTACGAGCCGGTGGCGGAAGATTGCGGCCTGCGGCTCGTCACCGAGATCACCGAAGGCGCGGAGATCAAGGGCAACCGCGAACTCGTCGGCCAGGCGCTTGGCAATCTCATCGACAATGCCATCAAATATGCCGAGGGCAGCGGCGGCGAGCCGGAAATCCGCGTTTCGCTGCAAAGGCGTGACGGCTCCGTCGTGCTCTCGGTCGCCGACAGCGGAACGGGCGTTCCGCAGGACAAGCGCGAGGAAGTGGTGAAGCGCTTCGTGCGGCTCGACGAAAGCCGCTCCAAGCCCGGCACCGGCCTTGGACTGTCGCTCGTCGGTGCGGTCATGGAGATGCATCACGGCCGGCTGGAGCTGGAAGCGACCCATCCGGAACGGGAAAACAATCGGGGGCTGACGGTCAGGATGGTTTTCCCCATCCCCATGGACTGATACATCTCTTTGAGAGCAAGCAATTCCGACAAAAGTGTACAGCGGTTTTGCGTTCGGGATTGCGTAAAGAAGAAGATGCTCGAGGAGACATCATGAGCGTGACGGAAGCGATCCGTTTTTCCGATCTTTCGGCCTGCCCGATCCGTCACCTGAGCCAGACGGAGGTGAAGTCGGTCCTCTCCGACCTCAAGGATTGGGGCAAGGATCACGCCGCCATCGCGAAATGTCTTGCCGAGGACAGCCCGCTCAAGGATTTCGTCACCGCAGCCCTTTCGCTCTCGCCACATTTGCGCGACACCGCCCGCATCGATCCTGCTCTGCTCGCCCGCGCGCTGGAGGAGCCGGTGCTGCCGGCGATCGAAGCCGCGATCGCCCGTGCGCGGAACGCCTGGCAGCCGGAGACCGGCGAGGTCACCGAGGCCGTGCTGATGACCAGGCTGCGGGTCGCCAAGCGGGAAGTCGCGTTCCTGACGGCGCTTGCAGACCTTGCGCGCATCTTCGATGCCCGCCGCACCACCGCGCTCCTGACCGAGCTTGCCATGGCCGTAACCTCGGCCGCCATCGATCATCTGCTTCTGTCCGCCCATGAGAGCGGCAAGCTCAAGCTGCCCGATCCACAGCGCCCGAGCGAAGGGTCGGGCCTCATCGTCCTCGGCATGGGCAAGCTCGGCGCCTTCGAGCTCAACTATTCGTCCGATATCGATCTCGTCGTGTTCTTCGATCCCATGGCCGGCGTCGCGGTGGATCCGAGCGAGGCCGTCGAAACCTTTTCCCGTCTCGTGCGGCGCCTCATCCGTATCCTGCAGGAACGCACCGGCGACGGCTATGTCTTCCGCACGGACCTGCGTCTGAGACCCGATCCCGGCGCCACGCCGCTGGCGATCTCGGTCGATTCCGCCATGCTCTACTACGAGGGCAGGGGGCAGAACTGGGAGCGCGCCGCCTTCATCAAGGCGCGTCCCGTCGCCGGCGATCTCAAGGCGGGGGAAGCCTTCCTCAAGGAACTGACGCCCTTCGTCTTCCGCAAATATCTCGACTATGCGGCCATCGCCGATATCCACTCGATCAAGCGGCAGATCCATGCCCACAAGGGCCATGGCGAGATCGCGGTGAAGGGCCACAATGTCAAGCTCGGGCGCGGCGGCATCCGCGAGATCGAGTTCTTCGTACAGACCCAGCAGCTCATCGCCGGCGGCCGGGTGCCGGCGCTGCGCCTGCGCGCCACCGAGCCGATGCTGGCGGAACTCGCAAAGGCGAACTGGATCGACGCCGCAACGGCGCAGGAACTGACCGGGGCCTACTGGTTCCTGCGCGATGTCGAGCACCGGGTGCAGATGGTGCGCGACGAACAGAGCCATGTGCTGCCGGAAACCGAAGCCGAATTGAAGCGCATCGCCTTCATGATGGGGTTCGAAAGCACCGCTGCCTTCTCCGCAAGGCTCGTCGAGGTTCTGCGCACCGTCGAACGCCGCTATGCGGCGCTGTTCGAGCAGGAGGCCAAGCTCTCCTCCGAGACCGGCAATCTGGTCTTCACCGGCCAGAAGGACGACCCGGATACGCTGGACACGCTGAAACGCCTCGGTTTCGAACGTCCTGCCGACATTTCCCGCACCATCCGCACCTGGCATTACGGTCGCTACCGCGCCACCCAGTCCGTTGAGGCGCGTGAGCGGCTGACGGAGCTGACGCCTGAACTGTTGCGCGTCTTCGGCGAAAGCAAGCGGGCGGACGAAGCGCTGCTGCGCTTCGATAATTTCATTTCCGGCCTGCCGGCGGGCATCCAGCTCTTCTCGCTGCTCGGCAACAATCCGGCGCTGCTTTCCCTCATCGTCAACATCATGTCGTCGGCGCCGCGCCTTGCCGAGGTGATCGCGGCAAAACCGCATGTCTTCGACGGCATGCTCGATCCCGGCCTTCTCGCCGAACTGCCGACCCGCGCCTATCTTGCCGAACGCATCGAAGGCTTCGTGTCCGGCGCCCGGCACTATGAGGAAATCCTCGACCGCCTGCGCATCATCGCGGCCGAACAGCGGTTTTTGATCGGCATCCGGCTTCTGACCGGCGCGATCACGGGAAAGCAGGCGGCGCGGGCCTTCACCCACGTGGCCGACCTCATCGTGCAGGCCGCCCTCAAGGCGGTGCTGGACGAGATCGAGGCGGCCCATGGCAGGTTCCCCGGCGGGCGTGTCGCGCTGGTCGGCATGGGCAAGCTCGGCAGTTTCGAGCTGACGGCAGGCTCGGACATCGACCTCATCCTGCTCTACGACCATGATGGCGACGCCTTCGAATCGGACGGGGCCAAGCCGCTGGACAACATCAGGTACTTCACCCGCATCACCCAGCGCCTGATCGCGGCGCTGTCCGCGCCGACCGCCGAGGGCGTGCTCTACGAGGTGGACATGCGGCTTCGCCCTTCCGGTAACAAGGGGCCGGTGGCAACGCGAATCACCTCCTTCGCCAAATATCAGGCCGAGGAGGCCTGGACCTGGGAGCACATGGCGCTGACCCGCGCCCGCGTGCTGTGCGGCGACGAGAGCCTGGTGAAGGAGGCGGAGGAAATCTTCCGCTCCGTGCTCGGCCGCAAGCGCGACACGGCGAAGGTGGCCCGGGATGTCGCCGAGATGCGCGATCTGATCGACAAGGAAAAGCCCGCACGGGACATCTGGGACCTGAAGCTCATCGCCGGCGGTCTCATCGACATCGAATTCATCGCCCAGTATCTGGCGCTCGACGCCCCCGCGCGCGGCGCGCCGCAGCCGGACAAGGCCTTGCCGACGGCCGACGCTCTGGCCATGCTCGGCGAGAATATGATGGACCCCAACGATCTCGATACGGTCCAGCGGGCGCTGCTGCTCTATACCGATATCTCGCAGATCGTGCGCCTGTGCATCGATGGCGCCTTCGACCCGAAGGAAGCACCCGCCGGCCTCATCGATCTCGTCTGCCGCGCCGGGGACTGCCCGGACATCCGCACGCTGGAAGCGGATATAAGGCGTATTTCCAAGGCGGTGCGGAAGATTTTTCAGGGGCTGGTGAAGGGGTAGCTACACCGACGAGGAGCGGCTCTGTCCAACGTCCCTTCCGTCATCCTCAAGCCCGAGGGTGACATTGGTGGGGGTGTATGGGATCCTGTCTTCACGCCGCCGCCAGATGCAGCGTCGCCAGCCGCTCCCGATCGGGGATGCGCACCGAGATGATCGTGCCCTTGCCCTCGACGGAATAGATCCGCATCGCCCCGCCGTGCAGATGGGCCAGCGAGCGCGAGATGGCAAGGCGGAGGCCGGAGCCGCCCTTGCTCTTGGCATATTGGCTCTGCACCTGCTCGAAGGGCTGACCGATCTTCTGCAAAGCGGATTTCGGGATGCCGATGCCGGTATCGGCGATGGTCAGCGTCACCGCGCCTGCCACTTTGCGCGCCCGCACCTCCACCCTTCCGCCGGCATTGGTGAACTTCATGGCGTTCGACAGCAGGTTCAGGAGGATCTGCTTCATGGCTCGGCGGTCCGCTACCGTCACGAGGTGGTTCGGGCAGGCCTGCCGCACGTCGATCTGTTTCTTTTCCGCCTGCAGCATGGTCAGGCGCAGCGTCTCCTCGATCAGCGGCGAAAGGTCGACCGGCTCGCAGCTTATGCGCATATGGCCCGCCTCGATCTTCGACATGTCGAGGATGTCGCTGATGACGTTGAGCAGATGCTTGCCGCTTTCGTGGATGTCGCGGGAATATTCGCGGTATTTGTCCGAGCCGAGCGGGCCGAACATCTGGTTCTGCAGGATCTCCGAGAAGCCGAGGATGGCATTGAGCGGCGTGCGCAGCTCATGCGACATGTTGGCGAGGAATTCCGACTTTGCCCGGTTGGCCGCCTCGGCGCGGTCCTTTTCCGCCTGGTAATTGGCATTGGCAAGGGAAAGCTCGGCTTTTTGCCGCTCCAGCTTGGCGCGGGAGGCGGAGAGGTCGCCGATCGTCGCCATCAGCCGGCGCTCGGATTCGCGCAGGCGGACCTGGTGGCGCTTCATCATGGTGATGTCGGTGCCGACGGAAACGAGGCCGCCGTCCCGGGTGCGCCGCTCGTTGATCTGCAGCCAGCGCTCGTCGGCAAGCTGCACTTCGCTGGTCTGTGAAATGCCGGTGCCGTCCGCATCCGCGATGCGCCGCTCGATGACGGGGCGGGCCGCCGCCGCATGCACGGCCGTTCGCTCGGTGCCGGGCACGAGGACGTCGTCCGGAAGCCCGTAGGCCTGCTGGTAGTGCGCATTGCACATCACGAGCCGGTCGTTCTTGTCCCACAGCACGAAGGCCTCCGAGGTGCACTCGATCGCGTCGGCCAGCCGCTGGTCGGCTTCCTGATAGCGCTGGGCGAGCCGGTGCTGCTCCGTCACATCCATGGCGATACCGATGATGTGCATGCGACCGGAGGCCATGCGGATCACCTGCGCGCGGGCGCGCAGCCACACATAGTGCCCGTCGGCGTGGCGCATGCGGAACACCTGGTCGACCTGCTTGGCTTCGCCCCGCGCGACCGCCCGGGCGACCTGATAGATGCCGTCGTCGTCGGGATGCATCAGGCGCGCCGCATCGCCGAATGACAGGACGCTGTCGCGTGCCGGCATGCCGAGCATTTCATACATCGAGCGCGACCAGAACAGCCGCCGGTTCGCAAGGTCGAAGTCCCATAGGCCGCAGCGGCCGCGGGCAAGCGCCGTTTCCACCCGCAGGTTGGATTCGGCGAAGATCGCATCCGCATCCCGCGCGCGCTTCGCCTGGATGTAATAAGCGTAGAGAATGACGAGCAGGATCGCCGAAATGCCGGAGAACAGCGTGACGTTCAGCGCCACCTCGTCCCGCCAGAATGTCGCGATCTGGCCGAGCGGATTGGCGACGACGATGAAGCCGCCTTTCTTCGGCATCTGCACGAGCGAAGCGTAATATTCCTCCGTGCCGATATGCGCGCGGAAGACGCCGGCGGACTCTCCGAAATACTGGCTTGCCGCCAGCTCCGGCGAAAAGCGTGCGAGCGACTGCCCGACATAGCGCGCCGCGGCCAGCGAGGCGCCGAAAATGCGACCGTTCTCCTCGACGAAGAGGACCAGCCCGCCCGGCTGCATGCGATCCTGCGGCAGGCCGAGGGAGAGCGCGGCCTCCACCGCCATCCGGTCGGAATTGGCAAGGCTTTCCGCCATGGTGCCGGAAAACACCGCGCCGACTGCCAGCGCGGTCAGCGAGGTCGTATCCCTGACGCTCGTGTCCATCCGGTCATGCTCGACCAGGATGCCGACCATCCGCGAGATGGCCACAACGAGCAGGAAGGCGACGATCAGGATGGGTATCGACCGCTTCAACACGGGTTCGGCCCGTGTGAGATGCCGTGCGGCAGGTCCGGCGAAGATTTTCGCCTGTCCCGTCAGCTCGTTTTCCCAGGCCGCCATTCCCGGGAATCTGAGACGAGTCCACCCGCCGGCTGCGCGTCCTCGTTGCGCGTCCGCCATAGTCATAAACCTTGTACCCTCTCGCGATTCGGCGCGCCGCTCGCCCGAATCTGCCCTAATGAATCAATTGTGATTCGGCTTGTCCAGCGGAAAAGGTAACGGACTGTTAACCAATTCTTATGGTTGGGAATTTGCATCCGGCGCCGGCGCGCCGGCCGGCCGGCGGGGGCCGGTGTCGCTCTCACGCCATGCCTTCAGCAGGGCTGCGCGCCGGCGCGGCGGGCGCGCCTCGAGAAGCGCGATGGCGATCATTCGGTCCGTACGGAAATGGCGGAAGCCCTGCCGCCACTCGCACCAGGCGATGAGGATGCGCGTGTCCTCGAAATAGCCGAGGGCAATCGGCCAGACGACCCGCTCGGTTACGGTGCCCGCCACGTCGGCATAGGAAAGGCGCAGCTTGCGCTCTCGGCGGACTGCCACGCGCAGCAACGCAAGGTCGACGGTCTCGCCGTCGACGATCTTGCGCGGGCCGACGAGGAGCGCCGTGTTCTCCAGCTCCGCGCGAAGCTCGGCCGGCAGCACCGCGGAGATTTTGGCGAGCGCATCCGTCGCCGCTCTGGTCACAGGCGCGTCGGCGAATTTCTCCACCCAGCGGAAGCCGAGCACCAGGGCCTCCAGCTCCCCTTGCGAGAACATCAGCGGCGGCAGCATGAAGCCGGGGCGCAGCACATAACCGACGCCGGGCTCGCCCTCGATGTCGGCACCCTGCGCCTGGAGCGTGGCGATGTCGCGACAGAGCGTGCGGATGCTGACGCCGAGTTCGGCGGCGAGCGTCGCGCCGCTGACCGGCCGGCGATGCCGGCGCAGGACCTGGAGGAGAGCGAGCAGTCGTTCGGATCGGGCCATGGCAGGATACTGCCAATTTCTGGCAGCGGTGTCGACTAGGATCGCCCCGTCAACACGAAAGGAAGACCCCATGATCTCCCCCAACCTCATGATCCTCTATGTCGAGAATTCCCTTGCGAGCGGCCGTTTCTACGAAACGATCTTCGGCACGGCGCCGCAGGTGCAGTCGCCGGGCTTCGTGTCCTTCCAGTTCGGAAACGGCCTTGCGCTCGGCCTTTGGTCGACCGGCTCGCCGGAATTCGTCTCCGGCGGCACGGGTCACCGCGCCGAGATCGCGATCGTCGTTGACGACGATGCGCAGATCGACCGGCTGCATGACGAATGGCGCGCCGCAGGCGTTTCCATCGAGCAGCCGCCGTTCACGGCGGTCTTCGGTCGTACCTTCGTCGCGCTCGATCCCGACGGCCACCGCATCCGCGTCTGCCCGCCGGACAAGTGAGCCGAAGTCCTCAGCCCTTGAGCATCCGCTCCACGATATCCGAGACGTCGGAGGAGAGCGTTTCGCCCGCCGCGATCGTCCTCAGGGCGTTGCGGGCATGGTCGGACCGCGTTTCCTCAAGCGCCCGCCAGGAGCGCATGGAGGTGAGGATGCGGGCGGCGAGCTGCGGGTTCTTCGGGTCGATTTCGAGGATCTGCTCGGCAAGGAAGCGGTAGCCCGCCCCGTCCGCCCGGTTGAAGCCGGTGGCGTTGGAAAAGGCGAAAGTGCCGACGAGCGCGCGCACGCGGTTCGGGTTCGTCCTGTTGAAATGCGGGCTCTCCATCAGCGCCTTGACCCGCTCCAGCGCGCCGTCGCCTGGGATCGTGGCCTGAATGGAGAACCACTTGTCGATGACCAGCGCATTGTCGGCGAAGCGGGCGCGGAAGGCTTCCAGTGCCTCGGTCGCTTCCGGCCGATCCGCGAAGCGGTGGGCAAGGATGGTCAGCGCGGCGCTGAGGTCCGTCATGTTGTCGGCGGCGGCGAAGGCTTCGGCCGCACGGCCCGGCGTGCCGTCGGAAACGGCGAGATAGGCGAGCGCCGCGTTGCGCAGTGCCCGGCGGCCGGCGGCGGCCGCATCCGGTGCGAACACGCCTTCGGTGCGGTGGTCCTCGAAAAGGACGGCGAAGACATCGGGGGCGCGGTTGGCGATGAAGGCGAGCACGGCCTCACGTCCGGCACGAATGGCATCCGGATCGTTGTTGCTGCCGAGCTCGCGGGCAATGTCGGATTCGGAGGGCAGCGCCAGCGCCTGCGCCCGGAAGGCCGGCTCCAGCGTCTCGTCGCCGGCAATGGCGACGAGCGTGTCGGCAAGCACCGCATCGGCCTCGACCGGCTCGCCCGCACGCGCCTTTCGCGCCGCCTCGACGAGGTTGGGCAGGGCGAGATCGTTCAGCGCCTGCCAGCGGGCGAAGAGATCGCTGTCGTGGCGGGCGATATGGGCGAGGTCGGCGGGCGCCTGCTCGAAATGCAGGTTGACCGGCGCGGAGAAGCCGCGGTTGAGCGAAACGACCGGACGCGATGGTATGCCGGAGAAGGTCACCGTCTGGCGGCGCTCCGTAAGATGCAGCACGTCGCCGGTCACAGCGGCGCCGCTGATGGCACCCGGCGCCGCTTCAGAACCGTCGGCAAGGATGAGGCCGAAGCGGAGCGGAATATGCATCGGCTCCTTGACGCTCTGGCCGGGCGTCGGCGGGATCATCTGCTCCAGCGAGACGGTCAGCTCGCCCTTTGCCTGGTCGTAGCCCGTCGAGACGCTGACGAGCGGCGTGCCCGCCTGGTTGTACCAGAGCGAGAACTGCGTGAGGTCGACGCCGTTCGCCTCCTCGAAGCATTTCACGAAATCCTCGATCGTCGCGGCATCGCCGTCGTGCCGGTCGAAATAGAGGTCCATGCCCTTCTTGAAACCGTCCCGGCCGACGATGGTCGCGATCATGCGCGTCACCTCGGAGCCTTTCTCATAGACGGTTGTCGTGTAGAAGTTGTTGATTTCGCGGTATTTCGTCGGGCGCACCGGATGCGCCAGGGGGCCGGCATCCTCCGGGAACTGCTCCGACTTCAGGTGCCGCACCTCGGCAATGCGCTTGACGGCGCGCGAGCGCTGATCGGCGGAAAATTCGTGGTCGCGGTAGACCGTCAGGCCTTCCTTCAGACACAGCTGGAACCAGTCGCGGCAGGTGACACGGTTGCCGGTCCAGTTGTGGAAATATTCGTGCGCGATGATCGCTTCGATATTGGCATAATCCTGGTCGGTGGCGATTTCCGGGTCTGCCAGCACGTATTTGTCGTTGAAGACGTTGAGCCCCTTGTTCTCCATGGCGCCCATGTTGAAGTCGGAGACGGCGACGATCATGAAGATGTCGAGGTCGTATTCGCGGCCGAACACCTCCTCGTCCCACGTCATGGAGCGCTTCAGCGCGTCCATCGCATAGGCCGCGCGCGGCTCCTTGCCGTGCTCGACATAGATCTTCAGCGCGACCTCGCGGCCGGACATGGTGGTGAACGTGTCCTCCACGACGCCGAGATCGCCGGCGACCAGCGCGAAGAGATAGGAAGGTTTCGGGTGCGGATCGAACCAGGCGGCGAAATGCTTGCCTTCGCCATAGCCGGCGCCGCCGAGGAAATTGCCGTTGGAAAGCAGGAGCGGGCAGCTTTCCTTGTCGGCGATGATGTTGACGGTGTAGACGGCCAGCACGTCCGGCCGGTCGGGGAAATAGGTGATGCGGCGGAAGCCTTCCGCCTCGCACTGGGTGCAGTAGACGCCGTTGGTGCGGTAAAGCCCCATGAGCTGGGTATTCGCCTGCGGGTTGATCATCGTCGTGACGGTGATCTCGAAAGGCTCGGTTGCCGGCAGATCGCGGATCGTCAGGCTGTCGGGCGTCACGTCATAGCGCGCCGCGTCCATTTCCATCTGGTCGAACAGCAGGCCGGTCATCACCAGTTCGTCGCCGTCCAGCACCAGCGGAGCTGCGGGGTCGGCACCCTCGCGACGGTGGAAGATCAGCCGCGCCTCGACCTTCGTGTCGGTCGGGTCCAGTTCGAAGGTCAGGTCGACACGCTCGAGAACGAAGTCAGTCTGGCGATAGTCTGCCAGATGGATGATCCGGCCGTTCTCTGTCCGCATGGATATGTCCTGCTCTTTGCGGTCCACGCCCGTATCGTTTCTGCACGATGCCACCGGGCGATATAGGACGCTCTGCCCCCAAGTTCCACGAATAGATAGGCTTGTTGACTTAACATCTCATTTCCACAGACGTTTTGTTCAAAAAATTGTGTCGTGGCGGGACACTTCCTGCAAAGAGCGGAGCCGGATCAAAATTATCCTTGAAGCATCAGCAGATTTGATCACACTTGGCCGGCAATCAAGCTAGATTTGCGCTGCCACCCGAGCCGGCTTGCCGGCCTCGCTTCGATGCCTCATGCCATGGCCGTCCGGCCATGACGAGTTTTCCATGGATACGCCGTATACAAACCCCATGCGGGGCATTTCCCTCAAGGTCGCCTCGGTGGTGATCTTCCTGTGCATGTCCGCACTCATCAAGGCAGCGGGCAAGGATATCCCGGCAGGACAGATCACCTTCCTGCGCTCGGCCTTCGCCATGGTGCCGATCCTCCTCTTCCTGGCCGTGCAGGGACAATTGCGCGACGCCTTCCGCACGAACGACGTTTTCGGACATTTCAAGCGCGGCTTCGTCGGCATCCTGTCCATGGGCTTCGGCTTTTACGGCCTCGTGCACCTGCCGCTGCCGGAATCGATTGCGCTCGGCTATGCCCTGCCGCTCGTCACGGTGGTCATCGCGGCGGTTTTCCTCAAGGAACAGGTCGGTGCCTATCGCTGGACGGCGGTGCTGGCGGGGCTCGTCGGCGTCGCCATCATAAGCTGGCCGCGCCTGACGCTTTTCCGGCAGGGCGGCTTCGGCTCCTCGGAGGCGATGGGCGCGCTCGCCATGCTGGCTTTCGCCGTCCTCGGCTCCTGCGCCATGGTGCTGGTGCGAAAGCTGGTGCGCAAGGAGCGAACGTCCACCATCGTCCTGTATTTCTCGCTTTTCGCGTCGCTCTTCTCGCTCGGCACGCTGCCGTTCGGCTGGAGCGAGCTCAGCGGGCTTTCCCTCGGCCTGATGGCGCTTGCCGGCTTTTGCGGCGGCATTGCGCAGCTGCTCCTGACGGCGAGCTACCGCTATGCGGATGTCTCGACCATCGCGCCGTTCGAATATATCTCGATCGTGCTCGGCCTTGTCATCGGCTATTTCCTGTTCGGCGACGTGCCGACCAACTCGATGCTGACCGGCACGGCCATCGTCGTCAGCGCCGGGATTTTCGTGATTTTCCGCGAGCACCGGCTCGCATTGAAGCATCGCGCCCATCTGCCCGAAGGCTGACGAGAAGAGTTCCCCGCCGGCTTCAAAGGCCGCCGCCGCATCTCAATTGGGCAGAAAGGCCTTCAGCGGATCGCGGCGCTGGACCGCGTCGCGCGGCAGCGCGGCCAGCAGGGCATATTCCCGGGCAGCGTTGACGGCTGCCCGGATATCGGCAATGTCGGACATCAGCTTGTGAAATCTGGCCATCGGCATGCTCCCGAAGAACTGCAGTTCAGCGCTGGATGAATTCGGCGAAGAGCTGGTTGGGACGATTGATGCGGGCGAAGCCGGCTGCTGTGAGCTGCTCATTGGCCGGAGCGGCGATGCCGCCGAAGCCAAGGCCGGCGCGCAAACCGGAATGGCGGAGCGTCTCGAAGCTCGAATGAATGGGCCGAAAGCGGGCGGTCATGGATCGATTCCTTAAATCATGTCCCTCCCATGCTTTGATATTGCGCCGCAGCATGAATTTTGCAATGCGACATTCTGCCCGGCAGATATGTCGAATTCGCATGGCTGCTGAAGCATTTTGTTCATGCTTCAGGCAAGTTTACGGCATCGCCGCAGCGGGCTGCCAAGTCCCAAGTTTCAAGCTATTGAATTCGTTGGATGCGGCTCGGTGATTCAGCCGTCGAGCCCTGCGCGGAAAGCAAGCAGATCCTGCCAGGCGAGGCGCTTGCTGATCGGCGCGGTCGCCAGATCCTGCGGATGAAGCGTCGCAAAGGCCCGGATGGTACGCCCGCCCGTCTCCATGTCCCGCCATTCGCCGCGCAATTGGTGGATCGTGTCGTTGGAACGCAAAAGGAAGCGCGCGGCGAAATTGCCGAGGATCAGCAGGCTTTCCGGTTCGGCGAGCGCGATCTGCCGCTCGATGAAGGGCCGGCAGATATCGGCCTCGCGCGGCGAGGGCGGCCGATTGCCCGGCGGGCGCCACGGCACGATATTGGTCAGCAGCAGGTCTGCCCGGTTGAGGCCGATACCGCCGAGCATACGGTCGAGCATGGCGCCCTGCCGGCCGGAAAAGGGCCGGCCGTCGCGGTCGTCGTCGGCATTCGGCATGGCGCCGATCACCATGACCGCAGGCTTCGCCTTGCCCTCGGCAAAGACCAGGCAGCGCGCACTGGTCTTCAGGTTGCAGCCGTTGAAGGCTTCCATCGCCGCTCGCAATTCGTCCAGCGAGCGGGCGCTGCTTGCGGCAAACTCTGCTTCCGCCACCGCCTGGCTGTCCGGTATCGCGACATTCGGCAGGGGCGCGGCGGCTGCCGCGGTGGGGCGCGAGGCTTCCTGCCGTGCCGGTGCCTGCCGGGCGGGTTGCCGCTCGGGGGAGGGGAGAGCCTCGCGCTGCGCCGTCAGGCCGCGCGCCGCGCGCATCGCCTCGAATTCGGCGAAGCGGTCGACCGGCTCTTCCTCCAGCAGCCATTCGATCCCCGCATCCGCATAGAAATGCAGAAGCGAGCGGAGCTGATCGGGATGGAGGTCGTTCGCGGCGTTCATGGTTTCATCTTAGCCATGTGGGACGCGGGAGGAAAGCGCCGCGGTCACGCTGCCCACTGCGCCACGTCTTCGCTTTCGCCGATCAGCGCGAGGCCATGGGCGATGGAGAGCAATTCGCCGCCGCTTTCGATCCTGTCCGCATCGAAGCGGCGTGTGAAGATGCTGCGCACCGCCGGAACGAAGGAGGTGCCGCCGGTCAGGAACACCTTGTCGATGGCGCCGGGCGCCGTCCCGGTCTTTTCCAGCACCTCGTCCAGCGCGCCCTCGATGCGGGCGAGTTCCGGGGCGATCCACCGCTCGAAATCGGCGCGCCGCACTGTCCTGTTGCCGGCCGCGCCGAGCGGTGCGAATCGGAATTCCGCTTCCTCGTCCGCCGACAGCGCCATCTTGGTGGCCGAGATCGCCTGGTAGAGCGGATAGCCTTCGTCATGCTCGACGAGGTCGATGAAGAGTTCCAGTTTCTCCGGCTCCAGCGCGGATCGAACCAGCGACTTCAGATCGCTGAATTCCCGCGTCGTCTTGAAGATCGAAAGCTGGTTCCAGCGGGCGAAGTTGGCATAGTAGCCGGAGGGCACTTCCAGCAGCTTGTCGAAGCTCTTGAAGAAGGTGCCCTTGCCGATTTCCGGCGCGACGAGATGCTCGATCATGCGCGAATCGAAATGGTCGCCTGCAATGCCCACACCCGAATGGCCGATCGGCAAGGCCGTCAGCCGGCCCGCCTGCCGCTCGAAACGGATGAGCGAATAGTCGGTCGTGCCGCCGCCGAAGTCGGCGACCAGTACGGTCGCGTCGCTCTTCAGCGTCTGTGCGAAGTAGTAGGCCGCCGCCACCGGCTCGTAGACATAGTGGATTTCCGGAAAGCCGAGCCGCGTCAGGGCCGCATTGTAGCGCTCGATGGCAAGGGCGGGGTCCGGGCTTGCACCGGCAAATTGCACCGGCCGGCCGGCAACCAGCCGGCTGACCTCGCCCGGCCAGTCCTCCCCGGCATAGGCCTTAAGGCGCCTCAGGAAGATTTCCATAAGATCGTCGAAGCCGTGCCGGCGAGCGAAGATCAGCGTGCCCTGGAACAGGGCGCTCGCCGCGAAGGTCTTGATCGACTGCAGGAAGCGGCAATCGCCCGGATTGTCGATGAACTGGCGGATCGCCGCCTGTCCGGCCTCGACCTTCAGCGCCTGCGCGCCGACAACCGGATCCTTCATGAAGGACAGCGCCGTGCGCATCGTATCGGTGTCGCCCGCACTGCTGGTAAACCGCATGGACCGCGTGGCGCCTGCCTCTTCCGCAAGAGCCAGAACCGTATTCGTCGTGCCGAAATCGAGCCCGAGTGCCCGTGCCATCGCCGTGCCCCCTGTGAATGCCGAATTGTGTTGAACCGGAGCGGATTGCTCCGCGTGACGGGCACGCCGCGCGCGCCGGAAATGAAGAGGCGCCAGATGGCACAGGCGGGCGGCGAAGGCAAGGGGAGAAGGCGTGTTTACCCCTCAGCCTAGCCCTTCCTCGCGAGCGGGGAGGGGGGCTTGCCCGACGAACGGCTGCTGTTTGAGGAAACCCGTGCGGGATATCCCCTTCGCCCCTTGGGGGAGAAGGTGGCCGGCAGGCCGGATGAGGGCGAACACCCGTGCTTCACACCGACCGCGCCGCCCCGCCGTCGCAGCGCACGAGGCTGCCGGTCACGTAGCTGGCCGGTGTGCTGCACAGGAAGGCGGCGGTGGCCGCGAATTCCTCGACCGTGCCGTAGCGCCCGGCGGGAATCGCCTCTTCGGCCGCGGCGCGCACCGCATCGATGCTTTTGCCGTGGCGTTCGGCGGCCGCCGCATCGAGGCTTTTCAGCCGATCGGTCATGATGCTGCCGGGCAGCAGCATGTTGCTGGTGATGCCATAAGCTGCGACCTCGCTTGCCAAGGTCTTCGACCAGCCGGCCAGCGCCGGGCGCAGGGTGTTGGAAAGCGCAAGGCCGGGGATCGGCTCGATCACGCCGGAGGAGGCGACGGTGAGGATACGGCCCCAGCGCTGCTCCTTCATGCCCGGAAGAAGACGGTTGGTGAGCGCGATGATCCGCAGCACCATGGACTGGAAGTAGGACATGAGCTTCTCCTCGCTCATGTCCTCGGTCGAGCCGGGCGTCGGCCCGCCCGAATTGTTGACGAGGATGTCGAGCCCGCCGAGCTTTTCCGAAACGGCTCCAACCATGGTCTCCACGAAACGCTCCTCGCCGAGGTCGGCCTGCACCCAGTCGGCGCGGCCGGGTCCCTTTGCGTTGATGGCGTCGCAATTGGCTTTCAGCGTCTCGGCGCTGCGCCCGCACAAGAGCACATGCGCGCCCTCCCGGGCGAGCGCGACCGCGATGCCCTTGCCGAGGCCGCGGGAGGAGGCGAGAACGAGCGCACGTTTGCCGGCGATTGCAAGATCCATGGTCATATCCTTTGAAAAGCAATTCCAGGCGACGTTTATAGTAGCCTGCGCGCGAAATTGCGTGACTGAAATCCAAAACGTACCCGACAGGTGGGCGCTCCGGCTCCGCGAATGTGGAGATTTTCGCCGAATTCGTTCAAGTCGCGCGGAAGCGATGGGATACTCTCTAACATGGATGAATTCCTCTGCCGGCTGGCGGGCTGCGCTGCCAGGTTCCGAGCGGAGGGAATCAAGCGGGCGCAGACCGGAGAAACGACAGTCGACTGACGCTTACGTGAAAGTCAATAAACTTTCGGCCCGTCATGACATCATGCGCAAAAGCGCGGACGCTCTGTCGCAGAACGGCTCGACAAGGTTTCCCGTATTTGTCATGACAGGGCCGGACCAGAGGGATTTTCCGCAGCTTCGAGGGGTGCGGATGG
>Ga0182742_1002331_pt1 | contig 21334 bp, 16 predicted proteins | sample eDN5th37CBELigMG_FD_128880 | JGI IMG/M metagenome (GOLD analysis project Ga0182742, IMG submission 128880) | Enriched Miracle-Growth compost microbial communities from Emeryville, California, USA - eDNA 5th pass 37_C BE-Lig MG (version 2)... ... | reverse complement strand
GAAAGAATTGACCTCAGAGTTCGGGCAGGGATTCTCGACCCCAAATCTGTCGCGGATGATCCGCTTCGCCGAGCATTTTTCCGACCCGGAAATTGTTGCGACGCTGTCGAAACAATTGAGCTGGAGCCACTTCGTCGAGATCATCCCGCTGGATGACCCGATGAAGCGCGACTTTTACGCGGAGATGTGCCGCCTTGAGGGCTGGAGCGTCCGGGCCTTGCGCGACAAGCTCCGCGGCATGCTCTTTGAGCGGACGGCCCTCTCGAAAAAGCCCGCGGATCTGGCCAGGCAGGAGCTGGCGAAGCTCCGCGAGGAGGACCGGCTTACCCCGGACCTCGTCTTCCGCGACCCGTATTTCCTCGATTTTCTGGGCCTGAAGGACACCTACAGCGAGAAGGACCTGGAGGCTGCGATCCTCCGCGAGCTGGAGGGCTTCATCCTCGAATTCGGGACCGGCTTCGCCTTCGTCGCCCGGCAGAAGCGCATGGTCATCGACCAGAAGGATTTCTTCCTCGACCTACTCTTCTACCACCGCAAGCTCCGGCGCTTGGTCGCCATCGAGCTGAAGCTCGGCCCCTTCGAGGCCGCCCACAAGGGCCAGATGGAGCTGTATCTCCGGTGGCTCGAAAGGCACGAGCAGCAGCCGGGTGAGGAGCCGCCTATCGGTCTGATCCTCTGCGCCGACAAGTCGGATGAGCAGGTCGAACTCTTGCAGCTCGACCGAAGCGGGATTCGGGTGGCCGCCTACATGACCGAGCTGCCGCCTCGGCCGCTGCTCCAGAAGAAGCTTCACGAGGCCGTGGAGCGGGCGCGGGCACAGATCTTCCGATAGCAAAGAGAAGGCGACGAAGGCCGATGGCGTGCCGATCCCCAGAACGGCAACCCGGCCCTCATCATCTTGCATGGGTCGGCGTTCGACTGAAGGCGAGGGAAAAGCCGGGCCGTCCCGCCTGGGTCGGAACTCAGAATATCGGTATACTGTGAACGAATGACCCCTATGGGTGGATGGGATCCTGTGCAATGCGTGGTTGCTTGTGATAGAAGTGCCCATGGCACCGCCCCGTTTCCCGATGAGGGCCCTCCAGCATGACTGAAAACGTTTCTCGGCAGGTCCTGTGGCCGAATGACCCGAACATCCTCGTCCGCGTCGCCATCCTCCACGTCGGCCAGGGGTCGAGCGCCGTCGTCTTCGTCGCGAGCGGCGAGAGCTACAATGTCCTCCTCGTCGACATCAACCTCGACTCGACCTGCGGCGGCATCGACGTGCCGCGGATGATGAAGGACCTCCTCGATGGCCAGGAGCTCTATGCCTTTGTCAACACGCACCCCCACGACGACCACATCAAGGGCATCAAGGAGCTCTCGGAAGCCGTCACCATCAAGCGGGTCTGGCACTCCGGGCACATCCCGAGCAAGAAGTACGGCTCCCGCTACGAGGACCTCAAGGCGGTTATCGACAAGGTCAAGAAGGCAAGCGGTGACGCCGCCGAGCGGGTCCTTGCGGGCAGCCGCGGCTCGGAGGTCTTGGGCGATGCCCAGTGCCACATCCTGGCCCCCGCCGAGTACGTCACCGAAGAGGTAAACGAGGAAGAAGCGGATCAGCGGCGGGCACGGATTCACGAGCAGTGCGCGTGCATCAAGTTCGGCAAGGAGTGGACGTGGGCCATCATCCCGGGGGATGCCGACCACGTCGCCTTCAGCGAACACATCATGTACCACAAGACTCGCCTCGGTTCGGCCCTCCTCGCCGCATCCCACCATGGCTCGCGGACGTTCTTCAGGGCGACCGAGGACGACGACCCGTACACGGACCACCTCGACGCCATCGAGCCGAAATACGTGGTCATCTCCGCCCCGACACGCGATGAGAGCCGGCACGACCACCCCCATGAGGATGCCGTCGAGCTCTACGTCGAGAAGGTCGGCGAGGAGAACGTCGTCCACACCGGCAAGGACCGTTACAGCTTCATCTTCGACATCTTCCGCGACGACACCCACGGCGAGCTGCACCACGATGAGGCGAAGCTCTCCAAGCACTACGGCCTCGAGTGCGACGACGGCGATCGTGGCGGTGGCGGCGGAGGCGGAGGGGGTGGCGGCACGAGTGGCGGGTTTACGCCGCGCTCAAAGCCCACGACCATCGGCGGGACGAGGTTCGGATGAATGGGCGAAGCACCCCGTCCCTCGCTCGAACTTAAGGCGGCACGACGCTCGCTTGAGGGGGTGAGCGGGTGCCGAGTGCTCGGCGACTGGATCTGGAACGCGCGGCTGAACCGCTGGGTGCTCCACTGCCAGCTCTCCATCGAGGCCTCAAGCGACCTCGTACCCGAGACGACCGATTGGCACATCGCGGTCAGCCCGTCGCATCCCTGGGGGAGCCTTCGGCTATTCCCTAGCAAAGAGGGCGGGCTGACCGCGACGTTCCCACACCAGAACCACAACGGCCCGGGGTCGAAGGACCTCCCGTGGCGAGACGGCGACCTGTGCCTCTTTACGGGCCTGCGTGCGCTCGGCCGGCACGGCTTCGACACCGAGCCGTTCGAATCGACTCGGCGGCTCCGGTGGCACGTCCTGCGAGCCCTCGATTGGCTCCGGGCCGCAGCAGGGGGGAGTCTCGTTCAGCCCAATGACCCCTTCGAGCTGCCCCACTTCCCCGACGCGGCCATCTCGCACCAGCTCATCGCCTTTGAGGAGGGAAGCACCTCCTTAGCAGCGTGGCAATCCATCGCCGACCGATGGGGGCTTGCCGAGATGACCCCGATGCGACGAGAACTCGACATCATGGCTGTGACCGAGTTCCGTTCCGTGGAGGGCGAGCCGCTCTGGCGGCCGTCATGGCCTCTGAATGCTCCCTTCAAAAGCCGCCCGGAAGATTCAGCTCTCTGGATACGGCTTGCGGAAACGCCCGTACTTGAACCCTGGCATGCCCCGGAGACGTGGGGCGAGCTCCGGGCCGCCTGCAAGCGGCAGGCAGTCTCGCTCGACGAGCCGCTCAAGCGGTTGCTTAAGCTGGTACGCGACGGCCGGGCCCACCGCTTACTCCTCGGCTTCCCCATCCCCGACACCGTTGGCGGGCCTGCCAGCCAGATGCATTGGCAGGGGATCGCCCTCCCCGCAGTCTCGCACGGCGGGCAGACGAGGCGGGGCTTTCGACCGCAGCGGGAGGGCCAGTGGCTCCGCGACCGATGGGAGCTCTTGAGAGACTCGGCAAAGATTGCTTGGGTTGAATCAGAGAACTGGAGCCGCGAGCGATTAATCGCGCGAGGTGGGCTCAGCTCGCCGCTTGCGAGCAGCAGTGTCCTGCTCATCGGAGGCGGCGCCCTCGGTTCCGCCGTCGCTGAGCTGCTCATCAGGGCCGGCGTTCGCCGCCTGAGCATCGTGGACGGGGATGACGCCCAGGCCGGAAACCTCTGTCGGCATACCCTCTCAATGGCAGACCTCCGCCAGAACAAGGCACGAGCGCTCGCGCGCCGTCTGAAGCAGGTGAGCCCTCACGTCGAAGTCGACGCCATCGAGGCCAGCTTCCCGCCGCCGGCCGCGGTAAGCCAGGAGAAGCTCCGCGGATGTGAGGTCATCATCGACTGCACGGCAGACGACTCGGTATTGCGCGAGCTCGGCCGCTATCCGTGGGCCGCCGCCAGCCGCTTTGCCTCGCTCTCGCTCGGATTTAAGGCGAAGCGGCTCTTCTGCTTCGTAGCCTCGGGGACGCGGTTTCCCTCGGGGGCGTACCGTAAGACGATTCAACCGTGGCTGGAGCGCGAGCAGCGGGAGGGCGGAGGCGTGGAATTGGTCCGGGAAGGGGCGGGGTGCTGGCATCCGGTCTTCCCGGCACGGGCCGATGACATCTGGCTTCTTGCGGCGGCTTCGGTCAAATACCTGGACCATGCCCTTCAAGCACCGCACCCGCAGACGAGGCTCGCTGTGTTCGAGCAGCAGTCGGAGGACGGATTTTCTGGCCTCACTCGTACTGTGGAGGAGCTGTAGCGTGGCCGACGTGGTGTTCCAATCACCCGACCGCAGGTTCGGCCTCCGCATCGCCTCAAATGAAGTCGAGCGCATGGTATCCCTCTGCCGCAAGGCGAAGCGAAACGAGATCGGCGGGATTCTCACGGGACGCTACACCGACGAGCACGATTGGGCCGAGGTCACCGACGCGACGGGACCGCCCGAGGATTCGCGCAGCGGCAGGACGTGGTTCGAACGGGGTGTACGCGGCTTACAGCAACTCATCAACCAATGTTGGAAGAGAGACCGATCGTACTACCTTGGCGAATGGCACTATCATCCCTATGCGGGAGCTTCCCCGAGCCGGACCGATATCGCTCAGATGAAGAAAATCTCGGAAGCGGAGAGCTACCAATGTCCTGAACCAATTTTGCTGATTCTCGGCGGCGACCCTGTTGGCGCACTTGATATTCGCGCGTTTATATTCGCCAGAAACAATAAATATATCGAATTGACAAAAATAAATTTTGTTAGCCAAAGCGAGGCACGTTGATGGCACCCCGAGACTCCTTCCAAGCCTTGGCTCAGCTACCTCAACCTCAGTAGCCACCCGTGGCAAGCACAATTGCGCTAGATCCTTACCCGACGTGAAGGAACACAACCATGACGATATGATCGGATCCTTCGGCTATATCACTACCTTGGCGATGATATCTATTATCACTCCTTCGATGGCTTTCCGGCCGCCTCACTTTTGGTCACCCGCTCGGCGCACAGCAGCACCTCACGTGCGTAGTAGCAACCCCTTTGCCACGTCCGATACCAGATCAGAACGAGCAGTCCGAACAGACTCGCGAAGACTCCGAGGCATTGGCCCCAGGTCCACTGCGCGGCGGATCCGAAGATCATCGAGGCGATGAACATAGCAAGGCCAAGAGCGACGGTTGTGAGCAGCCCGCGGTGATAGGCGTAGAGGCTATTGAACCGCGAGACTCGTCCGATCCCGGAACCGTCCGTCACCTGCATGGCATACAGGAAGAGCGACCGATCCGATGGCGTCCCGCCGATTGTTTCGGCCAGCTTTCGCTTGATCCGATCGGTGGAGTCTTGGGGCAAATACTTCGTGAGGGTGCCAGAGAGAGCAAGGTCCGAAGGCCTCCCACCCCACGATCGATGAAGCAACGGCTCTGCCAGACTGGCGAGGGCTTGGACCACTTGACCGAGGAACACCGCGAGCGCGGTGCAGATCACAACAGCAAAGGCCTCTGGGAACTCAGGAACGGCAAGCTCTCGCGCTGAAGGAAAGCAGATTGGGATCCACGTAATGAGCAAGCTACCGGGAACGAGAATCCCCAGGATATCGTAATACTCAAATTTGTTGCTCATAGGCCCGCCAGAGGTAGGTGTTCGTCGGCCTCACGCAGGGACCGTGAGCCAGGGGTCCGGATACCGCACCTGCATGCAGTCGATACTATCCATTCGTACCCTAGGCTTCCAGATTGGGCTCTCTTGCAGCTCGACCAGATTGGGATCCGAGTGGCCACCTACATGACCGAACTGCCTCCGCGGCCGCTCCTCATAGATGCTCCACGAGGCCGTGGAGCAGTCGCGGGCGCAGCTCCAGAGCGAGCCCGAAGCATGAGCCAGGCATCGCCTCGGCGACTCACGGATGGAATGCCCGCAAGGTGATCGAGATCCTCCGGCCCCGGTATCGGGCGAATCTCGGAACCGCGTGCTTCCAGGCCAAGTTTGTCTCGTAGGGCGTTACGAACACGCTGCCGTCCCGGGCGATGAAGTCGGAGGTGACCTTCCGCTTCGGATGCGTCAGGCGGAAGACCCGTTCCTCGCCGAGCGAGATCGTCACGATCGGGGCGCCGACGACCATGTCTTTGACGCTGTCGTGGTGCGGCCCGAGATAATGGCCGAGGCTCCCGTCGTACCAGTTGAGGAGCAGGCCGTTGAGCCGATCATCGATCGACTGCCGCGCCTGCCCAGGTGTGGAATGGCTCCAGGACCGCCGGGACGGACAACGCCTCGTTCGTTCGGCCCGTGTAGTGGTAATTGACACCGTAGGCCTGCTGCCACCGGGGCGTCGGAACCGGTCGGCCGTGCATCTGGATGACGTGGTAATCCTCCGGGTGCAAGGCCCAGATCGCCTCGAACCCCGCGGCATCCGGACACACGTCCTCGGGGAGCTGGCCGACGAAGAAGCGGTGGCCGTCGTCCAGGACACGGCCCTCAAAGCCGGCGTATGAGTCGGTCATGTGACCGTCTCCTGTACCGTTGCGGACAACTTCAACCGAACCTCTATCCAATGATGGCCGCAGCCAAGATACCATACAAGATCGAAGGCTGGGATTAACTGCATGCATCCAAAAAATTTGGGACGGCTGAGAGCGGAGCACTCCGAAGGAGATCCCTCCACGGCGGCAGCCGACCCGGGGAATCCTGGAGCCCCCTACCCGCGCTTTCGGTGGTTGATGCCGGAAGATAAAACCGGTTATCTTCCATCGAAGTGGCGACCGATAGAGAGTAGGGGAGCTGCGGAATCCGCTCAAGTTCGGCGGATCGAGGGACGAGTCATGGACGACAACAAGACGACGAGCACGGAGCTGGTCACGGTCGAGGAGCCGGGCGCGGGGCTGCCGCCGGTCCTGATCGGCCGGGCGACCCCGGCCGTCGAACGCCAGGTCCAGAGCTTCTACTCCTCGGTCGCCGAGATCTTCGAGCGCTGGGTCACCCGCCGCCCATCCAAACACACGCAGCGGGCGTACCGCCAGGATGTCATGGCCTTCGTCGAATGCCTCGGAATCTCGTGGCCCGACGAATCGACCCGGATGTTCACGGTCACCGTCGCCGAGGTCCAGGCCTTCCGCGACCTCATGCTAGCCGACGGCAAGGCACCGAAGACCATCAACCGCCGCATCGCCTCGCTCTCCAGCTTCTACAAGTATCTCCAGGGCGTCGCCGCCGAGTTTCGGCTGCCGATCACCGTCCCCAACCCGGCCCACGCCCAGTTCATCCCCCGCGGCTCCTCCGACCCGCGGGACGAGACCAAGGCCCTCTCGGCGACCCGCGCCCGGCAGCTCATGGGCCTGCCGAGCAAGGACACGGTGCTCGACGCGCGGGACCGAGCCATCATCAAGACATTCCTATACTCCGGCATCCGCATCGGCACGGCCTGCCGCCTCAAGATCAAGGACTTCCACCAGGACGGCGACGAGGCGACCCTCACTCTCCGCGAGAAGGGCGACAAGCATCGCCGCATCGGCCTGCACTTCGCCGCGGCCGAGGCCATCGCCGAGTACATCGCCAAGGCGAACCTGACCAAGGGGCCGCTGTTCCGGGCGCGGCGGAACTCACGACGCCCGGAGCTGAGCGACCGGCCGATCGGCCTGGTCACGATGTACACCCTGCTTCAGGGATATCTCTCCCGCCTGCCGGGGTCGATGCGCGAGGAAGAGATCACCGCCGAGGACGGGACCGTGCGGCAGGTCAAGCGGTGCGTCTACACGCCACACTCGCTGCGAGCGACCACCGCGACGCTGCTCCTGGACGCCGGGGTCGACATCATCAAGGTCAAGGACCTGCTCGGCCACCGGCACGTGACGACCACCCAGATCTACGACAAGCGGCGGCGGAGCCTGAAGGAAGGGGCCTCGCACGACGTGCCGATCTGAAGTAGAGCGAATCGCAGTCGAAGCCTCCGTCTCAAGCAAGACGGTTCTCGTTCGGCACGCGCACAAGAACCGCCCCCTCAGGCGGATTCGTCCGGTACGACGCCCAGTCGATCAGCGAGTTCGGCCGCCGAAGGATGACCGTATCGCCGCACTGGTTGTTCCAGGCGTAATTGCTCCGGCCAAGGAAGAAGTGGAAGACATCGCCTTCCCAATAGCCATTCCCGGTGCCGGTATGCACGCGGATCGACTTCCCCACTCCCAACTGCCCCGAGAATGAGGTCAGCACGTCCTCTCCCGACTGCTCGCATCGAAAGTTGAACGTGTAGTGAGACATGGTCAGGCCATCGAGCGACAGGATCTGTCGCGTAGCGTTGGCGAACTCGATCCATTCCCCGTTGAGCTGCTGGTTTGGCGCACCGTAGCTGGGGCTACGATCCTTTCCGTATGGATTGGGCAGTGCCCGTGTTACAAGGAACATCGATGTCTCCTGGGAATCGAACAGTTAGCCCCGCCCCGACTTGTTCTTGGTGGCGTCGACCAAGTTGTATGTCATGCCCGGCTTGGGAGTCGGCGGCATCGGCTCGCCCTTGGTGACCGTCACCTCGTCCCCCTTGCCCCCGCGAGGCCCGACCTGCTGGTACTGACCCGACTTCGGAGCAGTCTGCCCGGGTCTCAACCCTTTGCTTTTGCCCATCGCTTACCTCCCTTACGCGGTTTGTGCGCCCCCCGGCGCGTTCTCTACGTTCACAATATACGCCGTGTTCGCCGCCTTGTGAACAGGCGAAGCAAAAAAAATCCAGGATCCCGTCACAAAAGTCTCGGCTGGCCAAGCTGCTTCAGCACGCCGAGCGTCTCCAGACGAATGGACGCCGCCTGCTTCGAGACCTCGAAATGCTCAGCAAGACGGCCAATCAGGGCGCGCACTTCGGGATGATCAGCTCTGACGTTGGGGATCGACCGTAGCGGACTTTGCTCCAGCTCCCGCTGACAGATCTCCAAGAAGACGGGCTTCGGCATCAGCAACGCGGCCATCCCCTTGTTGGCTTGGACCTCGCGCCAGTCACCGCTGTTGCAACCGGCGAACGACACGTCCCGCTTCAGGCTCCGAAAGACCCTGGGAATCTCGGGTTCCGCCTCCTCTGCGAACAAGAACGCGCCCTGCTGGGCAGGGCCGACGTCGAAGAGCACCTTGTGAAGGATGACATGCGACGCCTCGTGCGCCACGGTGGCACGCCATCGGCCCAGAATACCGAGGGGCGAATCGTCTTCGTCGAGAGCAGACCCAGTCAGATCACGATTGATCTTGATGAGCGGGGCACCGCCATGAATGAATTCGGTAACCCCGAGCACTTCTGGTTCGAGGTCGGCTGTCCTGTCGAATCCGACCTGCAAATGAAATTCGACAAAGCCCTCGATATCGACGGACGGAGAGTCCGGGGTCGGGAGCAGCTCGGCCGCCTCAAGCTCCACCCGCATGATGTCCTCGATCTCCCGATCGGTGTACCAGAGCCGCTCTTCACCGTCCTTGGATTTGTATCGCCTCATTTGCCCTTTTCCTTATCCTTTCCGAGCCTCTCGGCCGTTCTCAAGAGCTTTTGGAGGGCTTCTTCGCTGAGTTTTTCGTCCGAAATCCGCCGGAACAAGGCTCCGGCGGTCGGATGCCTCCGCATATAGCGTTCAGCGTCCTCTCCGAAGCGGCCCGCAAGGGCCATCAGGTCATCGAACTCCAGTTCGAGCAGGTCGGCGATATTCCGAAGCACGTCTTCCGAAGGAATTCGACGATCGTTCTCGATGTCGCTGAGATACGACGGTGTGATCTCAAGTGCCTTCGCCAGATCCCGAAGGCTCCTCTTCCTGGCGATTCTCGCCTCTCGAATCGTATCCCCAAGTGTACCGTCTTGCATTGTGGCCTGCTTGCAAGGAGAATGTTGGCTATGTACGCCGCAGGGCGTACGCTGTATCTTCAGCGTACCCCAACCGAGAGGATTCCAACAACGGCCCTGAGCACGGACGAATTTGGGCTGGCGTGCCCAGGTAAGCTATAACCCCCACAGAGTTCTCGAAGTCGAGAGGGAATCGCCCTGCGCGTCTCTCCGGACGAAGTGATGAGCGAAGTCGACACCCAAAAAGCCCGCATCAAGCCCGGGGTTACCATCAGCGGGCCGTTCATCCCCGAGCCCGTAGCGGTCCTGGCCGTCGTCCCTCTTGGAGATTCAGTCAAGGTCATCGGCCGCGGCACCAAGACCGGGCTGACCCATGACCCGGTGCTGAGCGCCGAGCAGCTCGATCGCATCACCATTTCCGCCGAGACCGAGGCCTTCGACGGCTCGGCCCGGCTCTTCCGAATCGGCGTTGAGGCCCACCGCCTCGGACTGGCCTACGAGTATGACCCGTTCTTCTCGCTCTCGATTGCTAGGGTCGATCCCCTGCCCCACCAGCTCGAAGCCGTCTACGAGTATTTCCTGAAGCTCCCTCGGATTCGCTTTCTCCTGGCCGACGATCCCGGTGCGGGCAAGACCATCATGGCCGGGCTCCTGTTGAAGGAACTCAAGGCCCGTGGGCTCGTCAAGCGCACGCTGATCGTGACACCGGCCAATCTGACCTTTCAGTGGCAACGCGAACTCAAGGACAAGTTCCGCGAGACGTTCCAGATCGTCCGCAGCGACGTCCTCCGAGCCAACTACGGGGTGAATCCCTGGCTTGATCGCGACCAGGTCGTCACGTCCGTCTCCTGGGTCTCACGGATTGAAGACGCCCGGGACAGCCTGTTCCGCTCCCGTTGGGACCTCATCATCGTCGATGAGGCTCACAAGATGAGCGCCTACGCGGGCGACAAGAAGACGCTCGCCTATCGCCTCGGGGAGTCGCTCTCCGAGATGACCGATCACTTCTTGCTGATGACTGCGACGCCCCACAAGGGCGATCCGGACAACTTCTGCCGGTTCCTCTCTCTGCTCGACCGCGACGCCTACGGCAACGTCCGAAGCCTAGAAGAGGCGATGCGTCGCAACGAGGCCCCCTTCTACCTCCGACGCACGAAGGAGGCCCTCGTCACCTTCCCCGATCCCAACACCGGCGAGGTCCGCAAGCTCTTCACCAAACGCCGCGTGAAGACGGCGGCCTTCGACCTGGACGGCGAGGAACTCGACTTCTATGACGAGCTGACGCGGTACGTCGAAGATCAGTCGATGCGGGCCTCCTTCGATGATTCAGCACGCGGCCGGGCCGTCGGCTTCACGATGGCCATGCTCCAGCGCCGCATGGCCTCGACCATCTACGCGGTTCGCCGCAGCCTGGAGCGGATGCGAGACCGCCGCCAGAGGATCCTCGACGACCCGGAGGCGTATCGTCGTGAGCAGATCGAACGCCGGATCCCCGACGACTTCGACGACCTCACCGAAGAAGAGCAGAGCGAGATCATCGACCAGCTCGAAGACGTGGTGGCCTCGGTCGACCCGGCGGCGCTCCGCGAGGAGATCGCATGCCTTGCGAAACTCATCGACCAGGCCAAGATCCTCGAACAACGTGAGATCGAATCGAAGCTTGCCCGGTTGAAGGGGGTTCTGGAAGAGCAGGGGTTTTTCTCGGACCCGAAGAAGAAGCTCCTCATCTTCACCGAGCACAAAGACTCGCTCGATTTCCTGGCTGGTGACGGCAAGGACGGCAGACCCCTCGGCAAGCTGCGCGCCTGGGGCCTGACCGTCACCCAGATTCACGGCGGGATGAAGATCGGGGACCGCGATACACCAGGCAGCCGCATCTACGCCGAGCGTGAATTCCGCGATACAGCCCAGATCCTCGTGGCCACCGAGGCGGCAGGCGAAGGGATTAACCTTCAGTTCTGCTCGCAGATGATCAACTACGACATCCCCTGGAATCCCGTCCGGCTGGAACAGCGCGTCGGCCGCATCCATCGCTATGGGCAGGAGAAGAACTGCCTCATCTTCAACTTTGTCGCCAGGAACACGCGGGAAGGCCGCGTGCTCCAGAAGTTGCTCGACAGGCTCCGCGAGATCCGCAAAGAGCTGGGCACCGACCAGGTCTTCGACGTCGTGGGCGAGGTCTTCCCGGCCAATTTGCTGGAGAAGCTGCTCCGCGACATGTACGCCCGGAAGACCAACGAGCACGAGATCACCGACCGGATCGTCAAGGAGACCGACCCGGAGCGGTTCCGGATGATCACCGAATCGGCCCTCGAAGGGTTGGCCAAGAGGGAGCTGAACCTCTCGGCCATCGTCGGCAAGTCCGTCGAGGCAAAAGAACAACGACTCGTCCCCGAGGCGATCGAGAACTTCTTCGTCGAAGCTGCCCCCGAGGCGAGCATCCACCCGAAGAAGGTCAGCGAGAAGACGCCCATCTATCGCATCGGCAAGGTGCCCCGCACGCTCGTCGCCCGCGGCAACGAGAACGAGAACCTCTACGGCAAGCTCGGCAAGGACTACGCCCGCATCGCCTTCGACAAGGAGCTGCTCAAGCAGGACCCGACGCTCGAATGGGTCACCCCGGGCCATCCCCTCTTTGAGGTGGTCCGGCACGATGTTTTGGACCGGGTTCAGGATCACCTGGAGCGCGGGGCCGTCTTCTTCGACCTCCATCGCGACGAGCCGGGCGCGCTCGACGTCTTCGCCGCCTCGATCAAGGACGGACGCGGCAACACGCTCCACCGGCGGCTGTTCGTCATCGACACCGACGCCAAGGGCGAGATGCGGCTACGCCAGCCGACCGTTTTTCTCGACATCAGTCCTGCACCGGACGGCGCCGAACCCCCTGCCCCGCAGGGATTCGCGATCCCCGATCGGATCGTAGCTGAGCGATTCCTCTTCGAGCGGGCGCTGAAGCCGTGGCTCGACCGATCGAGCAGCGAGCGAAGCCAGGAGGTCGCCCGTGTCGCAAAGCACGTTGAGATCAGCCTCAACGAACTCATCAATCGCCAGCAGTTCCAGCTCTCGGAGTACCTGAACCGCCAGATCGAGGGGCAGACCGTGCCCGGCCTGGACGGGCTCATCGCCCAGACCGAGCAGCACCTGGACGAACTCAACAACCGTCTCGACTCCCGACGGAGGGAGCTGGAGATGGAGCGGCACTGTACAATCGGCGACATTGCCCACATCGGCCGCGCCCTGGTGCTTCCGCACCCCGAGCGAAAGACGCCCCAGATGGCCCCGATGGTCCGCGATGATGAGGTCGAGAAGCTCGCGGTGAAGATCGCCACCGAGCACGAGGAAGCACGCGGGTTCGTGGTCGAAAGCGTCGAGTCGGAGAACCGGGGCTTCGACCTGATCTCCCGGAAGCCGCATCCCGAGGATCCCAAGACCTATACCGAGGTCCGCTTCATCGAGGTCAAAGGACGGGCCGGGGTAGGCGAAATCTTCCTGAGCGAGAACGAGCACCGTGCGGCCGTGCGGCTCAAGGGCGATTACTGGCTTTACGCAGTGTTCAACTGCGGATCGACCCCCGAACTGAACACGATTCAGAACCCGGCCCAGTTCGATTGGCAACCCGTCACCAAAGTCGAGCACTACAAAATCAAGCCGAACGTGATCCGAGGAGCGGACGATGCTGGGTGAGAATCTGCCCCGATACCCGAAGCGCCTGATCGAGGTGGATCTCCCCATCGCCCGGATCTCGGCTCACGCGAGGCGAGAGAAGTCGATTCGCCACGGCCACATCTCAACACTCCATATCTGGTGGGCACGACGTCCCCTCGCCGCCTGCCGGGCTGTCATCTGCGCGGCCCTTTGGCCCGACCCGGCCGACGAGCTTTGTCCTCCGAAATTTCGTGAGGATGCCTTCAGAATTCTGGAGAACTTGCGGAAGCAGGTCATGGACGGTGGAATCTCTTCCGATCAGCGAGCGGCGTTCGAGCCTGTATCGAGGATTAGGTTCGCGGAAGACAATGAGGACATAACTGGGCTCCGCCGCGGCCTGCTCGACTTCATCGCCGAGTTTGCCAACTGGGACTTGTCGACGAACAAGTTCTTCCTAGAGGCTAGTCGGAATCTGACGCAGTCTGCCCACGAATCCCTCGGCGGAGAGAATGGGACCCGACCGCTGGTGGTCGATCCATTCGCTGGGGGCGGAGCCATTCCACTAGAAGCCCTGCGTGTCGGGGCAGATACATTCGCATCCGACCTCAACCCAGTAGCCGTCCTGCTAAACAAAGTCGTGCTGGAATACATCCCCAAGTACGGCCAGAAGCTCGCTGACGAAGTTCGGAAGTATGGTCAATGGGTGAAAGAACAAGCTGAGAAGGAACTAGCCGAGTTCTATCCCAAAGACCCGGACGGAGCGATTCCTATTGCTTATCTCTGGGCACGGACAATCCGATGCGAGGGTCCCGGCTGCGGGATGGAAGTTCCGCTCATCCGATCCTGCTGGCTGGCGAAAAGGGCGAATCGCGCAGTGGCTATTCAGTTGGTGCCAGATCCGGAGGCCAAGCGATTCGATTTCAAAGTCATCGTCAAGCAGCGTACCGGATGGGTAGACCAAGCCGATCCTTCGATAAAAATCGAATCTCCAAGGTTCGAGGGCACGGTGAAACGTGGATCAGCAACTTGCCCGTCTTGTGGCTACACAACACCTGTAGCTCGAATTCGGGAGCAAATCAGGTTGCGTCGTGGAGGAGCGAGCGACTCACGCTTACTATGCGTAGTCGCCACACGAGACGATGGCGAGGCACGATTCTATCGCGCACCAACGGACGACGATACCGCCGCGGCTCGCAAAGCGGCGAAGGAGTTGGAACGTCGGAAGAGCAAGCATCAGGGCTCTCTCAGCTTAGTCCCCGATGAGCCATTGCCACCTCAAGGCACGCTGGGATTTCGTTTACAACCCTACGGCTTTGAGTGCTGGAGTGATATTTTTACTCCGAGACAACAGCTCATCATTTCCACGCTTGGGAGACTCATCAAAACGATAGATTCCAATAGCATACCTATCCAGCTCCTTCTTTGCTTTGCATTAGGTCGGACCCAGGACCTGAATGCATCAACGAGCACTTGGGCAAACACCATCGAGGCGATATGCGGAGCAAATCGCGCGCAAAACAGAATGCCGATGGTCTGGGATTATGTGGAAGCCAATGCACTTGGAGATGCAGGCGGAAACTGGCTGGCACAAGTCGAATGGGTAGCAAAGGTGTCCGAACATATTTCTGCAAGCATCAGCGCAGGGGGATCAGTCGAACAGAGTCCTGCCCAAGAACTCCCTCTTCCGGCAGATACTGCTGAGGCTCTCGTCACAGATCCTCCATACTACGACGCCTTTGGCTACAGCGATCTCTCCGACTTCTTTCTCAGTTGGCATCGCCGCCACATGCCAGAGGAGAGCCTAGCGCGGCTCAAGTTTAACGAGCATGGAGCTTCTCCCAAGCGGCAGGAGATCGTAGTCAATCCCGGGGCGGAGAAGGACGGAAGGGGATCGAAAGACGCAACTTGGTTTCAATCACAGATGGGCCTAACGTTCGAAAAGGCCCGCGACGTAGTAAAACCAAGCGGCATCGCAGTCATTGTATTCGCTCATAAACAGACTTCTGGATGGGAAGCACTGCTCAATTCCGTCATCAATGCTGGCTGGGTGGTCTCCGGATCTTGGCCTATTGACACTGAACGTCCTGCTCGCCAGCGCGCTCAAGATTCTGCCGCGCTGGCATCATCTGTACACCTTGTCTGTCGTCCTCGGGAAAATCCCGATGGCATATTGGCCACCGGCAACACGGGCGATTGGCGCGACGTCTTGCAGGAACTACCCAGTCGGATTAACGAATGGATGCCGCGCCTTGCTGCAGAGGGAGTTGTAGGTGCCGATGCAATCTTTGCTTGCCTTGGCCCTGCTCTCGAAGTTTTCAGCCGCTATAGCCGAGTCGAAAAGTCGAGTGGCGAACTCGTGTCGCTTCGGGAGTACCTAGAATACGTCTGGGCCGCCGTCGCGAATGAAGCCCTCTCAATGATCTTTGAAGATGCTGACGCCGCGGGCCTGGAACCTGATGCCCGAATTACGGCAATGTGGCTGTGGACGGTTGGGGGGTCTAACCCATCGACGAATGGCAACGGCAAGGACGAGGAGACGGACGAAAACGATTCGGATACCGAAGACGAGGAAGGTAAAACCGAGGTATCGAGCGGATTTACCCTGGAGTACGACGCCGCACGAAAGATCGCCCAGGGTCTCGGCGTCCATCTGGAGAAGTCCGCCTCGATCGTCGAGGTGAAGGGCGACAAGGCCCGGCTGCTCCCGGTCGTCGAACGGACCAAATACCTCTTCGGCAAGGACGCCCAGGAGGAGAGCGGATCGAAGAAGAAGGCCGCCAAGAAGAAAAAATCCCAGCAGCAGTCGCTCTTCGCCGAGCTGGCGGAAGCCGAGGCCACCGAGGATTCCGGCTTCAGCGACATGCAGCCACCTCAAGCCGGTGCCACCGTGCTCGACCGCGTCCACCAGGCGATGATCCTCTTCGCCGCGGGCCGCGGCGAAGCCCTCAAGCGATTCCTCGTCGAGGAAGGCATCGGCAAGGACGCCCGCTTCTGGAAACTCGCCCAGTCGCTCTCGGCCCTCTACCCCTCCGGGTTAGAGGAGAAGCGATGGGTCGATGGAGTGCTCGCGCGGAAGAAGGGACTGGGGCTATAGTGACGAACCACTGAGGAGAGAAGCGGACGATGGCAAAGCTCAAGCCCTGGTACCAAGTCGTCACACCTCGCGAGGACCTCCGAGAGAACCGGCCCCTCGACGCCTCCGAGTTCGCCGTCCATCTCGACCACATCCGCGAGCATCGCGCCCACGACGACTACGTCAAACCGCAGCGGTTCTTCGAGCGGACCTACATGACCAAGAGCTTGCTGGACCTGTCTTCGCAGGTCATGCGCAGGCTCTCGGGCATCAAGGTCGAAACCTCCGCCGTCTTCAATATGGCCACCCAGTTCGGCGGCGGGAAGACGCACTCGCTCACCGCGCTCTATCACCTCGCCCGCGAAGGGGAGGCCGCCCGCCACTGGCGGGGTATCGAAAGCATCCTCCAGAAGGCGGAAGTGCGGACCATCCCCAAGGCCGATGTCGCCGTATTCGTCGGCACCGAGTTCGACGTCATCACCGGCCGCGGCGGGGACGGCGAGCCGGTCCGGAAGACCCCCTGGGGCGAAATCGCCTGGCAGCTCGGCGGCCATGCCGCCTTCGAGGTCGTCTCGCAGCACGACGCGACGGGCACGGCCCCCGCAGGCGACGTCATCCGCAAGATGCTCCCCTCGGGCCCCTGCCTCATCCTAATGGATGAGCTGCTCAACTACGTTAGCCGAGGCCGCAAGAGCGGCATCTCGGCCCAGCTCTACGACTTCATTCAGAACCTCTCCGAAGAGGCCAGGGCGCGGGACAACATGGTCCTCTGCGTCTCCATCCCGGCGTCCGAGCTGGAGATGAATGCCGAGGACCAACGCGACTACGACTCGTACAAGAAGCTCCTTGACCGGATCGGCAAGGCCGTCAGCATGTCGTCCGACACCGAGGTCAACGAGATCATCCGCCGCAGGCTCTTCGACTGGCTCGGGCTCCCCGACGACGGGAAGAAGACGGTCGCGGCCTACGCCGAATGGGCCCGCGAGCATGCCCAAGAGGTCGCGAACCTGGGTGGCGAGAACCCGGTCGAACTGTTCAAAGCCTGCTACCCGTTCCACCCTTCGGTAATCTCGGTCTTCGAGCGGAAATGGCAGGGGCTACCGCGGTTCCAGCGAACCCGTGGTGTGCTCCGGCTGCTAGCGCTATGGGTCTCCCGCGCTTATCAGGAGGAGCATCGCAAGGCGTCGAGCGAGCCGCTCATCACGCTCGGCACCGCCCCTCTCGACGATCAGGTCTTCCGGGATGCCGTCTTCGAGCAGCTCGGCTCCGACCAGTTGTCCGTGCCTGTAGGCACCGACATCGCGGGCAAAAAGGAGTCGCACGCGATCCGTCTCGACCGCGAATCGACCGAGGCGATCCGCAAGGCCAGGCTCCACCAGAAGGTCGCCACGATCATCTTCATGGAGTCGAACGGGGGCCAGAGCCAGAGCAAATCCGAGGCGTCGCTCCCCGAGATTCGGGCTGCCATCGGCGGGCCGGACGTGAACCTCGCCGACCTGGAGACCATCCTCGAAGGCCTGTCCGGGACCTGCTACTACCTGAACTGGGAAAAGAACCGTTACCGCTTCGGGCTCCGGCCGAATCTCAACCAGATGCTCGTCACCCGCCGGGGTGCCATCGCCCAGAAGGACATCGACGAGCGGGTCAAGCAAACCATCACCGACCTGTTCAAGGAAGGGCACAAGGGCCTCGAACGCCGGTATTTCCCCGAGCGGAGCAACGACGTCCCCGACCGGCCGCAACTCACCCTCGTTGTCCTGGGACTCGATTGCCATTCGGGCGACCTCAAGACCGAGGCGCTGATGGAGTCGATCCTCCGCGAATCGGGCACGAGCGGCCGCACCTACAAGTCGGGGCTCCTCTTCGCGGTCCCCGACGCGGGGACGACGATCGCCGACGCGGCGAGGAACGTCCTGGCCTGGGAGGACATCAACCAGGATGATGACTCCAAGGGGCAGCTCGAAGAGTCGCAGAAGCGGTCACTCGACCATAGCCTGAAGCGTGCCCGCAGCGACCTGAAGGAGGCGATCTTCCGGGCCTATCGCCACGTCTACCTCCTCGGCAAGGACAACAAGCTCAAGGACGTCGACCTCGGCCAGATCACGTCCAGCATGGCCGGGTCACCAACCGAGCTGATCATCAACACGCTCCTCAAGGACGACGAGATCACCCAGAGCGTCGGAGCGAACAAACTCCTTCGCGTCTGGCCCCCGGCCCTCAAGGAGTGGTCGACCAAGGCCATTCGGGATGCGTTCTTCGCCTCCCCCGCCCTGCCCCGGCTGCTCGATCCCGATACCATCAAGCGGACGATCGCCGACGGCGTCAGCTCGAACCTCCTCGGCTACGCGCGGAAGGAGGGCGATCGCCTCGTCCTCGAACACTTCGGCGAATCCATGATGGAGATGGAGGTCGAGATCGCCGATGACGTCTTCCTGCTGAAGGCGGAAGACGCGCAGAAGCTCCAGGAACCGCCCCGGCTTGACCGCCTGCAAATCTCGCCCGAACGGGCCGAAATCGGCCCCAAGGAGCACGTCACCTTCAAGGCCAAGGGCATCGACCAGTACGGGCACCCCTTCGACGTCGAAGACGTGACGTGGTCTGCCCCCGGTTGCAGCGTCACCGACGACGGCCAGCTCACCGCCGGAGAAGCACCGGGCCTCTATACGGTGACCGCGGAGGCCGACGGCTTCCAGGCCGAGGCCCAAGTCCGGGTGGCCGATAAGACCGAAGAGGCCGACGACGAGACGACCGACGACGAGACGACCGGGAACGGGCAGAAGACGCTCCGCTGGAGCGGGACGATCCCCCATCAGAAGTGGTCGAATTTCTATCTCAAGGTGCTCACCAAGCTCGCTTCGTCTCAGGGCCTTTCACTTGAGGTGAAGATCACGGCTCCCACCGACGGGGAGCATGCCAAGACGAAAGCGGAAGAGGTGAAGACCGCCCTGAGAGAACTGGGCCTCGATGAAGACGTGACTGTCTCGTAGCAATCAGATTTCCCCCGCATGCGGCTTGAGCCGGGTCACCGTCTCGATGAGGCGGCACTGTTCGAGGGTCGCCAGATACTCGGCTGGCGTCTTCGGCGGCTTCTTCAGGCCCGCCCGCTGGCGTCGTACCGCATCGAGCACGAGCGAAGCCGACTCCTCCCAGAGCCCGACGACGAACGCATCGGGGTGAACCGCTTCCATGTCGTACTGGCCCAGGACCGAGGCCGGGAAGTCGCTCAGGTTGTACGTCACGATCGAGCCCGCCCCCGAGTGGATCGCCGCGGCCAGCACGTGGCGGTCATCCGGGTCGGGCAGGGACAGACTGGAGATGAGCGACTCGTACCCCGTGACGAGGCAATCGGGCACGTGCGCGTCCATGAGCTGTCGGCAACGGGCCAGGCTCGCGGGGGGCAGGTCCGGCCGATTGGCCAGGACGTTCCGGATCCACTCGTCGTGGATCTGGTCCGTCCAGCGGGCCTGGAACAGGTCCGTCACCGCGAGCCGCATGAGCAGGTCGCGAAGCGGGGCCGGATACAGCACGCACGCATCATAGAGGACGATTCGGGCCACAGCTCAATAGCCCATATCCAGGTCCTGGCTGAGCGCCTGAAGTTCGTCGAGGGCCTCATGACGCCGGGCCTGGAACTCCCGCTTGTAGGCAAGCAGGTCTTCCAGCAGCACACGCCGATGGCTCCCCACCTTCCGGCTCGGGATGACCCCCTCGTCGAGCAGCTTCACCAGGTGCGGGCGCGAGACGTTCAGCAGATCGGCCGCTTGCTGCGTGGTCAGCTCCGCATGCAGCGGCGTCAGCGTCACCGCGTTCCCCCGCCCCAGCTCGGTCAGGGCATGCAGGAGCAGCCGCAACGCCGCGGGCGGCAGGATCAGCTCCTCGCTGACGCTACCCGTCTTCACCTCCAGACGGAGTTCGCGTTCCGGCTCCACGTGGGCCGCGAGCCGCTGGCCCGACTCCCTGGCGAGGGCGGCATCGGATTCCGTGGGTGTGATGACCTCGTTGCCATTCGCTAATTGGGCCATCTCCGTCTCCTTCTGATTGTTCTCCTCTTCGTCCCATCCTAGCATGCCCCGGACATAATCGCAATAAACGAAATTGCTCAGCGGGGCTCAAACGGTCGATAAATCCGCCGCTTCAGCCAGATGCACGACGGTGGGACCGGCTCAAGGCCCGCCGCCTTCCGCACCCTGTTCACCCCGTGAAGGATTCCGAACTGCTGCCGCCGGATCGGGGCATAGGGCTCGAACGGGAAGCCGTAGAACTCCCGGGCGAGGCCCTCGACGCTCCTCCGGACCGCCATGTCGAGGAAGTAGGCTTTCAGCGCCTTGAAGGTCTCCTGGTCGATCCGCACGTGCGGGTGGCCGCCCCGGAAGCTGACCGAATAGCCGCCATAGCGAATCGGTGATCTCCGCGCGTCCTTGATCCCCGGCTCTTCCTCGAAGAAACGATGCCTGCCGTGGGTGGCGAGCAGCACGAAGAACCGCCGGTAGCGGATGTATTGCAGGTTCGCCTGCCCGGCCCTCTTCCGACGCGCCCGCGTCCATTTCGAGATCGCGATCCCGTAGCGGTCGATGAGCTTCGCATCCACCGCCTGCGGGTCCTTTCGCTCCGGGACCTCGCCCGTCACGTAGAAGTAGTAGCCCCGGCCGACGTAGCAGACGGCCAGTTGCTGGACGAACCCTTCGAGCGTCGTCGCCTCGCAGCGATAATCCGCCCCCCGAGCACGAGACAGGGGGTCGGTTTGTTCTGGGGCACAAACCGACCGAAAAGCCGCACGTCCTTTGACCGAAACCTTTCCTCCTACCAGCATCCGCTGCGCAATCCGAATCCGCGCGAAACCACATTCCTCAATTGTGGTTGCGCATCTACATAGTGGTTGCTTCCTAGTGGTAGCGGATCACTCCGCTACCCGAGGAGGAGAACCTTCGCAGGGCTGCGGGTCCTCATCGTTCGCCACGGCCCGGGACCGCACGTCCGCCAGGACGCCGTCCCCTGACACAAGCTGCCCCTCTCCCCTCCCGAGGATCGGGTCTCGGTTGTGTGACAAATGCACGTCGCTCCTTTCGTCGCTGCTGGTGTGCCCGGCACCACCCGTGAGCACGCAGACG
>Ga0182742_1002330_pt1 | contig 21338 bp, 17 predicted proteins | sample eDN5th37CBELigMG_FD_128880 | JGI IMG/M metagenome (GOLD analysis project Ga0182742, IMG submission 128880) | Enriched Miracle-Growth compost microbial communities from Emeryville, California, USA - eDNA 5th pass 37_C BE-Lig MG (version 2)... ... | reverse complement strand
TCTACTCTGGGCTCGTCTCCTTCGGTGAATCAATCGCCAAATTAGGCGCCGCCGGAGCCGGGTTGTATGGGTTTTTCAACAGGTTGCTCATTCCTACAGGCCTGCATCATGCCCTAAACTCTGTATTTTGGTTTGACGTGGCTGGTATCAATGACATTGGGAAATTTTGGAGTGGTGATGGTGTCAAAGGAGTAACCGGAATGTACCAAGCTGGATTTTTCCCGGTGATGATGTTCGGATTGCCTGCTGCCGCGCTAGCGATGTACCATACAGCCAAAACGAAAAAGAAAAAACAGACAGCTTCTCTAATGCTTGCAGCCGGATTTGCGGCCTTCTTTACCGGAGTGACAGAACCGCTTGAATTCGCCTTTATGTTCCTAGCTCCGATGCTTTATCTCGTGCACGCAGTCCTGACCGGTCTATCGCTTGCGATTGCTGCAGCATTCAACTGGACGGCCGGGTTCGGGTTCAGCGCCGGCCTGATTGACTTTGTGTTAAGCTCGCAGCTTCCGCTTGCCAATCAGCCATATATGTTGCTTGTCCAAGGTCTAGTATTTGCCGTCATTTACTACTTTGTCTTCCGTTTCTTTATCACAAAATTCAACTTAAAAACACCTGGCCGTACGGATGACAGTGACGAACAAGAGCAACATGATACAATATCTTCAGATAGCAAATATGCAGTCATGGCTGAACGAATTTTTGCAGGACTCGGTGGCGATGCCAATGTCACTGATCTCGATTATTGCGCTACACGCCTTCGCATCGAAGTAAAAGATATGGACGCAGTTGACCAAAGTAAGATCAAAGCGACTGGGGTGCCTGGAATCAATGTTGTCGGCCCTAAGAGCATCCAAGTGATTATCGGGCCTCAAGTCCAATTCGTTGCGGAAGAGGTCAAAAAACTCCGCAGAAAATAATATTGCCAATCATTTTAGAGACTGAAGACAAGTTCCTTATTTCCAGCTTTTCAGGCTTCCTGAAAAAAATAAACCGCCACGAGAATGTGGCGGTTTATTTTTTCTATTTTTTCAGCTATCATTTGAAAGTACTTTTACCTTTTGTTCAATTTCCTATTTATCGTCTTCTTCTACGTTTACGAAGGAAAGATGGAATATCTAATGAATCTTCTGGTTCCGGTTGGGACTGTTGTGGAACATATTCCACATGCTCTTCTTGTCTTTCATAATCTTGGTCTTCTTCAGGTACTTCGTATCGGATTGTTTCCCGTTGATGAGTGGCCGCTGTTTGATGATACGCTGAACTGTTTGTGGCACCCCTTTGCGGACGTTGAGGTGAGGTCTCTTCGGGCTCATCGCTGTTAAAGCCTGTAGCGATGACGGTTACAATAATTTCCTTATTAAGGTTCTCATTAATCACCGAGCCAAAAATCATGTTAAGCTGGTCATCTGTTGCAGAGGCAACAATATCGGCCGCTTCTTGGACTTCATATAAACTTAAGTCCTTGCCTCCGGTGATGTTCATGAGTACCCCTTTCGCACCGTTGATCGACGTTTCCAATAACGGACTGAAAATGGCTTTCTTCGCTGCATCTACGGCGCGATCTTCGCCTGAAGCAATCCCGATTCCCATTAGTGCTGTCCCTTTGTTGGACATAATCGTTTTTACATCGGCAAAGTCTAGGTTGATTAAACCTGGGACTGCAATTAAATCAGAAATCCCTTGAACCCCTTGACGAAGGACATTATCTGCCTCACGGAACGCTTGAAGCATTGGCGTTTTTCGATCGACTATTTCGAGCAATCGCTCGTTCGGAATAATGATTAACGTATTAACCGCTTTTTTCATTTCTGCGATTCCAGAAGCTGCATTAACGGCACGCTTGCGACCTTCAAACGCGAACGGACGCGTAACGACACCAATTGTTAACGCCCCAAGTTCACGAGCAATTTGCGCGATAGCTGGCGCAGCACCCGTTCCGGTACCACCGCCCATCCCAGCCGTAACAAACACCATATCTGCTCCCTGCAAAACTTCTTGAATTTGGGTTCGGCTTTCTTCGACCGCTTTACGGCCGATTTCCGGGTTTGCCCCCGCACCTAAGCCTCTTGTTAACCCTTCACCAATTTGCATCGTGATTTCCGCTTTTGACATGTTCAACGCTTGCGCATCGGTATTGACGGCAATAAATTCAACCCCTTGAACTCCATCTTCAATCATGCGATTGACCGCGTTGTTGCCACCACCTCCAACACCAATCACTTTTATCGTGGCAAACTGATCTATATTGGTTTCGAACTCTAGCATTTTAATACCCCCGATTCTAACTTTTTTAAACTGCCCCCAGATTTTCTATCTCTTAAACTATTCTATAATTCTATCTCTCTTTATAAGGGCATTTCTAGCAATTACCATTAGATTTTAAAATTTGTAAACTTAACGTAATATAAGTACAAAATCGCGACATTCTTTTTTGTGAAATCTGCTATTTGACGGCATTTTTTTAGATTATTCACAGTCCGTATCTTTTCCTAGGTAGATGGTTGTTAAAATCCTAAAGCCGATTTTAACGTAGGATTAGCCATTCTGTGCGTTAATACTAAGTTTGCTGGCTCTTTCTCCTAAATTTAAATTACTTTCCAGTGAAAACATAGCTTTTTCTCTACATTTTATCTCTAAAAGCAACAAATTTTAAGAAAAGAGTCTTATCTTAAGAAATTAACCCTATCTATTCGCATAAATGAGACATCGATGAAGCATTCTCCGCTCCTAAAATTATAAAAAAAGAGCCAGGGTACCTCCTGGCTTCTTCTAAGCTTTCACACTCTTAATTAACCGAAATAACTGATTGGTTGTGAAGCGAAGGTTTCCGAACGTTGTATCAGCCACCATTGCTTCTTCTAGCGACATAGGAGCGTTGACAATGGAAAAGCATGCTGTCATTCCGTTTTCATTTAACGAAAATTGATTCTGATTGATTCCTCCGGCTAAAGCGATGACAGGAATTCCATGCTTCGCTGCTAACTGGGCAACTCCCATTGGAGCTTTCCCCATCGAAGTCTGGCCGTCGAGCATCCCCTCTCCTGTCAAAACAAAATCAGCTCCTTGCAATTGTTCTTCCAACCCTGCTACATCTAAAACAAGATTAATTCCAGATTGAAGTTCAGCATGTAAAAATCCTAGTAACGCAGCACCCAATCCACCGGCAGCACCTGCTCCTTCCAGCGAATGAATCTCCAAGTTCAGTTCACGCTTGACCACACCAGCAAAATGCTCAAGCCCTTTATCTAACTCTTGTACCATTTCAAGAGTTGCCCCTTTTTGGGGACCATAAATATAGGCTGCACCATTTTTTCCAAAAAGAGGGTTATTCACATCACAAGCTACTTGAAACGTGCATTCGTTCAACAGTGGATGAACCTGATCTTGATGAATCGCTTCAACCTTAGCAAGGCTTTGTCCTCCTAAGCCCACTTCTTCGTTCTCTTTGGTTAAAAAGCGAAACCCTAGTGCCTGAAGCATCCCTATCCCAGCATCATTTGTCGCACTTCCACCTAAGCCAATGATAAACTTCCTACAGCCTTTTTCGATTGCATCTAAGATGAGCTCACCCACTCCATATGTGGTTGTTTTTAGAGGATTGCGCAAGTCAGGTGGAACAAGTGGCAATCCACAAGCAGCCGCCACTTCAATCATCGCGATATTGCCATCACCTGAAACTCCGTACTTCGCCGTTACCTTCTCCCCGAGGGGACCTGTGACCATTGTTTCCACCCATTGACCTGAAGTGGCATGAAGGAGGGCCTCGACCGTTCCTTCACCACCATCCGCGAGTGGCAGGGTGACAATCTCTGCATCCGGATAAACATCGTGAATTCCCAATGCAATGGCTTCACTGCCTTTAATGGAAGAAATACTACCTTTAAATGAATCAATTGCGATGATCGCTTTCATCCCCGTCACTCCCTACTAAGCTTCTAGCCTATAGTAAATTTTAACACAAGCAGGAAGCAGAGACAGTCCCTCTGCTTCCTTTGATTTCATAATATTTCGTTAATTTACATAAGAAATGGAGCAATAAGAGATAAAATGACCAACATCAGCGCTCCACCAATCCGTGAAGAAATTTGTAAGAATGGCATCAAGTTCATACGTTCCGATGCACTTAGTACAGCCACGTCACCCGATCCACCCATGTCTGCCATCCCAATCCCTGCAGAAATAGCGGATTCAACAAAATAGAAGCCAACCAATAATCCAAAGAATCCGGCTGCTAATGTTGCCACAATGACCGTAATTACCGTTAAACTGATATAGCTAGGATTTGTAACAATTTCAATAACACTAGAGAAATCAACCATTCCTGCACTAATCGAGACCAAAATAACTGGTACCCATGCTTTAGTAATGAAGTCATACCAGTCTTCGGCACCTTTTTCGATATGAGCAGGTAAAACACCAAAGATTTTCAGCGCAGCAGCGGCTAAAATAATCCAAACATAAGAGTGGAAAGTCGGAATAAGTTCGGCAACAATTTTCCCGACTACAAAAATCGTCGTTGCCACAATCATCCCTACCATGAGACTGTTGATCGAAAACGGAAAAGCAGAGTTGTCTTGACCTTTTAATTCAACTTTTTTCCCATTCTTTTCAACGCGTAAAAGTTCACCATTACCCGAAAAGTTCTGCTTCTTGCTCCGTTTTCCTAAACCATTCAAAGCACCAGCAGCAAAAATACAAATCATATTTCCAACCATAACCGCTGGAGCAATTTTTGCTAATATGTCTCCTGCACTTTCGCCACTACTTTTCGCGAAAATCTCTGACATTGGCACTGCACCGGCAGCCATTCCGCCACCCATGATCGGACCAACAACATAAAAAATGGTTTCACTAAAGCCAAAGCCGATTACCTGTCCAACCAAGCCGCCTACTAAAATGGCAGAAGCAACAGCTCCAAGAAGTGGAATGAAAAAGCGTAACCCAATTTTTAAAAGCATTTTGCGGTCCATACTTAGTATGCTCCCTACAATAATTCCCGTTACAGCAAAATCCGAGAAGCCTAACTCATTATAAAAACCATCGGTTAGCGTTCCAACACTTTCTGGCAAGATGCCCAAATAAATAAACAAGGCCGGAATTAAAATACAAAGAATTGGACCTCCTCCAAAGGTATTGAAGACAGGAATCTGATCGCCAACCCACATCAGCAACATCCCTAGAACCATGGCAACAATGATTCCACTTGCCATATTATGTGGGAGGATTTCCATATAAATACCAATTAATATAATCACAACGATTCCAAAAAAGATTGGGGCATCAATCCCAGCAATTTTCTTCTTTGACTTTGAGTTGACTCCAACTGGTTCTACTACAGGCTGCTTATTTAAGTTACTCATCTTTTTCACTCCTTTTATAAGAAAAATAGATTAGAAAGCGCTTGCATTTATTTATATAAGGTGAACCTATCCATCGTGAATAGGCTCACCCTTCTATGATTTAGGCTCTAGCTTTTAAGCGTGTAATAATTTCATTGGTCACTTCACTAGTCGTATGCTTTCCGCCAATGTCTGGAGTTAACATCCCGTCATTTGTAACACTTTCAACGACATCTAAAAGCACTGTACCAAGTTCTTCTTCTCCATAATGGTCGAGCATCATTTTCGCTGTCCAAATTTGACCGATTGGGTTGGCAATCCCTTTCCCAATAATATCTGGTGCCGAACCGTGAACAGGTTCAAACATCGATGGATATTTCCCATTCACATTGATGTTCGCTGCTGGCGCAATTCCGATGCTTCCCATAACCGCAGCGCCAATGTCGGTTAACACATCGCCAAACAAGTTACTTGCGACAATCACGTCAAAACGGGAAGGATTGGTCACGAAGAAAGCAGCTAGGGCATCGATGTGCTGTGAATCGGTACCGATTTCCGGATAATCCTTTGAAACATCCTGAAACACTTCATCCCAGAACGGCATTGAATGAAAGATTCCATTTGATTTCGTTGCACTCGTCACATGCTGCTTCCGTTTTTTCGCTAACTCAAACGCATAGCGCATCGCGCGCTCAGTGCCTCTTCTCGAGAAGATCGCATTTTGAATCGCAATCTCATCTTCCCCTTGGTAAATACGCCCACCAACTGAACTATATTCTCCCTCACTATTTTCACGAACGACAATGAGATCAAAGTCCTTAGGATTGATTAATGGAGAGCGAACACCCTTGAAGATTTTAGCAGGCCGCACGTTGATGACTTGTTCGAATTCACGGCGCAGTTTAATTAGTAGACCCCATAACGAGATATGGTCTGGCACTAGCTTTGCATTCCCCACCGCACCTAAAAAGATAGAATCAAAGTCTTTCAATCTATCAAGACCATCTTCTGGCATCATCACCCCATGCTCTAAATAATACTCACAGCTATAGGGAAACTCTGTGAATTCAAAAGACAAGCCTCCATGAAGATCTGATACCGTTTGCAAAACATCGATTGCCGCAGGTACGACTTCTCTTCCAATTCCATCACCTGGAATGCTAGCAATTTTTAAGTTTTTCAATGTTGTTGCCCCCTCTTCAGTTTTTTTGCACAAACGGTCGTCGGTCGACCGTCTTTGTTTTGTAATCCTACTATATAACAGATTTTTTCATACAGCAAGTTAATTTTTAGACTTTTTTGACTGTTTGGAGCACAGCGAACGCAACTCAAAAGGCTAGATTGGGAACTTTTCAAAACAAAAACAAGCTGTTTTATTTTGCAAACAGCTTGTCCTACCGTCTTTATTTTTCATCGTCTGTCGCAAGGACTTCGACTAAATGTTCAGTATCCAGCTCTAAATGATTAATCATTTCTTGGGCGGCTTGATCTTCATCGCGCTGTTTGATGAAACTAAAAATTAGCTGATGTTGTTGAAGGATATCTTCTGCGCGATGATTTCCTTTAAAGTTTAAGACTCGAAAATAATGGATAAGTCCTTTTAAATCGTAAACTTGCTTTTGCAAATGAGCATTGTTCGTGAAAGTTAGAATCAACTGATGAAATTTTTCATTGAGTGTAATAATCGAATTGTCATCCTGCTTTGCTTGAATCGCTGCCTCTGTATCAGCGAGTACCTGCTCAAGCTCAGCCAACTCTTGGTCACTTGCAATTTTCGTTGTTAACCTCACCGCAAACGATTCGAGTGCCATCCGGCAATAATAAATATCCTTCACATCTTTTAGAGTAGGCTCATAAACAAAAACCTTTGAGTTCTCTACAACCAGTAGACCTTCTTTTTCAAGAATGCGAACGGCCTCACGGATTGGGCTCTTACTGACATTATGTTCTTTTGCTAACTGCGTCTCATTGATCCGTTCACCAGGCTGATATTTCCCGTCAAAAATCATTTGCCTAATCATGTGATAAAACTGTATGTAATAAGGAGCTTGTTTTTCGATTGATAGGTCGCTCATCGTTTTAACCTCATTTCTATTCTTAATAACGGGTTAGAGATTGATTGGAATTTAATTTAATTAAACTATACCATTACTACTAGTAGATTTAGTAGTGTCTTCCTTTTTTAAAAGTGAGTCTTCAGTAAACTTCATTGCATGGACCAATTCAAAGTCTCTAGAATCCCCATCGGCCTATGAAAGATGGTCATTACTACCCTTCTCTTATAAAAGTGTTCAAAGTCAGATAGAACAAGTACTTCTATTAAAAATAGGGAAAAAGCCTATCTCAGTATTCGTCATTAACTTAACACATAATGGAAAATACAAGTCTTACAATATATCCAGTCCTTACGGGAACACATAAGCCACGATTAAGTTAAGAACTTGAATTTTCCACGTTAGATTTTATGCCAAACCAACTGACAAAGCGATAAAAAAAGTTAAAGTAGAAACCAAGGACAAAGAGTTCCGACTCATAATTATTATAACGGGAGGCGTTATATTTTGGAGAACACTACTTTATCTACATCCACTAAGTTTCGATTTGAAGAGGTCACGGTGAAACAATTACAAACTGGCTACGCAAATGGAGAGTTTACAGCAGAAGAAGTGGTGCAGTCGTTTTTAGAAAGAATAGAAGAGTTTGAAGCAAATTACAATGCTTTTACCTTTCGAAATCCTCACATAATAGAAGAGGCAAAAGCGTTCGATCGTTTGCGTGAGGAAGGGGCAGAGCTTGGGCCACTTGCTGGCATTCCAATTGTTATTAAGGAAGCGGTTGATATAGCCGGCTATCCATCAACCTTCGGATGGGCTCCCCTCGCGAAAGCAGTAGGTGGAATGGAGCTAATGCCGACAAAAGATGCACTAGTGGTGACGCAATTAAAACAAGCTGGGGCGCTCATTCTTGGTAAAACCAATATTCCTGCTTTTAGTTGTGCCTATAATGCGAACAACAGCTGGGCTGGCCCTACTTTTAATGCAGTGAATCGCGAAATCTCACCTGGCGGAAGCAGTAGTGGCACGGCGATGGCTGTGTCAGGAAACTTTGCTGTACTTGGGGTAGCTGAAGAAACAGCAGGATCGATTCAGGTTCCAGCTGCCGCCCAAGCATTGGTCGGCATCAAGCCATCGTTTGGGCTAATTCCGTCTAAAGGCGTGACCCCGCTTGCGGGTAGTACGCGCGATGTTTTAGGCCCTCATGCTCGAACAGTGGAAGATGCAGCAATTATGTTGTCGGTCATGGCAGGCTATTCAAAGGAAGATGTTAAAACCGCAGTAGCAAAAGGCAATGTTCCTGAGGCGGGCTACACTGCTTTTCTTGATGCTGGAGCACTTAAAGGAAAACGATTGGGCTTGTACGGACCTGGCTGGCGCACAGCTGAACTTTCACCGGAAACGGAAGAACTATATGCACGAGCCATTGATGAGCTTAAAAAGCTCGGGGTGGAAGTTGTTGAAGACCCGTTTGCGGGCACTGGCTTTGCAGAGTACATGAAGGCAAAGAACGGTTTTATTGGGATGGAATCGTTCTTTTACGACCTTGAAAACTATTTAAAAAATATCAGTGCAGAGCTCTCCATTCGCAGCATATTTGAAAAAGCAGGTGAAGTTCCATGGGCCGAAGGTGGTCCATTAAGTCTTGTTAGTGATTTAATTAACGCCGAGACTGCGGCAAAGGACCCGAACTATTTACCTGATCTCACTGAATTTTCCGAGGTTAAAAACGAATTGCTACGCATCACTAATCATGTGCTGGAAATCCATGACTTAGATGGGTTTGTTTATCCGCAGATGCCAGAAGCAATTCCGGCACGAGAAGTCGATAACGTGAAATCAACAACCATTTCAGAAATCAATATCAGCGGCCTGCCGCTCATTACAGTACCTGCTGGTTATTACGAATGCGGCTCTCCGTTTGCGCTTGCTTTCTTCGGTAAAATGTGGAGCGAAGCCGAACTAATTGGCATGAGTTACGCTTATGAACAAGCGACGAACCATCGTGTAGCACCGACATTAGAATCGTAGAATGATGCAGGGGACTGTTCACCGTCCCCTGCTTTCTTGAATACCTTAGGTAAAAACAATAAAGGAATGAGGATCATGCCACCTGCTTTACCTGTCAAAATTAAAACGCTCAAAGTCAGCAACGGACCGAACCAGACCATCTTTTACCCCAGAGTCGTCCGGATGGCCAACCCAACGCTGGAGCAACGGATCAACCGAGCGATTGTTCAGCAAACGCAACAGTTGATCGATCAACAAGTTGGGAATATGCCCTCCACTGTAGCCGAAATGCTTGGTACTTTTGAACTCAAAAATAACCAACGTGACGTTCTGAGCTTATCACTTAGCAACTATACGTATCACCAGCAAGCTGCGCATGGAATGACGTACATCAAATCTTTAACCTTCGACCTTTATACGGGAACAAAATCTACCTTAAAAGACCTTTTTAAACCGGGCAGTGATTATGTCGCCAGACTCTCTGCAATGATTCAAAAACAGATTAATGAACGCGAAGTCCCCCTCTTAAACCCATTCACTTCTATTCAACCGGACCAAGACTTTTACATTGCTGACAAAACACTAGTGATCTATTTTCAACTCTATGATTTGACCCCTTATGTATACGGCTTTCCGATGTTCCCGATCTCGGTCTATGACATCCAAGATATCATCAAGGAAGATGGGCCGCTTGGGAGGTTGGCTCAGAATAACTAACAGGCAGGGATATTCCCTGCTTTTTTCCGTGCCCCTAATTATCAAACCCACTTTAAAAGTCTTGATCATCTTCTCCGTGACCGATGAACCCCAAATATATGTTAGAAAACCTCACGCACTTATGGCATCAAATTCACTCTCTTTGTAACCTATAAATAGAAAATAACACAAGGGAGCGAGAAAAGATGCCAAAGAAAACTCTTAAAACATTAGGATTAGTCAGTGTAAGTGCAGCAACTCTACTATCTGCTACTCTAGTATTGAGTGATGAGACGGGGGAAGCAAAGAAGCAGAAGGAACCCACTTTTAACATCCTGCAAACCACTTCAGTGGATAAAGTTAGAGGAAAATATTATTTACCGACATCGCTGGATACAGCACAATGGGGCTACTTGCCAAATCGCGATAGCAAAGCAGTAATGACTGTACCCTCAGGTAGCACCGTCACAGTTGATACCGTCTCCCACGAAGGGATTTTAGAAGACCAGGGACGAGATCCAGTTGAATACTTTGCCCAGCACGGCATAAGCAAAGAACAGGTATTAAAAGATGCGATTGAAATTGCCGGTTCTGAATTAGATCGTGATTTTGATGCGGACGGCCCTCATGTCGTAACCGGACCCATTGCTGTTGAAGGGGCTGAACCAGGAGATGTATTAAAGGTAGAAGTTTTATCCTTGGCGCCACGCGTTCCATACGGCGTCATTTCCAACCGCCATTACAAAGGAGCTCTTCCAGGTGAATTCCCAGAAAACAAAGGCCGGCAAGAAGGAGCCAGCGCCGAGAACCCAGAGCTTTATAACAACGTCTCAAAGTTTACTCCATTAGAAGAAATCAACGGAAAATACTATGGAGTTCTGCCGATTGAAAGTGGTGGTGAAGTGCGGTTCCCAGTGAAGCCGTTTATGGGACTAATGGGTGTCGCTGGAGACACCAGCGAAAAACTTAGTTCGGTTCCACCAACGGAAACAGGTGGAAATATTGATATCAATGAGTTAGGTGTCGGTTCTACCCTTTATTTGCCTGTTGAAGTGGCAGGTGCCCTCTTTTATACGGGTGATCCTCACTTTGCCCAAGGCGATGGTGAAGTTGCGTTGACTGCATGGGAAGCATCTTTACGGGGAACATTCCGCTTAACTGTTTTGAAACAAGATGACCCAACGCTTCCACGTGAGGGCGAATTGGTTCAACCTTTTGCTGAAACAGAAGATTATTGGATTCCAATTGGCTTGGACGAAGACTTAAATGAAGCAATGAAGGAAAGCGTCCGTGAAGCGGTAGAATTTTTAAATGAAAAATTGGGAATGGACCGTGCCACTGCCCTAGCTTATATGAGTGCAGCAACAGATTTTGAAGTTTCCCAGGTGGTGGACAAAACCAAAGGTATTCATGCGCTCATTGAAAAACGCCATTTCATTGATAACCTGGACATGAACGTGTTTGTTGACCAAAAGAAAGTCAAAGCGAAACGATCCAATGATGAATTCTATGTATCGATTGATTCTTTAGTTAAAACCTTAGGCGGGAAAACGAAAGCAAATCATAAAAAAGGCGTAGTTAACGTGACAGCAACCGTCGATGACCAAACAACAACCTTTGTAGAAAACAGTATTATTTACACCGTCGACGGGAAAGATCTTCAATTGGATAAAACACCTGTTGTCCTTGATAAGGAGCTCTATGTACCCATCAGTGTGGTCGATGATCTCCTTAACATAAACGTTAACTGGAGCACTTCCAACAAGAGCTTAATCGCAAACATGACGTATAATACAAAAAAATAAGACGCGGGACAGAGGGACAGGTCCCTCGTCCCGGCTGACTTCTGTACTGAGACACGGTGCCTGTCCCTCTGTCCCACCTGACAGTTCGGTGGTTGCCAGGGGGTCTTTTCTCTTAATATTTCTTTTGTAAATAAGAAAGCGAAACTTGTAGATTTGCATTGCGTTCACGGATTAAATCGAGTAAATCTTTATCTTTCGTTTCATTTTTACTACGAATATCAAATGTGTACCGAATCATTGTTCCAAGGTTTGTTGTTTCCACTTGACGAAGAACATAATGCTTCGTATGTTCTGCGAGAAGATCATCAAACAAATTTTCATGATTCAAATTTTCTGGAACAGTTACTTTTAAAACTTGCGTATCTTTGCCTTTTCCATAATCGTACTTATATAGAAGGTAAAAAATTAAACTGGCACAAACGGTTAACATGATCGCCAAATCAATTCGATACAATCCGCAAGTCATTCCAACACATAGACCAAAGAAGATATAAGCAATGTCTTTCGCATCGGTCACCGCACTGCGGAAGCGAATCAGTGAAAAGACCGCAAATAAACCAAACGCAACCCCTGCATTGCCACTAACAACATTCATCACGACGGATACAACCACACTCATCATCACAATTGTATGAACAAAGGACTGTGAATAATGTTCTCCTGTAAACGTGATTTGATAGACATTTGTGATGATTAAACTTAATCCCGCGGCTGCAATCATCGCCAAGAAACTCATTAGCATCGTATGTTCCCCTGCGGAAACAAAAGTGAATAATTCGGTCATTTTTATCTTCCTCCCATTGTTACAACTTCTCTTATTTCTTCATTTATGACAGGGAGTATTTCCCCTTTTAATAATTCCAAGCTTGTGCAAAACTTGGAGGCACTGCGTTGCTCACATTCGAGTAATTGTAATATTCGCGTCAACCATAACGGAACACTGTGGGTGACTTTCACTTCAAGGACGACAAGATTGGGGTCAATAAAGTTCTGACCGTATGGCCCATGTTCAATTCTAAGGTCTTCGTTCCGACAACGAAGATTCAAGTCAAAAGTCACGCGTAAATCCGGATCGGTGATGCAGTGGAACGCGTGGCGATCATAGCTAACGACCATTTCTGGTCGTAAATCATAAAATCTCTTAAAATAGTCAATCTCCTTCATAATTTGCGGATTCGAAACATCATAATAAATCGGCGCTGATCCTTCATAACTCGTGTTTAGATAATGATAAGCATGCATGAGTGGAATCGCTGTTCGTCTTTTATTGACGACATTATTATGCTTTTGCTTAACCTCAAAAAAAGCAGTACCGCTGATGTCGGTATCATCATAGATTCGTAGTCTAAGTTTTTGGCGAAACTTCAATTTATTTTTCACTTCATAATAAATCTTGTGCTCCGGATTCTCGAAATACAGACTTGTCACCGTATATCTCCCCTGATCGCCAAACTTATCAAAGCGCATATAAGGTGCCATCATTTCAACCAGCAACTCATATTGCTGCCGGGTAATCAAATACTTTTGCTCTCTACGACTAAAAACTTCTAAAGCCATCCTGTTGTCCCTCCAACTTCCTTTTTCTCATTTAACTGATACCCTTATTTTGCCTGTTGACAATGAGGATACAGCGTGAAGGAAATGAGAAAACAATGAGAACTTGGTTAGAGATAGAAAAGCGCAAGCGGCTTGTTCAGGGGCGACAGGCATAAGACTGCCTCTATTTGTTCACTCACTCCCTAACTTTTGGTTATATTTGTGGTGAACTTACGCACAATTCTTGGTAAAATAGAGATAAACACTTAACATAGTTTTTATAGAATCACTATGTGGAAATTCTTTAAAATCATAAAACCATTTACAGTTTTTTGCTTTAAACCTTAAAACTCTTGCTGTGAAACAAATTTAACTTTCTCAACCAGCAAGAGTTTAGAGAAGAAATTTTTAAATCCAGTAATGAATAAACTTTTTACCTAGAATAGGGTGGGACAAATGTTAAAGGAAAAACGCATAAAGCAAATTGAGGATTATGTTGTCCAACACAAATCTGTCTCTTTGGATGAACTGGTTGAGGTCTTCAATGTTTCCAAAAATACAATCCGACGAGATGTCCAGGAGTTAGTGGAGAGCGGCAACTTAAAGAAAGTATATGGTGGCGTTGCGGTCAAAGAACCTAGCAAACTTGAATCCTTTCAAGAGCGTAAAGTCCGGAACCAACCAGGGAAAACAGCCATTGGCAGACAAGCCGTTGAATATGTGGAAGAGGGCGATGTGATTTTTATCGACTCCGGGACGACAACGATTGAAATGTTTAACTTCATTAAAGATAAACAGAATATCACGATTGTAACCAATAATATTGAGTTTATTGTTCACTCGCTCCCGTATGAAAACTTAAACATTATTACCATTGGTGGAATTCTTGAGCGCAAGACCAACTCACTAGGAAGGCCACAAAACCTCGATGTGATCAAAACGTATAACATCAATAAAGCGTTTATGGCAACCACAGGTATCTCGCTGTCAAACGGAGTGACGAACGCTTCTCCGCTTGAAACAGATATAAAGCAAGCGATTGTACAGCGCAGTCAACAGGTATATCTACTTGCCGATCACCAAAAGTTTGGCCGATATGGACTGATGACATACTGCAACCTAGAAGAGATCGACTATCTCATTACGGACAAAACTCCAGAAGAAGAGTTCCAAATCTTTGCAAAAAATAACAACGTTGAACTTGTGATTGTCGATTAAAATTAAAAGGCCAATTCCTATTTTTTGTTAGGAATTGGCCTTTACTAATGTGTTTGATCGCCCTACCAACGACAAAAAAGCGATGATCCTACTGGATTTTAGTAGGATCATCGCTTTTATTTTAATTATTCAAACGAAGGTGCTGCGTAGTTTGCTGTTACGACTTTCTTGCGAGTGTAGAACTCGACGCCGTCTTTTCCGTTCGCAGGAAGTGTTCCGAAGAATGAAGACTTCCAACCAGAGAATGGGAAGAACGCCATTGGAGCTGGCACTCCCAAGTTGATTCCAAGCATTCCTGCATCAATTTCTTCACGGAAGTAACGAATTGCCGATGCGTTAGACGTATAAATACATGCACCATTGGCAAATTCTGATTCGTTTGCCGTTTGAACCGCTTCTTTCAAGTTCTTCACACGTACGATGGAAAGAACTGGAGCGAAGATTTCATCTTTCCAGATGGTCATGTCTGTTGAAACGTTATCGAAGATTGTTGGCCCCACGAAGTAACCATCTTCAGGAGCGTTTTCACGTCCGTCACAAACGAGTGTTGCTCCTTCTTCAATTCCTTTTTGGATATAACCAAGTGTACGCTTTTGGTTTTCTTCACGAATAACTGGTCCTAGGAAGACACCTTCATCCAAGCCGTTCCCAATTTGGACCTCTTTCGCTTTTTCAACAAGCTTTGCAAGGAATTCGTCGGCAACGCCTTCTTCAACCGTTACAACTGAACATGCCATACAACGCTCACCTGCAGAACCAAATGCAGAGGCAATCACGTTTGTTGTTGCCAGCTCAAGGTCCGCATCGTTCAAAACGATGGAGTGGTTTTTCGCACCTGTTAACGCTTGAACACGCTTTAAGTTCTCGCTTCCACGCTTATACACATATTCCCCAACAGGCTTCGATCCCACGAAGGAAATTGCTTTTACAGCTGGGTGATCTAAAAGTCCGTTCACCACATCATGCGCCCCGTGAACAAGGTTCAATACACCATTTGGGAGACCAGCATCAGCTAGTAGCTCTGCCAATTTTTCGGCTGTAAGTGGTGTTCTTTCAGATGGCTTTAGGACGAATGTGTTACCAACAGAAATCGCAATTGGGAACATCCAGCAAGGAACCATCATTGGGAAGTTGAAGGGAGTAATTCCACCAACAACTCCGATTGGATAACGATAGTTTGTTGCTTCTACATCAGATGCGATTGTTGCAAGCGAATCCCCCATCATAAGCGTTGGGGCACCAGCTGCGAACTCCACATTTTCAATTCCACGGCCTACTTCACCAAGAGCTTCTGTTGTGTTTTTACCGTTTTCAATTGTAATCAAACGAGCCAATTCTTCTTTGTTTTGTTGAAGCAATTGTTGGAAGTTAAATAGAATCCGAGCTCGCTTTGGCACAGGAACGCGCTTCCAAGTTTCAAATGCCTTTGCCGCTACTTCGACTGCATAGTCTACTTCTTCTTTCGTTGAGATCGGTACACGTGCAACCACTTCTTTTGTTGCTGGGTTGATAATATCTTCATATTTTGTTGTTTTACTTTCTACCCACTCACCGTTAATAAAGTTTTTAAGAATTCTAGCTTCTGCCATGTTTACTCCTCCTCACAAATATGAAAGGTCTATTTTTATAATATTTTGGGTAACTTTTGGTTAACTATATTTAAAGAATAATAGGTTTGCTCGCCACGGTCAAGTGATAATTCAAAAAAATATGAATTTTACCATATCACTTGTGAAGTTTTGGGTATGTCTTCATCATACTTCGACATTCCTTACTCTAAACATAAGGTATTCTTTATATGAAGGAAGTGAAATTACCCTATTCCCTTACAATGGGTAAAAGTTCGAGAATGTTATATAAATATTCTGAATATATAGTAAAATAAGGATGAGTTGTACCATGTTCTCTTTCTACCTCTTTTAAGTTGTTTAAGAGAACAACTATTCCAAAGATAAGGAGGTGCTTTATGTTTAATTTGCCTTTGGGAACCTTTATCGCTTTTTTTCCATGGCCGATTCTTTTTATTGGTTCAGCGATTGTCCTCTATTTTATTTTTAAAAGGCAAGATGAACGCGAAGAAGAAAATAATTCGAAGGAGGAAACCAGTTGAAGACAGATGTCATTGTATTTGTTGTCTATTTAGTGGTGCTGATGATCATCGGAATCTGGTTTACACGCAAAGCTTCGAAATCGTCGGAGCATTATTTATTAGGAAACCGTAGCATCGGTCCGGCCGTTACGGCGATGACGATGCAAAGTAGTTCCATGAGCGGCTACATGTTCATGGGTGGACCTGCATTAGCCTTTCAGCATGGTTGGTACGCGCTTTGGTATGCGATTGGCGATGCTGGGGGCGCGATTGTGAACCTGTCTGTACTCGGAAAACGAATGAGAAGGCTGTCCGAAAAGCTTGGCGCGCTTTCACCGATTGAGTATTTGGAAAAGCGCTATGAAAGCCCGATGGTCCGTGTGGTAGGGTCGATCATCTCGATTATTTTCATCTTGGCGTATGTGTTTGCACAGTTTATTGCGGCTGGTAAAGCGCTAACCCAATTAACAGGGTTTCCATACGAACTAGCTGTGGTTATTGGCGTTAGTGTTATTACGATTTATACCGTAGCAGGCGGATATTTAGCGGTCGTCTATACTGATTTTATTCAGGGCATTATCATGGTTCTTGGCGTTACCGGGATTGCCGTTTTGGCTCTAAATCATATTGGGTTGTCGGAATTGAATGCATCCCTTGCCGCCCTAGACCCTACATACCTCAGTATTTGGGGCAAGGATTTGGCTTATTATGGACAATGGGGTGTGATTATCGGGGCGATTCTCATTTATTTAATTGGGTATATGGGGCTGCCGCATGTAGTCGTCCGGCATATGTCCATGAAAAGCACAAAAACGGTTAAAGGTGCGATCCTTTGGGCGGCAACTTGGAATCAATTATTTATTTTTATCCCCTATATTCTTGGGTTAATCGGGATTGTGTTGCTTCCGAACTTAGCGGATCCAGAAATGGTCATTCCACAATTAACGTATCAGTTCTTCCCGGGCTTTTTGTCGGCTTTGCTTCTTTCAGCGATCATGGCTGCGATCATGTCTACTTCGGACTCTTTATTGATGCAAGCAGGAACGATTTTATCACGCGATGTGTATCAACGATTCATCAACCCAAATGCTAGTGAAAAGAAAGCGATTCTTATCTCTAGATTATGTATTTTAGCTGGAGGATTAATCGGGATCGTGATTGCGATTTATGAACCGCCGACTGTCGCTGCGTTGGTTATCTTTTCATTTGGAGTGCTTGGGAACAGTTTCTTAGTTCCATATGTGGCTTCGGTTTATTCAAAAAAAGCGAATCATATTGGCACTCTTTGCGCGATGATTGGTGGAGCTGCGACGAATATTCTTTGGACGTTGTTAAATTTAGAGAGCCTAACGGCGGTTCATCCATTTTTAGCTGGATTAATTGTTTCCTTTATTGGCATGGTGATTGGCAGCCGTTTTGGCAAAGGTCCTTCTGATAAAATCAAGCAACTGATTGAAGAAGCAAAAGGAAAAAAAGCTCTTCCGGCAAAAATCGAGAAAAACATTGCTCACGAACTTTCACCAGAAGCCAACAATATTTCTGAAATTCTAGCAGATCCATCATGGTCACGATAAGGAGTTTGATTGTATGCAGAAGTTTACGATTTTACCAGATTCTATTTCGAAAGAGGCTGCCGTTGCCACCATTCATAAATTAGACTCAAGTCAGCCTTATATCGCCGAGCGTAAAATCTATTATCCTTATCAATTTGTTTCTTATCAAATGAAAGTAAAAGCCTTGTTGGTCAAGGAAGGCGCTCTTGGCTGTACAATCGATATGATTAGCGGGCGTGAATCGGTGATCGATAGCAAACCTTCTTTCGAGCGCTCAGTATTAGACGAAGCGGAGCGGTTGCCCGCGGTCCTGTCAAAAGAAAAAGCCGAGAAAAAAGCGGTGCAGTTCTTTCAGCGCCATGCCTCGAAAAAATATAAGTTTTTAACCGTCCCACGATTTTCTTTAAAAGAAAGTCAGCTGTTTTTCCGCCCGTTTTGGGTCGTGAGTTCGGAACAGAACCGGTTTATCGTTGATGCTGTTTCGGGGAAGTTTCATCCGTTGTAGAGGTTTATTCGCCCTACGGAGAATAAAGTTGGGGGCTTATTCTCCCTACAGCGAATAAATGGCTCTTGACGGCGAATATATTGCTTGTGACGGCGAATAAAAGTTCGTTTAGGGCGAATATATTTGATTGAGGGATCGGGGTATTCGTCCTACAGCGAATAAAAACTGGTTTAGGGTGGATATATCTGGCTGAGAGGCCCATTTATTCTCTCTACAGCGAATTAAAAATGGGGTCGAACCTTTTGGGTCGTTCTTTAGGACCAGCATTTACCTCTTTAAAGAAGGTATGCTGGTTTTTTCTCAAACAAACGCAAAGAAATACCTTCTCGCCATAGCTAAAAATGACATTAAACTTCTGTTCATCCACCTCTGACCTTGTTGTCTGCTAAAAATAGAAAAAGCACTCCCAAGAGTGCTTTCTATTCTTTTGAAAGTGTTTTGACACTTTCGCGTTTAATTAGTTCATGAGGGACAAAGACGCGTTGTTTGGTTGATTTCTGTTCCATCATTTCTTGTAGTAAGGTAGCGGCTTGTTTGCCAATTTCAAAGAAATCTTGCCTTACAGTGGTAAGGAGCGGCTGCGTATATTCTGCAATGATTAACCCATCAAATCCAGTAATCGAAATATCCTCAGGAATCCGCAAACCGGACTCTTTTACTGCCTTCATTACACCAAACGCCATCAGATCACTGAAGCAGAGAAAGGCTGTTGGCTGCTTTGTTTTAAGGTATTCTTTGGCCATAAGATAGGCTTGTTCCTCAGAGAAGTTTGCATGCAACACATCTTCTTCTTTTAACTCCAGCCCATTTTCTTTAAATGCGGCCATGACCCCTGAAAGCCGTTCCGTATTGACAACTGTCTCTACTTTTCCTGCCATGATAACGATCTTTCGATGATTGCTCTCGATTAGATAATTCGCGACTTCTCGACTTGCTTCATAGTTGTTCGTTGAAACATTGCCAATAAGTCCTTCTTTATCGCTTTCAGTTGTTAAATCGATGAGCACACATGGAATATTGGTATCGACTAATTCTTTAAAGTAAGGGTCATCTACACTAATCCCTTGTAAAATCGCTCCACCTATATTTCGTTCCCGACAAAATTGGGCATAACTCTTTTCCTTCTGCTTAACAGAGTCAGTAAAGAAATAAGCCAATTCGTATTTCTCCTCTACCGCGCTATACGCACCTTTGTACATATTGAAAAGGTTAAAATTATCTTTTCCATCCATATTTAATAAACCGGATGTGATCATTCCAATTGTTAGTTGTCTTTTCGATGATAGGTTTTTTGCCACAACGTTGGGCGTATAGTTCATTTCCTTCGCGATATCTAGTATCCTTTGCCTAGTTTTCTCACTAACATCTGGATAATTATTGAATGCCTTCGAGACAATTCCAATCGACACACCCGCTTTTTTTGCGACATCCTTTATAGTGGCCATTCTTTCATCTACTCCCTGACTAACGGTAATTTTGTTTATCCAATTTTCACACTAGCGGCTTCTTTTAACTGACTCCAAACTAGTTCTTTTGTATTTGTTAAAACTAAATCTGCACCAGCTTTTTTCATGACTTCAGTTGTTCCAACTCCAACTGCGAACATATCGGCTTTCTTTATTGCCTCAATACCCGCTTCAGAATCTTCAATGCCGATGCATTCCTGCGGTGAAACGCCTAATTGTTCCGCCGCTTTTAAGAAAATATCCGGTGCTGGTTTTCCATTTGCGACAGAATCTGGGTTAACAATCGTATCAAAGTAATCTGTAATCTGTAAATATTCTAGGATTGCAGGTCCATTTTTACTTGCGGACGCTAATCCAATTTTTAGTTTGCTTTCCTTTAAAGAATCTAGTAGTTCTTTGATACCTGGATATATATTTTCAGGGTTTAAATGAACTAATAGAGTTTTATACTCTTCGTTTTTCTTCGTCGCCAATCCCACTTTCTCTTGCTCTGTGTATTGGTCTTCCACGCCACCATGGCTTAAAATCTTGTTTAAGCTATCCATGCGGCTAATCCCTTTTAATTCTTCATTAAATTCACGATCAAAGTCAATCGAAATGGAGTTGGCAAGGTTTTTCCAAGCCTGATAATGCAACTCAGCTGTATCCGTAATCACACCATCTAAATCAAAAATAACTGCTTTAACCATACAAAACCCCTCTATCTGTTTTTATTTTACCCCAGCGGTTTGGTCGTTTTCCGTAATAAAATATTTGTTCAACACAATATAAAGAATGAAAATTGGAATGATGGATAGTAAGGAACCCGCCATGATCACATCCCATTGTGTTGAGTTTTTAAATGTCTTCGACAAAGCGTTTAATCCTTGTGTAAGCATGTACTTATCAGGGCTAGAAATAAATAACAACGGTTTCATAAATTCATTCCACACACCCATAAACACAAACACACCTTGTGTGGCAACCGCTGCTTTTGCATTTGGAAGTACGATGCGGATAAAGGTTCCAAAACGACTTAGCCCGTCCATCGCCGCAGCTTCTTCCACATCACGTGGGAAGTTTAT
>Ga0182742_1002329_pt1 | contig 21338 bp, 23 predicted proteins | sample eDN5th37CBELigMG_FD_128880 | JGI IMG/M metagenome (GOLD analysis project Ga0182742, IMG submission 128880) | Enriched Miracle-Growth compost microbial communities from Emeryville, California, USA - eDNA 5th pass 37_C BE-Lig MG (version 2)... ... | reverse complement strand
AACTGGGCCCGGGGGCTTTTCGGGGGCGCCGGCTCCATCGCCTCGTACGGCCTGGCGCTCTGGGCGATGACGAAGGCGCCGGTGGCCACGGTCGCGGCGCTGCGCGAAACCGCCATCCTCTTCGCCCTTCTCATCTCGGTGTTCGTCCTCAAGGAGAGGGCCAGCATCTGGCGCTACATCGCCGGCGGGGTGATCGCGGCGGGCGTATTGGTGTTGAAGCTGGCCTAACGGCTATCTGGGGCCGTCCCAATCCGGCATGCGCTTGCCGAGGAATGCACCGATGCCCTCCCTGGCATCGTCTGCGAACATGTTGTCGACCATCGTCGCCACGGCGACGTCGTAAGCTTCGGCCAGCGGCAGACCTGCCTGGGCACGGAAGGCCGCCTTGCCGATGCGCAGCGCCTGCGGCGATTTCGATGCGATGACGGAGGCATATTTGTCGACGACCTGGCGCAGATATTGCTGCGGCACGATTCGGTTGACGAGACCGAAATCCTTGGCGGTGGAGGCGTCGATCGTCTCGCCCGTCAAAAGCATCTCCATCGCCTGCTTGGGATGGGCCGCGCGGGAGACGGCGACCATCGGCGTCGAGCAGAAAAGGCCGATATTGACGCCCGGCGTGCAGAAGGTCGACGTGTCGGTGCAGATGGCAAGGTCGCAGCTGGCGACAAGCTGGCAGCCGGCGGCCGTCGCAAGACCGTCGATCTCGGCGACGACCGGCTGCGGCAGCGCGGCGATCTTCAACATGATATCCGCCGCCATGCGCATGGTCTTCTCGAAGAAGGCGCGGCCGCCGTCTTCATCCGTGCGGCGCGCCGTCATCTCCTTGAGGTCGTGGCCGGCGGAAAAGACCTTCCCGGTGGAAGCGAGCACGACGATACGGATGGCATCGTCGCCGGCAGCGGCGTCGAGGGCTGCGCCCAACGCCTCCATGACGGCGATCGAGAGCGCATTGGCCGGCGGATTGTTGAGCGTGATCCTGAGGATCGGCTCCTGCCGCTCGACCAGCACCGGACCGGCCGGTTCCTCTTTCCTGAACGACACCACATCCGCCATGACCGCCTCCTTTTTCACCTTCCCTGCGTCCTACGCTTGACGGCGAACCGTTTCAAGCAGAGCGACATAGACTTTGAGGGGGCTTGCCCAAGGAGGCAAACCGGTCTGTAACGCAGAGAAAGCCGGAGGAGAATGCCGTGAGCCTTACCCCCATCATGGACCCGGAAGCCCTGAACCGGTTTCTCGAAACCGACTTTCCGCAGATTCATACGGATGGCAAGATCTTCGAGGTGACTGAGGTCGGCCCGGGCGCTGTCGTCATGCGGCTCGTCCCGAACGAGCGGCATCTACGCCCCGGCGGTACGGTTTCCGGTCCCACGCTGTTCGCGCTTGCGGATGTCGCGGCCTATTGCGTGGTGCTCGCACATATCGGCCCCGTCGCGCTCGCCGTCACCACCAATCTCAACATCAACTTCCTGCGCAAGCCCGAGCCCGGCCCCCTTTCCTGCACCTGCCGGCTTCTCAAGCTCGGCAAGCGGCTGGCGGTGGTCGAGGCCTCGATCTTCGGCGAAGGTACGGAGAATCTGGTGGCCCATGCCACAGCAACCTATTCGATTCCGCCGCGGTAATTTGTGGTATCAAAATACCTCTTCTGCAAGTATTTGTTTTTGCAATACTATCTCTAGCGACGCCGGAATTCCGGCGCTTGACGACAAATCGTCTCTCGCCTATAAGCCGGCCCAGAGCGCGGTCCCCTGGGCCGCGTTCGATTTTTGGCACCGGCAAGGGCCAAACCAAGCAACAAGAAACGCCCGCCGCCCACAGGGCTGCGGGATTTGAAGAGAAAGACATCTTCCATGGCAACCTTCGTTCAGAAGCCCGCCGAGGTAGAGAAGAAGTGGATCCTCATCGACGCCGAAGGCCTCGTTGTCGGTCGCCTCGCTACCCTCATCGCCAATCGCCTGCGCGGCAAGCACAAGGCTACCTTCACGCCCCACGTCGACGACGGTGACAACATCATCGTCATCAATGCCGACAAGGTCGTCCTCACCGGCAAGAAGTACACCGACAAGAAGTACTACTGGCACACCGGTTACCCGGGCGGCATCAAGGAGCGTACGGCTCGCCAGATCATCGAAGGCCGCTTCCCGGAGCGCGTTCTCGAGAAGGCTGTCGAACGCATGGTTCCGCGCGGCCCGCTCGGCCGTCGCCAGATGAAGAACCTGCGCGTTTACGCCGGCGCCAACCACCCGCATGAAGCCCAGCAGCCGACCGTCCTCGACGTCGCCAAGCTGAACAGCAAGAACACAAGGAGCGCCTGATAATGGCCGACCTCTCCTCGCTCAAGGACCTCGGCGTCGCCGCTGCAGCTCCGGCCGCTTCCGCCCCGGTTCACGTCAAGAAGGTTGACGCCCAGGGCCGTTCCTACGCCACCGGCAAGCGCAAGGACGCCGTCGCCCGCGTGTGGGTCAAGCCGGGCTCCGGCAAGATCACCGTCAACGGCAAGTCGTTCGAAGCCTATTTCGCACGCCCGGTCCTGCAGATGATCCTGCAGCAGCCGATCGTCGCGGCGGCCCGTGACGGCCAGTTCGACATCGACGCCACCGTCGCCGGCGGCGGCCTTTCCGGCCAGGCCGGTGCTGTTCGTCACGGCATCTCCAAGGCGCTGACCTACTTCGAGCCGGGCCTGCGCTCGATCCTCAAGAAGGGCGGCTTCCTGACCCGCGACTCGCGCGTCGTCGAACGCAAGAAGTACGGCAAGGCCAAGGCCCGCCGTTCGTTCCAGTTCTCCAAGCGTTGATCGCTCAGAAGACGTGTTCTTCTGGAAAGGCCGGGGTTCGCCCCGGCCTTTTCGTTTCAGTGCCTCCAGAAATCCCTTGCCTTCGAGATCGCGATTGGCGAACGTCCGGCCAGATTTCGGAGGGATTTTCATGGCCAACAAGACGATCGACCATGCCATCACGGCCAAGGCGCTGAAAAGCGCCGCTTCTGACCCGACCCATGCGGGGATCCTCTCCTTCATGCGCCGCCGTTACACCAAGGTCCTGAAGGATGTCGACGCGGTCGTCTGGGGCATTCCCTTCGATGCGGCCACCTCCAACCGGCCGGGCGCGCGCTTCGGGCCGCAGGCGATCCGCCGCGCCTCGGCCATCATGGACAACGACCCGCAATATCCCTTCGAGCGCGACCTTTTCGAGGACATGGCCGTCGTGGATTACGGCGATTGCCTGCTCGACTACGGCAACCACCAGAAGACGCCGGCCACCATCGAACGCGAGGCGAAGAAGATCCTGAAATCCGACGCCTATATGCTGACGCTCGGCGGCGACCATTTCATCACGCTGCCGCTGCTTCGCGCCCATGCGGAAAAATACGGTCCCCTCTCCCTCGTGCAATTCGATGCCCATCAGGATACCTGGCCGGATGAAAAGGGCCGCATCGACCATGGCTCCTTCGTCGGCACCGCCGTGCGAGAAGGCCTCATCGACGCGGAAACCTCGATCCAGATCGGCATTCGCACCCATGCGCCGGAGGATTGCGGCATCCGCATCCTCTATGGCCATGAGGTGGAGGAGATGAGCGTCCGCGAGCTTGCCGACACGATCGTCCGCCATGTCGGCGCACGCTCGACCTATCTCACCTTCGACATCGACTGCCTCGACCCGGCCTATGCGCCCGGCACCGGCACGCCGGTCTCCGGCGGCCCGTCGAGCGCGAAGATCCTCTCGGTGCTGCGCAAGCTCGGCGCGCTGCATGTGGTGGGCTCGGATGTGGTGGAAGTGGCGCCCGCCTACGACCATGCGGACATTACCGCCATCGCCGGCTCGACCATCGCCATGTACATGCTCGGTCTTCGCGCCGAATGGCTCGCAGAGCGGCGTTGAATACGGCAGGGCAAGGGGCTATATCGGCCGCAGCTTCTCATTGACGCAATTCCGTCCAAGGAATTGCCCAGGCTCTGACAGGATGGATTGCAGATGAAACCGAAGATCTTCATCGATGGCGAACACGGCACGACGGGTCTGCAGATCCGCACCCGCATGGCCGACCGCGACGATGTCGAACTGCTTTCCATTCCCGAAGCCGAGCGCCGCAATGCCGCGCTGCGCGAGGACCTGCTCAACAGCGCGGATATCGCCATTCTCTGCCTGCCGGACGATGCTGCGAAAGAAGCGGTGGCCATGGTCGCCGGCAACAATCAGGTGCGTATCATCGACACCTCGACGGCGCACCGCATCAACCCGGACTGGGCCTATGGCTTTGCCGAAATGGACCGCGCGCAACCGCGGAACATCGCGGACGCACGCTATGTCGCCAATCCCGGCTGCTATCCGACCGGCGCCATCGGCCTCATCCGCCCCTTGCGCCTCGCCGGCGTCCTGCCGGAGGACTATCCGGTCACGGTGAACGCCGTTTCAGGCTATACGGGGGGCGGAAAGCAGTTGATCGCGCAGATGGAGGATGCCGCGCACCCCGAGCATATCGACGCGCCGCACTTCGTCTACGGCCTTACGCTGAAACACAAGCACGTGCCGGAAATGCAGGTGCACGGCCTTATCTCACGTCCGCCGCTCTTCTCGCCTTCGGTCGGGAAGTTCGCGCAGGGCATGATCGTGCAGGTGCCGCTCTATCTGGCCGATCTCAACGATCACGCCTCGCTGGGCTCCATCCACGAGGCGCTGGCCGATCACTATGCCGGCCAGGATATCGTCGAGGTGGTGGACCTGAAGGAGAGCGCGGCGCTTGCCCGTGTCAATGCGGTGGAGCTTGCCGATACGGACCGCATGAAGCTCTATGTCTTCGGCACGGCCGGCGCGCCGCATGTCAACCTCGTCGCCCTGCTCGACAATCTCGGCAAGGGCGCCTCGGGAGCCGCGGTGCAGAACATGGACCTGATGCTGAAGGGCCAATAAAAGGGGGCGAAAGCCCCCTTTATCGTTCCAACTCGCCGACGAAGCCGCGCCAGTGGGCCACGGCAAATCCCAGCACGACCAGCGCGCCGCCCTGATGGGCCAGCGCCCAGCCGAGCGGGACCTGCCAGATCAGTGTCAGGATACCGATCGTCGCCTGCACGCAGACGAGACCGAAGAGCAAGAGGGCCCGGCGGGCATGGGTGGTCTGCGGCGCGGCGCGCAGACAAGCGATCATGTGGATGAGCGCGAGCGCGAAGAGCACATAGGCGCCGATGCGGTGGACGAACTGCACCGTTTTCGGGTTCTCGAAGAGATTGATCCACCAGGGCTGCTGCAGGAAGAGCCCGCCGGGAACGATGGTGCCGTCCATCAGCGGCCAGGTATTGTAGGCAAGGCCCGCATGAAGGCCGGCAACCAGTGCGCCGAGATAGATCTGGACGATCGCCATGAAGACGATGATGCCCGCCAGCCGCCGCGAGGATGGCGTCGGGATCGCATCGTCGCTATGCGGCGACAGCGCGCGCATCAGCCACATCGTCGCGGCGAAGATGAGACAGGCGATGGTCAGGTGGGTGGCGAGCCGGTACTGGCTGACGGAGACCCGCTCGGCAAGGCCTGAGGAGACCATCCACCAGCCGATGAAGCCCTGGAAACCGCCGAGCGCCAGAAGGCCGACAAGCGGCCAGCGCACACGCTTCTCGATACGCCCGGTCAGCCAGAAGAAGGCGAGCGGAAGTGCGAAGACGAAGCCGATGGAGCGGGCGATCAGCCGGTGCGCCCATTCCCACCAGAAGATCGTCTTGAACTCCTCGACGGTCATGTCCTTGTTGATCTGCTCGTATTGCGGAATGCGCTTGTAGAGGTCGAACTCCTCCTGCCATTCCGTGGCCGAAAGCGGCGGGATGATGCCGTGGATGGGCTTCCATTCGGTGATCGAAAGGCCCGATCCCGTCAGGCGGGTCGCGCCACCCACCAGCACCAGCACGAAGAGCAGGAACAGCACGACGCCGAGCCAGCGGCGCATCTGCCGGCGATTGCGGTCGATCCTGTCGGTGTCGTAATCGCTGCGATATGCGGTCGCGGTCGTGGCACTCATCGTATCGGCTCCTTGGTCTCGGCGTTGATTTGCCCGACCAGCCCGTGCAAAACAAGGCCTGAACCTTTGCGGCATGCGGTCGCGGCCCTAGCTGCGCTCAAAAATCTTGTTTTGCGCCTGCCATTATCGCACAAACACCGCAATTCCCGCGCGACATGCCTTGAAAGCGAAAGACAGCCAATGCCCCCTCGCCTCAGAAAACTGATCGGCACGATCCTCATCATCATCCTCGTGCTCGTCTATGCGCTTGTCGCGACCACCGTCGCCTCCGCCACGCTCGGGCAATCGGCTTGGTATGTCCACCTTCTCTATTTCACGGTGACGGGCCTGCTGTGGATCCTGCCGGCAATGCTGATCATCAAGTGGATGGAAAAGCCGGCCAAGCCGCGCGGCGAATAGGCCCTCATCCAGAAAGATGGGCGGCAAGGCCGGAAGGGAAAAGCTCAAGTCCCTCCGGCAGCGCCAGCGGCGCGAACCACCGCGCCGTCCAGACGGACCGGTCGTCCTCCACAAGGGCGATCTCCGCCCGGCGATAGAGGCTTTCGTCGAGCAGACGGATATTGGCGGCGAAGATGAATTCGTGGCCTTGCGCGCCCTCATGCCAGAACAGGTTCTCGAAGGCGCTCCAGGGGCCTTCGATCGCGATGCCGCAGCCAAATTCCTCGCGGAACTCGCGCGCCAGCGCCTGCTCCCGCGTCTCGCCGAATTCGATGGAGCCGCCGGGCGGGCGGATGCCCTTCACGCTGCCGTCGTCGCGGGTCACTTCCGCCGCGAGCAGGCGGCCCTCGTGCCAGGCAAGTCCCAGCACCTTCACATGGATCTTCTGCGGCGGCCGCCAGGTCTGCATGCCGTTCTCCCGTTATGAACTTGCTAACCGCGCTCGGCGATTTCCGGGCCGGCAGGCCGGAGTTAAACCATTTTCACAGGCAACGCACCTATCGTGTCGCCGCGGCGATCCGAACCGCGCCGGGTTCACAAAGGCCAACCATGGGAGCGTTCGACCTCCATTTCCAGATCATGCCGTCCGGGCCGAGGCTTGCGGACAGCGATCCGGCATCCCTGGCCGGAAAAGACGACAGCCCTTCCATCGCGCCACTGTCGATTCGCCTGCATGAACGGATGGAACCGCTGAAGGCGCGCTGGCAGGCGCTGGAAGCGCAGGACAATCTCTCCCTTCACCAGAGCTACGACTGGTGCCGCAGCTGGACGGAAAGCCATGGCTGCCGGTTGATGATCGTCGAGGGCATTTCCGGCGGGCGAACCCATCTCATTCTGCCGCTGGAAATCGTGCGGCATGGGCCGGCGCGCGTCGCCCGCTTCGTCGCGGGGCCGTTCAGCAACATCAATACCGGTCTCTACTCGCCGGAATTGCACCTTCTCACGGCCGCGCCGCGCCTGCGCGAAGCCTTCGAGGCGATGCGCGCGGCATTCGCCCGGCACTGCGACATTCTCGTGCTCGGCAACATGCCGCTCACCTGGCGTCGACAGGACAGTCCGTTCTGCGACATGCCCGCGGTGCTGAACCAGAACGCCGCCTTCCAGCTGCAACTCTTCGCCGATTTCGAGCGCACCCTGTCGCAGGTCAATGCCCGGCGACGGCGCAAAAAGTTCCGCGTCTCCGAACGGCGCCTGACGATGCTCGGCGGCTACGATCACATCGTCGCGCGGACGGATGCGGAAAGCCGGCGCCTGCTGGAAACGTTCTTTGCGCAGAAGGCCGCGCGTTTCGAGGCCAAGGGTCTGCCGGACGTCTTTCGCGACGGCGAGACGCGGGACTTCTTCCGCAGGCTGGCATCAGCCCCGCAGGCGGGGGGTAGCTATCCGCTGCAACTTCACGCCGTGCGTCTCAAGGGGGAAAACGAGGGACGGATCGTGGCCGTCACCGGCCTGTCGCGCAAGGGCGACCATGTCATCTGCCAGTTCGGCTCGATCGACGATACGTTGGCGGCCGATGCCAGCCCCGGCGAATTCCTGTTCTATCTCGTCATCCGCAAGCTGTGCGGCGAAGGTGCGCGGCTCTTCGACTTCGGCATCGGCGACCAGCCCTACAAGCGATCCTGGTGCACCGTCGAAACGCCGCAGCACGATCTGCTCTGGCCCGTCACCGTCACCGGAAGCGCCGTCGCGGCCATGCACCGCGCCAAGACCGGCGCCAAACGCCTGATCAAGCAGAGCCCGCAGGCCTATGCCTTCCTGCAGCGCCTCCGTTCCGGCAGGGCCGATCCGCCCCGCGGCGACGGGGCGCGATAGAGCGTTTCGGCTTTTCCAATCACGCCGCGTGCTGGTCCGGGTGGCGCGGCGGCTCGGCCCCCTCGCCCGTCATCAGAACGATCTCGCTGTAGCCGGCCTCGCCGAAGGCGTCGATCAGGTCGACGATCTCGTCCTCCTCAGCGCCCGGGACCGAAAGGATGATGTCGATCTCCTGGTCGCGCGTCAGGCGGCGCACCCCCTCCACCTCGGCCGGGCCGCATTCGACGATGACCGTATCGTAAGCTCCCGCCAGCGAATCGATGACCATCGCCAGCCGGTCGATGCCGCGCATGGCGCGCTTGATGTTGGCGTTACCCCGCGGGATGATGTGTGCACGTGACAGCCGGTCGCCATGGATGATGTCGCTGAAGACCGCATCGCCGACGAGAAGGTCGGTGATGCCCGGCGCATGGGGCGACTGGGCCATCAGCCGCGTCGGGCAGGCCGAGCCGGTAAGGTCGATGAGCAGCGTCTTGCGGTGCTCTTCGGCGATGCGGCGGGCGAGCATGACCGTTGCGGTCGATCCGCGGTCGCCGGACGGCGAGATGGAGATCGCGACGGAAACATTGTTCTCGATCGTGTGCCGCGCGACGGCGGCGATGGAGAATTCGTCCTCCTCGATCTCGAAGTCCGGATCTTCGAGCACCGGCGCTACGATTTCCTCTTCCTCTTCTTCGGGCTCCGGCTCGATCTCCGCAAGGAGGGAGCGCGTCGGCACGCGCACGTCCCTCACCGGGCCTGCCGGTTCCCCGCGAACCAAAGGCTCCTGCCGGAACGGCGGCTCCTCCAGCACGACGACGGTCTCCGGATCGTCCTCCTCGCGGCGAAGCGGGACCGCCGCCGCCGCGCCGACCGGCTTCAGCGCCCGGCCGCTGAAAAGCTCGGAAAGGAGAATGACGATGGCGCTGAGGGCAAAGCCAGCGACCCCGCCGACTATGGTGATCGGCACGATCTTGGGGAAGGCGACCTCGGTCGGCTCGACCGCGGCGGAGATGACGCGGGCATCGGCCGGCGTCGAGCTGCTGTCGGTGCGCGACGTCGCCTCGCGGTAACGCATCAGGTAGGTCTCCAGAAGCTGTCGCTGGGCGGCCGCCTCACGCTCCAGCGCCTTGAGGCCGACCTCGTCCTCGCCGGCGCGGGCGCTGACCGCCTTTGCCGTGTTGAGCTGCTGCATGAGCTGGGTTTCGCGCAGCCGCGCGGTCTTGGCCTCGTTTTCGAGGCTCGACAGGATCTTCTGTGTTTCCGACGTGATCTGGGCGCGGATGCCGGCGAGCTGCGAGCGCAGGCCCTTGAGGCGCGGATGGCCTTCCAGCAGCGAGGTGGAAAGGTCGGAGATCTGCCCCTGGATCTGCGCTTCGTTCTCCTTCAGCCGCTGGATCATCTGCGAGCCGACGACGTCGGAAAGCGTGTCCGGCGCACCGCCGTTCTTCAGCACGGTGCGCACGCTCTCGGCCCGCGCCTCGGCATTGGCGCGCTCGCCGCGCACGCGGGCAAGCTCCGCCGAAATATCGGTAAGCTGGCGCACGGCGAAGGTGGAATTCTCGCCGGTCGGCAATAGGTCGGATTGCGACCGGTATTCGGCGACCTTCTGCTCGGCCTCGCGCACCTTCTCGCGCAGATTGGCGATCTCCGGCTCCAGCCAGCGCGTCGCCTCGGAATTGGTGTCGAGCTTGGCGCCGCTCTGCAAGGAAAGGTAGACCTTGGCCATCTCGTTCGGGATCTCGGCGGCAAGGCGCGGGTTCTCGGAGCTGAACTCGATGCCGATGACGCGCGAACGCTCCACCTGATAGACGACCAGCTTTTCGGAAAACTCCTTCAGCACCCGCTCCTCGGGCGCGAGATCGAGCGGGCTCTTCTTCAGTCCGAACAGCACCAGCAGATCGGAAATGGCAGAGGGCTGGGCGGCCGGGTCGAACTCGGACAGTTCGTAGAGCTTCATGTTGCGGGCGACCTGCTTGATGAGATCGGCCGACTGGAGAAGCTGGACCTGGCTGGCAATGCCGAGCTCGTCGAAAGCCGGCTGCTCGCGGCCCTGCACGCGATCCCCGCCCGTCGTGAAGGCCGGCTCCCGGGTCTCGATCAGCAGGCGGGCTTCGCCCTTGTATCGCGGCGTGATGAGGCTCGCCCCGGCAAAGGCGAGGCCCGCGCAGGCGGCGGTGGCAAGCAGCACGCGCATGCGGTTGCGCCAGACCGCCCCGAAGAGGCCGCCAAGATCGATATCGACATCCTGCTGGCTGGCGTGAGCACCGGACATATTCCTACTCCAAACACGACGATTTGCGTGCAAGGTAAACAAACATGGTAACGCAAGGGTTAATTGCCGCTGGTCTCACCTTCCCCTTCCCCGCGCCCAAGGCGAGAAAAATGCGGGCACCGGTGCCGATCCCGCCTTCCCCTTTACCAAGCATTAACCCTAACGGATCGATAACATCATCAACTTCTGATTTCCGGGATTGGGTAAGCGAATGACATTCGCAACGATCAACAAGGGCATGCTGCTCGCGCTGGCACTCGTCGTACCGGCCGTTACGGGCTGCAGCGGCTATCGCCCCGCCCCCAAGGCGTTCCACGAGGCCACCATCCAGCCCTATCGGCTGGACAGCGGCGACCGTCTGCGCATCACCGTGTTCGAGCAGGCCGGCCTCAGCAATACCTATTCCATCGACCAGGCCGGCTATGTCGCCTTCCCGCTCATCGGCGCGGTGCCGGCGCGCGGCCATACGATCCAGGAACTCGAACGCGTCATCGCGACGAAGCTGCGCCAGGGCTATCTGCGCGATCCGGACGTCTCCATCGAGGTCGACCGCTACCGCTCGATCTATGTCATGGGCGAGGTCGGCCAGGCGGGGCAGTACAGCTATGTCGCCGGCATGACGATCCAGAACGCCATCGCGGTCGCCGGCGGCTTCTCGCCGCGCGCCAACCAGGGCGATGTCGACGTCACACGCAAGATCAACGGCAAGATCCTCACCGGCCGCGTTTCCATCTCCGATCCGGTGCTTGCCGGGGACACCATCTATGTCCGCGAGCGACTGTTCTGAGCATCATGGCGGACGATGGGCCTCTGCGCATCATTCATTGCTTCCGCTCTCCCATCGGCGGGATCTTTCGTCACGTTCGCGATCTCGCCGAATTCCATGCAAAGGGGGGGCACGAGGTCGGCATCGTCTGCGACAGCCTTACCGGCAGCTCCTACGAGGACCGTCTCTTCGATGAAATCCGGCCCTATCTTTCCCTCGGCCTCACGCGCCTGCCGATCAGCCGGTCTGTCAGCGCGCGCGACCTCGGGGCGTTCTGGAACAGTTATCGTGAAATAAGAAGTTTGCAGCCGGATGTCCTGCATGGGCACGGCGCCAAGGGTGGCGCCATTGCCCGGCTCATCGGCTCGGCCCTGCGGGTGAACAGGTATCGCGTAGCCCGCCTCTATTCGCCGCACGGCGGCAGCCTGCACTACAGCCGCCGCACCGCCGGCGGCATGGCGGTGCTGGCCGCCGAGCGGCTTCTCGAACCGCTCGGCGATGCGCTCGTCTTCGTCTGCGACTTCGAGAGGGAGGCCTATACGGCGCGGGTCGGCCGTCCCCGAATCCGCGTCGAGCGCATCTACAACGGCATTCACGACCGCGACTTCGCACCGGTCTATTCCCGCGAGGATGCGGTCGATTTCCTCTATATCGGCATGCTGCGGGATCTCAAGGGCCCCGATCTCTTCATCGACGCCTTCGCTCGCACCGAGCGCCTCATCGGCCGCCCCCTCTCTGCCCTGATGATCGGCGACGGACCGGACAAGGCGAAATACGAGGACATGATGCTGCGTGCCGGGCTTGGACGGCGCATCGCCATGCTGCCCGCGATGAAGGCGCATGATGCCTTTGCCCTGACCCGCAACGTCGTCGTCCCCTCGCGCGCCGAGGCCATGCCCTATATCGTGCTGGAAGCGCTGGCCGCCCGCAAGCCGGTGATCGCGGCAAGGGTCGGCGGCATCGCCGAGGTGCTCGGCCACGACAATCTCGCCCTCACCGAGCCGGGCGACGCGGACAGCCTTGCCGCCTGCATGGCCCATGCCATGACCGATCCGGACTGGCCGCGCAAGGTGATCCCCGAACCGGCGCGCTTCAAGGCGACCTTCTCGGCCTCCGTCATGTCCGACGCCCTGCTCGACCTCTACCGCGACATCCTTGCCCGGCAAAGTGGCGGAAACCGGCACACCTCCTGACGTTGCATTCGTCTTCCCGTAAACGTTTCTTAGGGGCTTCATGCTATCTCCGGGCAAAGCCCATAGGTGCGTGCCATGAACCATGTCGACAAACCGGTCTCCTTCGACCCCGAAGCGTTGAGGCGCAAGCTCTCCGACGTCCGGGCAGAGCCGCCGGTCGGCAGCGCCGGGGAACAGGAGGACGCCGGCAAAACCGTCGAGTTGAACCCGCTTGCCCAGAAGATCGCCCGGCAGTTCCGCGCGGACACCTATTCGCCGGCGATGATCATCGGCCTGCTGCGCCTTGCGGAGTTCGTGGCCCTGTTCGCGCTCGGCTATGCCATCCATGCGCTTTATGTCGGCGGCATGGGCCTGACGATCTTCTATGCGCTGGTGCTCGCGGGCGGAGCGGCGGTCGGCGTCGTGCTGCTCCAGCTTGCAGACGCCTATCAGGTTCCGGCCCTGCGCTCGCCGCTGCGCATGACGCCGCGCATTCTCGCCGCCTGGGCGCTCGCCTTCGGCGCGATAGCGCTCGTCGTCTTCTTCTTCAAGTCGGGAGATCACTTCTCGCGCGTCTGGTTCGCCTCCTGGTTCGTGGTCGGCGCCGTCTATCTCGTCATCGAGCGGCAGGTGATCGCCTATTCGATCCGCCGCTGGGCCCGCAACGGCACGATGGAGCGGCGCGCCGTGATCGTCGGCGGCGGCGAGCCGGCCAAGGAGCTGATCCGCACCCTCGAACACCAGCCGGAAAACGATATCCGCATCTGCGGCATCTTCGACGACCGCGATGAGCGTCGCTCGCCCTCGATCATCGCCGGCTATCCCAAGCTCGGCAATGTCGCCGAACTCGTCGAGTTCGCCCGCCTGGCACGCATAGACATGCTGATCATCTCGCTGCCGCTTTCGGCCGAGGCGCGCATCCTCACGCTTTTGAAGAAACTGTGGGTGCTGCCGGTCGATATCCGCCTTGCCGCCCACGCCAAGGGCCTGCGCTTCCGGCCGCGCAGCTATTCGCAGATCGGCGCCGTGCCGATGCTGGACATCTTCGACAAGCCGATCGCCGATTGGGACAATGTCGCCAAGCGCATCTTCGACATCTTCTTCAGCGTCGTCGCGCTCGCCCTGCTATGGCCGGTCATGATCGGCGCGGCGATTGCCGTCAAGCTCTCCTCGCCGGGCCCGATCCTCTTCAAGCAGAAGCGCCACGGCTTCAACAACGAGGTGATCGACGTCTACAAGTTCCGCTCGATGTACACGCATATGGCCGACCCGACGGCCAAGGCCTCGGTCACGCGGGGCGATCCGCGCGTCACCCGCGTCGGCCGCTTCCTGCGCAAATCCTCGATCGACGAGCTGCCGCAACTCTTCAACGTGCTGAAGGGCGACCTTTCCCTTGTCGGCCCGCGCCCGCACGCCATCCAGGCGCAGTCCAACGACCGCAAATTCGTCGACGTCATCGAGAGCTACTTTGCCCGCCACCGCGTCAAGCCGGGCGTCACCGGCTGGGCGCAGATCAACGGCTGGCGCGGCGAGATCGACCATGACGACAAGATCCGCTTCCGCACCGAATTCGACCTCTACTATATCGAGAACTGGTCGCTCTGGCTGGACCTGAAGATTCTTGTCCTGACGCCGTTCCGCCTGCTCAACACGGAAAACGCCTATTGAGCGACGCGGCCCTCCCCTACGCCCCGCCCTTCCGGCCGCAGCTCGCAGCCCTTGGCATTGCCGGCTCGATGCTGGTGACGGTCGGCGTGTTCCTGTCGGGCTTTGTGATCAGCGAGCCGGCGCCCTACGAGCTCTTCATGGCGGGGCTCATCGGCCTGTGGGCGATCGTCGGCCTGCGCATCTCGCGCAGCATCGCGCCGCTGCTCGTCCTGATCCTGCTCTTCAATATCGGCGGCATGCTCTCGCTGACGGTGCTCGACGATCTGTCGGAAGGGCCGATCTATATCGCCGTCTCGCTGTTCCTTGCGCTTTCCAGCGTCTTCTTCGCCGCCATCGTCGAGGCAAGGCCGGTGCGGCTGGAACTGATCTTCCGGGCCTGGGTGGCAAGCGCGCTCATCACCGCCATCCTCGGCATCCTCGGCTACTTCCATGCCTTTCCCGGCGCGGAGATCTTCACGCTCTACGACCGCGCCAAAGGCGCCTTCCAGGACCCGAACGTCTTCGGTCCCTTCCTCGTCGCTCCTTCGCTCTATCTGATCTATGGCCTGCTCTCCGGCCGGATTGTCGGGGCGCCCTTCAAGGTGATCGGTCTCCTTATCCTCGCGCTCGGCGTCTTCCTCTCCTTTTCCCGTGCGGCCTGGGCGCTTTATCTCTTCTGCGCGGTGGCGCTCGTCTTCGTCATGCTGCTGAAGGAGCGCACCGGCGCATTCCGGCTGAAGATCCTCATCCTCAGCCTTTCGGCCGCCGGCCTGATGATCGTCGCGCTCGTCACGGCGCTGCAATTCGACAAGGTGGCGAACCTCTTTTCCAGCCGAACGCAGCTCGTGCAGGAATATGACGGCGGACGTCTTGGCCGTTTCGAGCGCCACCGCCTCGGCTTTCTCATGTCCATGGAAAAGCCGCTCGGCATCGGGCCGATGCAATTCAGCAAGATCTTTCCCGAGGACGAGCACAACATCTATCTGAAGTCGCTGACAACCTACGGCTGGCTCGGCTTCCTCTGCTATCTCACCCTGATGTCCTGGACGCTCTGGGCCGGGTTCAAGCTGCTGCTTCGCGACCGGCCGTGGCAACCGTTTCTGATGATCTCCTACATCACGATCGTCGGTCACGCCTCGATCGGCTTCGTCATCGATACGGACCATTGGCGCCATTTCTACCTGCTGCTCGGCATCGTGTGGGGATGCATCGCGCTCGAACGGCGTCACGGGCATTCCCCGCCGCGCCCACGAGAAAGGGCGCCCCTCCTGCGAGGAACGCCCTTGAAAAACTGCCGTGATTTCAGCGCGACCTGATCGCAGTCTAACGTCTGATCGCTCGCGCCAATGCAATCAGGATGCACGCGCCGATCAGTCCGGCGATCAGATAGCCAAGCCAGCCACCGAGCGAGACGCCGATGAGGCCGAGCAGGAGATTGGCCACCGCTGCCCCGACAATGCCGAGAACGATGTTCATCAGCACGCCCATATCGCTTTTCATGACCTTTTCGGCAAGCCAGCCGGCAATACCGCCGATGATGATGGCCGCGATCCAGCCGATTCCTGCATCTTCCATTTGCGTCTCCTCAAGCTCCAGACACCGGCATTGAGTGACCGGCGGCATATAACGCACAAAGTGCCGCAAAGTTCCGGAGGAACAGAACTGCCATCAGGGATTTGGAGAGAAGAATGGTCGGAATGGCGGGATTCGAACCCACGACCCCTTGACCCCCAGTCAAGTGCGCTACCGGGCTGCGCTACATTCCGGACCGCCGAAACCCCTATAGTCTCGGGCATTTGGATGCAAGCTTAAAAATCGGCCGGAGGAACAAAAGTGGTGGAATTGCCTTTCGTGGCGGCCCGACCTGCCGCCTGAATCCGGTTTTGCCGACATACAGCGCATCGAACCGAAAATTCTTTTCGAAAGCGTACCGGAATCGCAGAATCAGACCTTCCCTGACATTAGACGAAAGTCGTAGATTGCATGTGCTCGCTTGTCATTTGCGAGCACTCCCCCGCGTCACAAGAGCCAAGCGTGACGCTTGTTTTACCCCGCCCTAGTGCGGGGTTTTTTCTTTGGCCCGAATTTCTCAATCATGCATGCGCCAGCCTTCGCCTCGCGCGCACAGCGGAAGGAAAACGGATCCGGCTCGATTATGTGTGGGCGGTCGGTTTCAGCGCACCTGGTCGAGCAGGCGCTTGCACTCCAGGAGATCATAGAGCGCTTCCTGCAGGAGGGCGCGATCTTCCTTGCCGACACTCGTCTTGCCGATCGAGATTTCCGGGGTGTCATCGCTGCTGCCGCCGAAGGAGAAGAAACGGCGGCTGGCGGGCGCCTTGGCGCGGCCGACGATCTGGTCCTCGTCGCTGCCGGCCTTGGGCGGCGGCGGCTCCTCGTGGCTGGCGGCGGCAAGCGCCTCGACGGTGGCTAGATCGCCGCTGGCGATGGCCGCGACGAACTTGTTGCCATTGACCTTGAGCAGCTTCTGCACGCCCTTGATCGTATAGCCATGATCGTAGAGGAGATGGCGGATGCCCTTGAGCAGATCGACGTCTTCCGGCCGGTAGTAGCGGCGCCCGCCGCCGCGCTTCATCGGCTTGATCTGCGTGAAGCGCGTCTCCCAGAAGCGCAGCACATGCTGCGGCAGGTCGAGATCGTCGGCAACCTCGCTGATGGTGCGGAAAGCGTCCGGACTCTTGTCCATTCTACCCTCGATGAAGACTGGCGGGGCCGGCAGGAAAAGCACCTTGCCGAATCCCATTCATTTCAGCGGGTTGCCGGGTGATATTCAAGCCCCGGCTCGCCGATCGGTGGGCATTTGCCGCGAAAATCGATCAGGAAGCAGGGGAAGCCGGCTTCTGTTTCGCCTTCCGCGAGAGATGGGCCTTCAATACCCGCTGCTTGAGAACGTTGGAAGCCTTGAAGGTCATGACCCGGCGCGGCGAGATCGGCACTTCCTCGCCGGTCTTGGGATTGCGGCCGATGCGCTCGTTCTTGTCGCGCACCTGGAAGGTCGCGAAGGAGGAGAGCTTGACGCTCTCGCCGCGCACGATAGCGTTACAGATCTCATCGATCACGGTTTCGACGAGCTCTGCGGATTCGGTCCTGGAGAGGCCGACCTTCCGGAAAACCGATTCGGCCAAATCTGCGCGTGTCACCGTCTTGCCGCTCATCGTTCCTCACCGATTTCCTATTGAAAGCGTATGGTTAAGTGGCGGAAGAGTATTGTCCTTGCCCGCGCGGGTCAAGCGGTCCGACTGGCGCAGCCATACCTACCAACGTAGAAGCACCGCCCCCCAGGTAAACCCGCCGCCCATCGCCTCCAGGAGAACGAGGTCGCCCTCCTTGATTCGACCGTCGCCGGCAGCGGTCGCCAGCGCCAGCGGAATGGACGCGGCCGACGTGTTGCCGTGCAGATCGACGGTGACGACGACCTTTTCCAGCGGGATGTCGAGCTTCCTGGCCGAACCGTCGATGATGCGCTTGTTGGCCTGGTGCGGCACCAGCCAGTCGACGTCCTCGGCGGTAAAACCCGTTGCGTCGAAGGCCGAGACGATGACGTCGGTGATCATGCCGACCGCATGCTTGAAGACCTCGCGGCCTTCCATGCGCAGATGACCGACCGTGCCGGTCGTCGAGGGGCCGCCGTCGACATAGAGCTTCTCGCGGTGGGCGCCGTCGGAGCGAAGCTGCGTGGTGAGGACACCGCGGTCCGCATTCGTCCCGGTCCCTTCGGCAGCTTCCAGCACGATGGCACCGGCGCCGTCGCCGAAGAGCACGCAGGTCGTGCGATCGGTCCAGTCGAGAATCCGCGAAAAGGTCTCCGAACCGATAACGAGCACGCGCCGTGCAAGGCCGCCGCGGATATAGGCGTCGGCCGTCGTCACGGCATAGACGAAGCCGGAGCAGACGGCCTGCAGATCGAAGGCGAAGCCGTGATGCATTCCAAGGCGATTCTGGATGTTGACGGCGGTGGCGGGGAAGGTGTTGTCCGGCGTGGAGGTGGCGACGATGATGAGGTCTATGTCCGCCGGCGTCAGGCCCGCCTTGTCGAGCGCCGCGCGCGCGGCATCCTCGCCGAGCGAAGCGGTCGTTTCCCCCTCCCCGGCGATATACCGCTGGCGGATGCCGGTGCGCTGCACGATCCATTCATCGGACGTGTCGACCATGCTTTCCAGCTCGGCATTGGTAAGCACCCGTTTCGGAAGCGCCGTTCCGAAACCGCGAACCACTGAACGAATCATTCCTATACCTCGTCGCTCATGCCCGGCGCGGCGCTTTCGACGGGGCGGCCGGCATGGTACTTTTGCAAATCGCTTTCGATCTTGTCTTTCAAGCCGTTGCGGGCCATGTCGTAGCCGACGTCCACCGCTGCGGCAAAGCCTTCGGCGTCCGTGCCGCCATGGCTCTTGATGACGATGCCGTTGAGGCCGAGGAACACGCCGCCGTTCACCTTGCGCGGATCCATCTTCTCGCGCACGCGGTCGAAGGCGCCCTTGGCGAGGATATAGCCGAGCTTGGCCATCCAGGTGCGGGACATGGCCGCGCGCAGATATTCGGCGATCTGCCGCGCCGTGCCTTCGGCCGCCTTCAAGGCGATATTGCCGGCAAAACCTTCCGTCACCACCACGTCCACCGTGCCGCGACCGATATCGTCGCCCTCGACAAAGCCGTAATAGTCAATCGTGTCGAAATTGGCCTCGCGAATGAGCTGGCCGGCGGCCTTCACCTCTTCCTGGCCCTTGATCTCCTCGACGCCGACATTCAAGAGACCAAGCGTCGGCTTGTCGATCTCGAACAGCGCGCGCGCCATCGCCCCGCCCATCAGCGCGAAATCGAAAAGCTGGTTTGCGTCCGCGCCGATCGTCGCGCCGATATCGAGCACGATGCTCTCGCCCTTAAGCGTCGGCCAGATGCCGGCGATCGCCGGGCGCTCGATATCGGACATCATGCGCAGGCAGAATTTCGACATGGCCATGAGCGCGCCGGTATTGCCGGCGGACACCGCGACATCGGCCTCGTCCCTGGCCACCGCATCGATCGCCTGCCACATGGAGGACTTGCCACGGCCGCGGCGCAGCGCCTGGCTCGGTTTCTCGTCCATGGCGATGGCGATCTCGCAATGGTGAAAGGTGCTTGCAGCCTGCAATTTCGGATGCTGTGCGAGGAGCCGTTCGCATTCGGCGGCATCGCCATAGAGTACGAAGCGGATGTCGGGATGGCGCTCGAGAGCCTTGGCTGCGCCAGGGATGGCGACCTTCGGGCCGAAATCGCCACCCATGACATCGACGGATATTCTGACCACGCGTGTCTTGCCTTAGTTGATTCTATTTCCGGCGGCGGCGGGATGGCCGTAGCGGAACTGGGTAAAAATAGCGCTTTTCGCCGGGGGCACAACTGAATTATCCGGCGCCTGCGGAACCGTTCAGTCTTTTTTCCAGTCCTTCAGAACGGCAAAGGGCGAGGGTTTGCGGTCGCTCTCGTCGGTGCTTTCGATATGGCCGGAAAAGGCTGCGTCGGCCTTGCGCGGATAGGGATCGATGGCAAGCGCGACATGTTCGGCGGCGGCCACGCCGGCGTCGATGCTGTCGCCGCTGAAGGTTTCCGGCGCGTCGGGGCCGTCCGGATCGAGCAGCATCTCGCCGGTCTCGGCGGCAATAGGCAGCCGCGCCAGTTTCGAGCCTTCCGGCACGAAGACGACCTCGACGGGCTCATCGATATGCGCCTCGACGGGCTCCAGCGTGACGACGCAGGCTTGAACGATATCGGCTTCCACGCGGCCCTTCAGCCGCACGCCGTCGCGCTTCCAGCGCTGGATCTGGAAGGTCGCGGAAAGTGCCTTCACCTCCAGCACCGACCAGAGTCTTGCCAATCCGGCACGCTCCTCGGAATCGGCGCTGATCGTCACTTCGACCGGGTTGGCCGAAATATGCCCGACCTTGACGGGATAGGAAAACGGCGTTTCGTCGTTCTTCATTGCTCTTTCCTTGCGCCGCCCTCAGGCGGCCTGTCCTTCCCGGCCGGGTTCGGCCACGGTGAGCGCCCCCACTTCGATCTCGTCTTCACCGAGAGCGGCCATCGCCTGTTCGGCGGCGAAGAGATAGGCCGCAAGCCCTTCCATCGAAGGAGCGCCCTCGCCCGCCTGCGGATGGATGTTGCGACGCAGCGCGTCCGCCAGCCCCGCCCGGTCGCCCGCATCGAGCGCGGCGGCATAGGATTCCAGGCGGCCATAGAACATGCCGGCGAATTTCTTCATGCGTTTCGGCACGCCGGCATCGCCGACGCCGAGTTCGCGAATCGAATGATCGACGTCCTCGAAGAAGGCATCGATGATCTCCTGCGCGATTTCCTGACCGGACGTCCCGCTCGTTCGCGTGCGCCGGAAGTAAAGGATCAGCATCGCCGAAAGCATCTCGAAACGGCCCATGACCGTGTCGGGAACATCAAGCTCTTCATAGAGATAGGGATGCCGTGCCGCCTTTGTCAGGGTCGCATATTGTTTTTCGACGATGCGGCGATTGCCGTTTTTTTTGCCGAACAGGCCGAAAATCATCATAAAGCCTAGTTTTGCCCGATTCAAACCATGGTGCCGTCGCAAGTCATGTTGCATGACGCTCGAAGCTGGTTTACCGAAGCAGGCATGAATTGCAATGGCTGTGCGGCCATCACAGTCCTGGGGATGTTGTTGAAGAGAGATGCTTTGAACATGAAGCTGTTGCGTAACGCCGCCATTGCCGTCACCCTCTCCGCATCCGTTCTCGCAAGCTGCCAGGGTCCGGGCGAGGTGTTGCACCAGGGCTATGTCGTCGACCAGGAGACGCTGGCGCTGGCGCCGGTCGGTTCGTCGCGCGAGCAGGTTCTCCTGTCGCTCGGTTCGCCGTCTGCGACCGCGACCTTCGACAACGAGGTCTTCTACTACATTTCGCAGACCCGCAAGCGTCCGGTCGCCTTCATGAAGCCGAAGGTCGTCGACCAGAGCGTTCTTGCCGTCTATTTTGACAAGGAGGGCGTCGTCGAACGCCTCGCGCACTATACGCTGAAGGACGGCCGCGTCTTCGACATGATCTCGCGCGTCACGCCGACCGGCGGCCAGGAACTCACCTTCCTCGGCCAGCTTCTGCGCGGCGGCGGCGGTGCACCGGGTGCTGCCGCGATCCAGAACATCTTCGGCGGCGGCCCGAAGTAAGCCGTAAGAAAAGGCTGGAATCGAAAACCGCGGGGATTGCTCCCCGCGGTTTCTTTT
>Ga0182742_1002327_pt1 | contig 21348 bp, 24 predicted proteins | sample eDN5th37CBELigMG_FD_128880 | JGI IMG/M metagenome (GOLD analysis project Ga0182742, IMG submission 128880) | Enriched Miracle-Growth compost microbial communities from Emeryville, California, USA - eDNA 5th pass 37_C BE-Lig MG (version 2)... ... | reverse complement strand
CGTGATCTTCGGGTTCAGGTCGCCGCCGTCGCGCGAAAGCTTTTCCATCGGGCAGGGATCGCCACCCGCCGCGCAGCCATTGCTGCCCGGCGCATCATAGCCGCTGATGCCTTCAAGCGACCAGTAATCGTAGCGCAGCCCCCCGGTCACGTCGAAAATACCGTGCGTGATCATCGCCTCGCTGAAGACGCCCGCCTTGACCAGCGTTCCGTCCGGATTGGCCCCGCGCTTGGCGTTGCCTTTGTATTCGTCATGGCTGTAGGCCGCGCCGTAGGTGAGCTTCAGCTCCGTCTCCTCGCCGAGATCGAAGCGCATGCGGTTGGAGATATCGAAGCCGGTCGTCGTGTTCCGCCCCTTGCGGCCGTCGAACGTGCTGACATTGCCGTTGGTACCGTCGAATTCCAGATCGGTGATGTTGAGATAGGCGTTGGCCGAGAGATCGATCAGGTCGCTGCCCGGCGAATAGGTGTATTTCGCGGTATAGGTCTGGTTCTCGACAACCCAGTTATAGCCGGAGCTGCCGGTCAGGAACTCGTTGCCGTACCAGATGCCGCCGAGCGACAATGTATGATCGGAGCTGGGCGACAGGTTGAGCTTGAAAAGACCGGACTTCGGATGCTGGTCGCCGGCATTCGGATAGAGGATGCCGTCGCCGTTCTCGTAGGGGCTCTTCTTCGTATCGCTGAGCGCACCGACGATACCCACCTCGCCGTCGCCCATCTGCGCGCGCGCAGCGCCGGCGACGAGCCGCGAATAGTCGAAACCGTTCGAGCCGGCACGCACCGAGGTCATGACGCCGTAGTCGCGGCCCGGCAGCAGCACGTCATCGACATCGAGCGTGCGGAAATTGGCCGCGCCCGCAAGCGTGCCCATGCCTTCGGCGCCGGAGACGGCGCCACGCGTCACGTCGACCCCCACCAGCATGTTCTGCTCGACATAGAGCATGTTGTCGAAGGTGCCGCCATGGCCGGAAAGGTTGCGGAAGGTCTGCGGCACGCCGTCGATCATGCTGTTGACGCGGCCCATACCCTGCATGCCGCGGATGTTGACGGTGATGCCCGGCTGGTCCGCCGGCTCGCGGGTGAACGTGCCCGGCGCCGAGCGCAAGACCTGCATGACGTCGCCGGCATTGCTGTCCTGGATCTTCTCGCGATCGGCGGTCGAGACGCTGGCAGGCACATCGGCGATGCCGTCACCGTCGCTGTCGCCTTCCACATTGATCTCTTCGAGGTTCGTCGCATCCTGTGCGCGGGCTGGGGCAAAAAGCGCCAGAAGCGCAAGCGCCATCGCCGTGCCGGCGAGCAATGTCGACCCGTGGAAACGAACGTATTTCATGCAACCCTCACCCGCACCCGGTCCCGACGATTGACCACGTGGGACCGCCCGGTAATGGACAACATGACAATAAAAGTCAAGTTTTAATGCATGGGATTCGAGACCGGCTATCCGGCACGCAGCGCGGCCTCGTAGGCCCGCCGTACCCAGAGCGCCATGACGTCCGGATCATCGAAGGCCTCGTCTGGAACGGACCAGTAGGGCATCTTCACCGGTTTGCCGCTCCTGCCCTCATAGGTCCATTGCCGGCTGCCGGCAGTGGTAAAATCCGGCGCGCTTGCCTCATCCGCCTTCAGCAGGATCTCGCCGTCGACCTCCAGCGCCAGGATTCGCCCCTTGTGATAGATGCCCTTGCCGCCGAACATGCGCTTGATCGTCACCGGCCCGAGCCCCTGGAACATCTCCTCGATCGCATCCCGGTCCATGATCTATCCTTTCAGGACGCCGCCAGCGGCGAGCACGGCCTCCGGCGTATCGACATCGATATGCGCTGCCGCGCCGATCTCGACATCCACGACATCGAGCCCGGCGCTTTCCACGATGTGCCGCGCACCGACATCGCCCTCAAGCTGGAGAATGGCGGCGAAGGTGGCGCGCGGCAGCACGACGGGATTGCCTCGCTTGCCGCCGGAAACGGCGCGTACGATGGCGTGGCCGCCCGCCTCGGCGAAGGCATCGAGAAGGCGGCGCACATCGACCCCAGTCACATTGGGCATATCCGCCAGCATGACGACGACGCCGTCGCATTCCGGCCCGAGCGCCGAAACGCCTGCCCTGAGCGACGTCGACATGCCTTCCGCATGATCGGGATTGTACAGGATATCCACCGGCAGGCCGGTAAGCTCCGCCTCGATCTCCGCGGCACGGTGGCCGGTGACGACCATAACGCGCGCAGGGCCAGCCGCCAGCGCCGTCTCCGCCGAGCGGCGAACGAGCGCCTTGCCGTCGAAGGCGGCGAGCAGTTTGTGGTTGCCGTTCATGCGGCTGGCGCGGCCGGCGGCAAGCAGCAGCGCCGTGACGGAGAGCGAGCGCTCCACCACGCGCGGCTCACGCGGCTGCGGGCGGCTCGGGATTTCGGCGAGCAGCCCGCCGACGCCCATGCCGGTGATCTCCCTGGAGCCCGGTGTCTCCCCGGCAAGGATGCGCGCGAGAATCCAATCGAACCCGTTCTCCCTTGGACTGCGCGCGCAGCCCGGCGCCCCGATCACCGGCACCGCACCCAGCCGGCCGAGAACGAGAAGATTGCCCGGATCGACCGGCATGCCGACATGCTCCACCTCACCGCCGGCCGCGCGGATCGCCGCCGGGATCACATCATTGCTGTCGGTGACGGCGGACGCGCCGAAGACGAAGACGAGGTCGTTCTCCGCCGCCGCCTTGCGGATCGCTTCGGCAAGGTCCGGCGTCCGGTGCGGCACGCGGACCTCGCCGGTCAACCGGCTGCCGGAGGGATGCAGGCGCTGTTCGAGGAGCCGCCGCGTCTTGTCCATCACCGACGGCTTCAGCGTCGGCAATCGCGTCGCCACCAGACCGACCCGATGCGCGACGAAGGGTTTCACGTCCAGCGGCCGGCTTTCGGCCATGACGGCGGCGGCCTCGCGCGCGAGATCGCCGGGAAGGGCGAGCGGGATGATCTTGATCGTCGCGACCATGTCGCCGGCGGCAACGCTGGCATGATCCGGCAGGGTCGCGATGGTGACGGCCGCATCGACGCGGTTGAACCGGTCGATGGCCGCCCGGTCGACGACGAAGAGGCCGTTGGCCCGCGCATGAAGATTGATGCGGCCGGTGGCGGGCGGGGTGAAGGTGAGGTGGTCGGGCGGGATTGCCGCTGCGATCAGCGCCGCCGCCTCGTCCTCGCCAAGATCGCCCTCTTCCAGCCGCACGGCGATGACGGCGGCAACGCCCGCGCCGGCCAGCGCCGCGCGGTCGTCCTCGGTCACGACATGGCCCTTGCGCAGCGAAAGGCCCTCGGCGCGCACGCCATGCGCCAGCCGCGCCCCAACGGCATCCGAGACCGGGATTTCACCGAAGATCATGGCGCGGGGTCCTGCAGCGGCCGGCGGCGCAGATGCTGGATGATATCGGCGAGGATGGCAACGGCGATCTCCGGCGGGCTCGCCGCCCCGATATCGAGACCGATGGGCGCGGAAATGCGCAAGATCTCCGCATCGTCATGCCCCAGCGCCTTCAGGCGCTCGACACGCTTTGCATGGGTCTTCCGGCTGCCGAGCGCACCGACATAGAAACAGTGGGTGGAAAGCGCTTTCGACAAGGGAAAATCGTCGATCTTCGGATCGTGGGTGACGGCGACGAGCGCCGTATAGGCATCGAGCGGCTTGGCCTCCAGAACATCCTCCGGCCAATCAGCCACGAGTTCGGTGCCGGCGAAGCGCTCCTGCGTGGCAAAGGCCGTGCGCGGATCGACGATCATGATATCGAAGCCCGCAACCTTCGCCATCTGCGCCAGCGCCTGGCTGATATGGACAGCGCCGATGACGACGATGCGCGGCGGCGGCAGATGGACGTTGAGAAAGAACCTGCGGTCCTCCACATCCGACAGGCACGACTTGCCCGAGCGGAAGGCGCTGGCGATCGCGTCACCCAGCGGCCCAGCAACGGGGTCGCCCTCACGGATCACCCGGTCGCGTCCATCGCCGAGATCCGTCAGATGGATGACGGCGCGGCGCGCGGCGCGCTCCCTGTTCAACTTGCGCAGCAGGAAGGTATCCATCAGCCGACACGCTCCACATAGACACGGATGCGCCCGCCGCAGGAAAGCCCGACGCGCCAGGCCGTCTCGTCGGCGACGCCGAATTCCAGCATGCGCGGCTCGCCATCGCCGATCACGTCCATCGCCTCGCTGATCACCGCCCCTTCCACGCAGCCGCCGGAGACCGAGCCGTGGAAGTTGCCCTCCCCGTCGATGACCAGATGGCTGCCGACCGGGCGCGGCGCCGAACCCCAGGTCTCGACGACCGTGGCGAGCGCCACCATGCGCCCGTCGTCCATCCAGCGTTCCGCGACGGTCAGCGGGTCGAGCACGTCGTTGGTCTCCATCTTCTCCTCCTCACACAGCCGGCAGGAAACGTCGCGGATCGCCGGCATCGCGCCGCGCCGCGCCGGAAAGCGCCGCCACCAGATCGGCCATGGCCTCCAGATTGTGCACCGGGCGCAATTCGTCCACGTGTGGCAGCATCGCCCGCACGCCCCGCGCCCGGGCCTCGAAACCTTCGAAACGCAGGAGCGGATTGAGCCAGACGAGCCGGCGGCACGAACGGTGCAGCCGGTCCATCTCCTTTTCAAGAAGCTCGATCCCTTCCCGCTCCAAACCGTCGGTGATGAGGAGCACCACGGCGCCCTGCCCCAGCACGCGGCGCGACCAGAGGCGGTTGAATTCCTTCAGCGTCTCGCCGATGCGCGTGCCGCCCGACCAGTCGCTCACCGTCTGGCTGCACGCCTCCACCGCGACATCGGGATCGCGATAGCGCATCTGGCGCGTGACATTGGTCAGCCGTGTGCCGAACAGAAAGGCATGCACGCGGCGGCGATGCTCGCCCAGCGCATGCAGGAAATGCAGGAAGATGCGGGTGTATTGGCTCATCGAACCGGAAATGTCGGCAAGCACGACCAACGGCGGATGCACCGTCTTCGGCGCCCGGTGGCGCGGAAGGATCAGCGCGCCGCCGGTGCGCATGGCCTGTCGCATGGTGGCGCGGGCATCGATCGCCACCGGCAGGGTCGAGCGCCGGAAGCGTCGCGTGCGCACCTCGTCCATCGGTAGGACCAGCGCGGCGATGGCGCGCTTGGCTTCGGCAAGCTCCCCGGCCGTCATCTGGGCGAAATCGGTCTTCCGCAGGACTTCACTGCCCGATGCGGTGAAGCGGGCGTCGATCTCGATATCCGGCTCGTCGCGCTGGCCGCGATCGTCCTCCTTGCCGAAAAGCGCGTCGGAAACACGGGTCTCTCCCGCTTTCCGCTTTTCCCGCTCCTCATGCCGGGCCACCACCGGCGACATCAGCGCGATCATCTTGCCGACCAGATCGCGTGCCCGCCAGAACAGCCGGAACGCCTCGTCGAAGACGGCGTTGTCCTCATGGCGTTTGACGAGCGTCGCGTGAAGGGCGGTATAGAATTCCTCGCGGTCACCGATGCCGATCGCCTGCACCGCCTCGATCGCATCCGTCACGGCGGCAGGCCCGATGCGCAGGCCCGCCTTGCGCAGCACGCGGGCGAAATGCACGATATTGTCGGCGAGCCGTCCCTCCATGGCGGCGCCCGCAATCTTGTTGTCCGCCGCCGTCGCCATCGTTCAGCCCGCTTCCGCCAGCTCGGCCTTCACATCCGCCAGCAGCTTGCGGCCCTCCGCCCCTTCGATACGGGCGATGTCGTCCTGATACTTGAGGAGCGTGCCCAGCGTATCCGAGACGGTTTCCGGGTCGAGCGCCACGCGGTCGAGTTCGGTAAGCGCCGTCGCCCAGTCGATGGTTTCGGCAACGCCTGGATTCTTGAAGAGATCCAGCCCGCGCAGCTTCTGCACATAGGCAACGATCTGGCGCGACAGCGTCCCGTTGCAGCCCGGTACCTTGCGGCGGATGATCTCCAGCTCCTGCGCGGCCTCGGGATAATCCACCCAGTGATAAAGGCAGCGCCGCTTCAGCGCATCATGCACCTCGCGCGTGCGGTTCGTGGTGATGATGACGATAGGCGGTTCGCCGGCGCGGATGGTGCCGAGCTCCGGCACCGTCACCTGGAAATCGGAAAGCACTTCGAGAAGGAAGGCCTCGAAGGCCTCGTCCGTCCGGTCGAGCTCGTCGATGAGGAAGACGGGTGCGCGGCCGTCGGGGGAGGATAGCGCCTGCAGCACCGGACGGCGGATGAGATAGCGCTCGGAAAAGATATCGGCCTCGATACGCCCGCGATCCGTGGTGCCGGATGCTTCGGCTAGGCGGATCTCCAGCATCTGCGCCGGATAGTTCCACTCATAGACCGCCGAGGAGACGTCGAGCCCTTCGTAGCATTGCAGGCGGATCAGCGGCCGGTCGAGCGCGCCGGCCAGCACCTTGGCGATCTCCGTCTTGCCGACGCCGGCCTCGCCCTCCAGGAAGAGCGGCCGCTTCATGCGCAGGGCAAGGAACAGCACGGTCGCCAGCGGACGCCCGGCGAGGTAGTTTCCTGCCGCAAGCATCTCCTGCGTTTCATCGATCGATTGCGGGATGTTTCCGCCCTGATACGCCACGCCATTCCTCCCTGGTGAAGAACGAACTTATAGCGTGCGATAGCCCCGGTCCATATAGAGAAGCGCGCCCCTGTGCTCGCCGAAGGCAACGCCCACCACCTCACCGATCAGGATCATGTGGGTCGCCATGACCTTCAATTCGACGAGCCGGCAATCGAAGGCGGCAAGCGCATCCTTCAGCACCGGCGCGCCCGTCACCAGCTCCGCCCAGTCGCCCCTGGCGAAACGCTGCTCGCCGGACAGCGAGGGATCGCGGCCGGAAAAGGCATTGGCAAGATCGATCTGGTCCGCCGCCAGCGTATTGAGCGCGAAGCAGCCGCTGCGGGAAAAGATCGTATTGTTCGGATTGGTGACATTGAGGCAGGCGAGCACCATGGCCGGATTGTCCGATACGGAGCAGGCGGCCGTGATCGTCACCCCGCGCCGCTCGCCCTCATGGGCGGTGGTCACGATCTGCACATGGCCCGCATAGCGGCTCATCGCATCGCGGTAGAGCGACGAGTCCAGCATGGATCTTTCCAACACAATATTCTCCTTCGACACAGGAGATACATGGCGAAAATGAAGAAAAATGTAACCCCCGCCGTGGATTTTTCCCGCACCCGAGAAACAAAGGCGAAGCGTATCGGCAGCCCGGCGCGCATATTTCCCTTTGACGGCAGAAGCCCGCCGCTTACAAAAGACCCGTCATGACCCATGGATGCAAGATGAAGACCGCTCTCCTTGCCAGCCTGCTCGCCTCTGCGATGTTCGCCGCCGCCCCGGCGACGGCGGCCGGCCTCACGCTCGCCGTGGTCGCCCCGCAGGAAGGGCCGCTCGCCGTTCTCGGCCAGCAGATCCGCGACGGTGCGCGCTTCGCCGCCGAGGCGAACGGCGACACGGTTGTGGAGATCGCCGAAGCCTGCGACGAGACCGACGGGGACGGGATCGGCAAGGCGATCCTTGCGGCCGACGCCGTCGCCGCGGTCGGCTTCCTGTGCACCGAGGGGCTGGCTGCGGCGCTGCCCGCCCTTGCGGGCGCCAAGGTCCCGGCGATCACGCTCTCCGTCCGCTCCGGCATCCTCATGGAGGACGCGCTGAAGAAGAAATGGCCGCTCTTCCGCCTTGCGCCGGGCCCCAGGGCCGAGACGGACAAGGCCGTCGAGATCATCACCCGGGACTGGAAGGCCGAGCCCTTCGCGCTCATCGACGACGGAACCATCCATGCCCGCGAACTGGTGGAGGCCGTGCGGCTGCGGCTGGAGGAGGTCGGCATGAAGGCCGCCTTCGTCGATACCTATCGCCCGGCGCAGGAGCAGCAGCTCACCCTGGTGCGCCGCCTCGCGCAAACGGGTGTCACCCGCGTCTTCGTCGGCGGCGACCGAACCGACATCGCGGTGATCGCCCGCGACGCGACGGGGAGCAAGGTGCCTTTGAAGCTGCTCGGCGGCGAGGCGTTGATCGGCGCGGACCCGCTGGTGCCGATGACCGACGGCGTCGAGGCCATCGCGCTTCCGGATTACCGGACATTGCCGGATGCTCAGCCGGTCGCAGCGGCTATGGCGGAAAAGAACATCGTCGCGGAGGGTTATGTGCTGCCCGCCCATGCCGCCGTCACCGTGCTCGCCACGGCCGCCGCGTGGGGCGGCGATCTTGCCGGAGCGCTGATCGGCGAACGCTTCGCGACGGCGATCGGCACCGTGGCCTTTAGCGCCGACCACGAGCTTGCGGAAAACCCCTACCGTCTGCTGGTCTGGCGCTCGGGTGCCTTCGTGCCAGCCGAAACACCGGAGGGCGAATGATGCGCCCCGGGCCGAAGAACCTCATCACCGACGTCGCCGGCCTCAAGGTCGGTAATGCGACGGATCAGGCGCTGCGCTCCGGTGTCACCGTCGTCCTGTGCGATGAACCGGCGACGGCGGCCGTGCAGGTGCTCGGCGGCGCTCCGGGAACGCGGGAAACCGATCTTCTCGAACCGCACAACACGGTCCAGACCGTCGACGCATTGGTGCTGTCCGGCGGCTCGGCCTTCGGGCTCGACGCCGCCTCCGGCGTGCAGGCGGCCTTGCGCGACATGGGGCGCGGCTTTGCCGTCGGGCCGCATCACGTGCCGATCGTGCCCGCCGCTATCCTCTTCGACCTGATGAATGGCGGCAACAAGGACTGGGGTCGCTATCCGCCCTATCGTGAGCTCGGCTATGCCGCCCTCGCAAATGCGGCGGCGGATTTCGAGACCGGCAGCGCCGGCGCGGGAACGGGCGCGCTTACCGCGACCTACAAAGGCGGGCTGGGCTCCGCCTCCACGGTCCTTAACAGCGGCCTCACGGTCGGCGCCCTCGTCGCCGTCAACGCACTCGGCTCGCCGACCATCGGCAGCGGGCGGCATTTCTGGGCCGCGCCCTTCGAGGAGGAGGCCGAATTCGGCGGGCTCGGCCTTCCCGCTCCCTTCCCGGCCGACGCGCGCGCAGTGCGCACGAAAATGTCGCCGCGCCCGGCCGGCACCGAAAACACGACGATCGCGGTCATCGCCACCGACGCCGCCCTCACCAAGGCCGAGGCGAAGCGCCTCGCCATCGCCGCCCATGACGGCTTTGCCCGCGCGCTCTGGCCGGCCCATACGCCGCTCGATGGCGACCTCGTCTTCGCGCTGGCGACCGGGAAAAGCGGCCGCGCGCCGGCGCTGGAGGACTTCATCGATCTTTGCGCCACGGTCGCCGCCACCATGGCCCGCGCCATCGCGCGCGGCGTGTACGATGCGGCACCCCTGCCCGGCGATCTCCTGCCGAGCTGGGCGGCGCGCTAAATCGCCGTTGTTCGCCCCTGCCCGGAATGGTATGGCCTCGCCAAAGCCATTCTACGGAGCCTGACATGACCCTTCCCATCCGGATCGCGCCCTCCATCCTCGCCGCCGACTATGCGAAACTCGGCCAGGAAGTCCGCGACGTCGTGTCGGCCGGGGCCGACTGGATCCATCTCGACATCATGGACGGCCATTTCGTGCCGAACATCTCCTTCGGTCCCGATGTCATCAAGGCGCTGCGCCCGCATACCGACGCCTTCTTCGACTGCCACCTGATGATCGCTCCGGCCGATCCCTATCTGGAAGCCTTCGCCAAGGCCGGCTGCGACAGCATCACGGTCCATGCCGAGGCCGGCCCGCATCTCGACCGTTCGCTGCAGGCGATCAAGGCGCTCGGCAAGCGTGCCGGCGTCTCGATCAATCCCGCGACCTGCGAAAGCGTGCTGGATTACCTGCTCGACAAGATCGACCTGATCCTGATCATGACCGTCAATCCGGGCTTCGGCGGCCAGAAATTCATCCCGGCGATGCAGGAGAAGATCCGCCGCGTGCGCGCCCTCGTCGGCGACCGGCCGATCGACATCCAGGTCGACGGCGGCATCACCGTCGATACGATCGCCATGCCCGCCGCGGCCGGCGCCAATGTCTTCGTCGCCGGCTCGGCGATCTTCGGCGGCGGCCATGTCGATGCCTACCGCAAGACGATCGAAACCCTTCGCGGCAATGCGGAGAGCGCACGGGCGTGACGATCTTGCGAAAGACATCCCTCACCCTCCTCGCATCCATCATGATGACGGGAGCGGCCTCGGCCGGCGATTTCTCGACCTTCCAGTCCCTCGGCTTCTCGCCGGACGGCAAGGTCTACGCCTTCGAGGAATTCGGCATTCAGGACGGATCGGGCTTTCCCTATTCCAACGTCTATTTCATCGATACGCAGAAGGACGCCTTCCTCGCCGGCACGCCGATCCGCGTGCGTATAGACAGCGAGGAGGCCGATCTCGCCAAGGCGCGGGCGGAAAGCCGAGACAAGGCCGCAGCACTGATCGAAGAGAACAAAGTGCTCTCCAATCCCGGCGTGCTCGCCGCCTTCAACCCGATGGGCGAAGTCGACGCGGATCGGACGCGCATCGAGTATCTGCAGCACGCCGTCGAGCCGACGCCAGGCGGCAGTTTCGCGCTGGCGCTGGAGGATGTTCCTCTTCCGCTTTCCGACAAATGCCGCGACATCACGCCGGAGGGCGGCAAGGGCTTTCGCCTGAAGCTCGTCAAGCGTGACGGCGAAGCGGCCGACCGGGTGCTCTACGAAGACAGCCGCGTGCCCGACAGCCGCGCCTGTCCGCTTTCCTACCAGATCTCCGGCGCCCTTACCTTCAATCCGCCGGGCGGCGATCCGGTGCATGTCGCGCTCGTCCTGGTGCGCAGCTTCGGCTTCGAGGGGGCGGACGGCAGGTGGCTCGCCGTTCCGTTCCGCCCCTGACCATGGAACTTGCCGCGTCTCCCTTCGAAACGAAAGGCCGCGGCGCTCCCTTCCATCCTCCGATCCTCCCCGCGCTGGCGCTCTATCTTAGCGGCGGTGCGGTCTGGGCGCTCTCCATGGCGGCCAGCGCCTTCATTTCGCTGACGCTTCAGGGCCGGGTCGAGACCTTTCATCTCCAGAAGATTCTTGCCGTCTATTCCGCCGGCGGGCTGGGCGGCTGGCTCCTCGCAGTGCCGCTCGCCCGTCTGTTCACGCGCCCGCGCTGTATCGAAACGCGCTTTGCCGCCCATTTCGCCCTGCTCTGCCTTTGTACCATCGGCATAACGGCCGTCGTCTTCGCCATGGACTACCGGCTGTTCTACGCGCAATGGCATGAGCCATTCGGTACGCGCATCTGGCTCTATCAGTTTGTCTTCACCCTGATCGGGGCAAGCTACCAGTTCCTCGTCATGGGGCTTGGCCTTTACCTGCCGGCGGGCCTGCCCCTTCTCGCCGGCGTCAGCCTGTGGCTCTCCCGATCCATCCGTTGAGCTTGGCGGCCATCTTTGCTAAAGCGCAGGCAATTCCCACCCTCCCAAGGAAAGTCTAGAGCCGATGATCCCTCGCTATTCCCGACCGGACATGGTCGCCATCTGGTCGCCCGAAACGAAGTTCCGCATCTGGTTCGAGATCGAGGCCCATGCCTGCGACGCGCTGGCCGACCTCGGTGTCATTCCGAAATCGGCCGCCGCGACCATCTGGGAAAAGGGCGGCAAGGCCGAATTCGACGTCGCTCGCATCGACGAGATCGAGGCCGTTACCAAGCATGACGTCATCGCCTTCCTGACGCACCTTGCCGAATTCGTCGGCCCGGACAGTCGCTTCGTGCATCAGGGCATGACCTCCTCCGACGTGCTCGACACCACCTTCAACATCCAGCTCGTGCGCGCCGCCGATATCCTCCTTGCCGACATGGACCGCGTGCTCGCCGCCCTCAAGAAGCGCGCCTTCGAGCACAAGGACACGATCCGCATCGGCCGCAGCCACGGCATCCACGCCGAGCCGACGACGATGGGCCTGACACTCGCCCGCTTCTATGCCGAGATGGACCGGGGCCGCGCCCGCCTCGTCGCGGCCCGCGCGGAGATCGCGACCGGCGCCATCTCCGGCGCCGTCGGCACTTTCGCCAATATCGACCCGCGCGTCGAGGAACATGTCTGCGCCAAGCTGGGCCTGACGCCGGAGCCGGTCTCCACGCAGGTCATCCCGCGCGACCGCCATGCCATGTTCTTCGCAACGCTCGGCGTCATCGCCTCGTCCATCGAGAATGTCGCGATCGAGATCCGCCACATGCAGCGCACGGAAGTGCTGGAGGCCGAAGAATTCTTCTCGCCCGGCCAGAAGGGCTCGTCGGCCATGCCGCACAAGCGCAACCCGGTGCTGACGGAAAACCTGACGGGCCTTGCCCGCCTCGTGCGCATGGCCGTCACGCCCGCCATGGAGAACGTGGCGCTCTGGCACGAGCGCGACATCTCCCATTCCAGCGTCGAGCGCGGCATCGGCCCGGATACGACGATCACCCTCGACTTCGCGCTGAACCGCCTTGCCGGCGTGATCGAGAAGCTGGTAATCTACCCCGAGAACATGCTGAGGAATCTCAACCAGTTCCGTGGACTTGTTCATTCGCAGCGCGTGCTGCTTGCCCTTACGCAAGCCGGCGTTTCGCGCGAGGACGCCTACCGCCTCGTGCAGCGCAATGCGATGAAGGTCTGGGAACAGGGCAAGGATTTCCTGGAGGAACTGCTGGCCGACGCGGAAGTGCGCGCCGCCCTCTCCGAGGAACAGATCCGCGAGAAATTCGACCTCGGCTACCACACGAAGCACGTCGACACGATCTTCCGCCGCGTCTTCGGCGCGGTGTGATACGGAAAGATCCGCCAGAAACGGCGATGGCGCCAGTGGCGCCATCGCTCCCCTCTGCGGGCGGCCTTGCACTCCTCCCGACGCGTGCCGCCCGTAAAAGCCTATTGCCGTTCGTCGACAACGACCTTTCTGTAAAGATGCCAGGTGGCATGGCCGAGGATCGGCATGATCACCGCCAGCCCGACGAAGAGCGGGACCGTTCCGACGATCAGCAGCACGGCGACGATAAGTCCCCAGCCGGCCATCGGCAGCGGATTGACGAGCGTCGCACGCAGTGATGTCTCGATGGCCGAAACGGCCCCGACATCCCGGTCGAGCAGCATCGGAAAGGCGATGACGGTGGTCGCGAGCACGACGAGCGCGAAGCAGAAGCCGACGGCATTGCCCGCCAGCATCAGCATCAATCCGTTTTCCGAGCCGAAAATGGCAGCGAGGAACAGCGAAAGCGATTGCGGCGGCTCGGCCCCGAACAGGCTCGTATAGAGCATCTGCGCAAAGACCAGCCAAGCGACGAACAGCACCATCAGCATGGCGCCGACGACGAGGATCGATGGCAGGGCCGGCGAATGGCGAACCGCCAGCGCATGGCGCCAGGACGTATCCATGCCGCGCTCGCGCCGGCGGCTGATCTCGTAAAGGCCGATCGCGAAGAACGGGCCGAGCAGTGCGAAGCCGGCCATCAGCGGAAAGATCAGGGGAAGCATATTGGCACCCGAACTCCAGGTGACGAGCACGATGCCGCAGATCGGATAGATGAGGCTCAGGAAGACGTAATGAGAGGGTTTTGCGCGAAAATCGTCGAAACCGCGCGCCAGCGCATCCCAGACGTCGGACATCCCGATCCGCCGGATAGCCGGACGGGCCACCATATCGTCGGGGCCGGCCATCACATGGAAAGTCGTCATGACAATTCTCCTTGCCGGTTTGAAACCGTCACGGCAGCCGTGTGGAGGGCGATCGTCCGCCAGCACGGAGAGCCGTGTTTGGCATTGAAGACGCCGAATCATACACCGGGGGCGATGTTTTGTCCCGCCCCCTTGACTTCAGCAATTCGTGAACGCACATCCGCGGAATGAAAGCCTCGGAAGCAGAAATCCTCATCATCCCCGGCTACACCAATTCCGGTCCTGGACATTGGCAGACCCGCTGGCAGTCCAAGCTCGGCACCGCACGCCGCGTGGAGCAGGCCGAATGGTCGAAGCCCGTGCGCGAGGAATGGGTGCAGCGCGTGGTGGAGGAAGTGGCCGCCGCGACGAAGCCCGTCGTGCTCGTCGCCCATTCGCTGGGCGTGGCGGCGGCGGTCCATGCCGCACCGCATCTCGGCGGAAAGGTCGCCGGCGCCTTCCTCGTCGCGCCGCCGGACGTCGCCAATCCGGCGATCCGTCCGAAACAGCTGGCGACCTTCGGTCCCTATCCGCGCGAGCCGCTCGCCTTCCCGTCCGTCGTCATCGCCAGCCGCAACGATCCCTTCGGCAGCTACGAGCATGCCGACGACATCGCCGCCGCCTGGGGTTCGCTGCTGCTCGATGCCGGTGAAGCCGGGCATATCAACACCGAATCCGGTCACGGCCCCTGGCCGGAGGGCACCATGGTGTTCGCCCGTTTCCTCGGCCGGCTGACGCCGCCTGCCTGACGGCACATCTGCGTTTCGTCATTAAGAGGAATTTCACGCAAATCCTGCACGCTGGACTTGTTGTGTGTTCAGTTCGGGCGCGTGTTCATGGCCAACCCCACCGGTTCGACCTCCATTCCCGTGCGAGAAACGGAGGCCGAACCGTTCTATCGTCGGCTTTTCGCGCGCTCCGGCTTCGGCTACGCCGCGCTCGATGCGCAAGGATGCATCGTCGATGCGAATGCGAGCTTCCTGCGTCTGCTCGGCGTTGCGGCCGTTGCCCAGCTTGCGCCTTTTGAGCGCTGCGTGTCGCCGAAGGACCGGGCCGCCCTCGCCCATGCCCTTCGTCCTCCGGCGGCGGAACAGGCGCCATGGGAAATCCGCCTCTGCCGCACGGACGGCGAGGAAATCTGGGTGCTCGCCTCCTTCATCGAGCCGCCCGCGCTTCCGGGCAAGGACACCCCGGCACTGATCGTCCAGACGGTCGATATCGACGAGCGAAAACGCAACACGCTGGAGCTGGCGGAGCGGGAAAGCCGCTGGAACCATGCTCTGGAATCGGCGGGCCAGGGCGTTTGGGATCACGATTTCGCGCGCGGGAACCTCTTCTATTCCCGCCAATGGCGCGCCATCCGCGGCCTGCAGCCAGGCGATGCCGTGGATGTGACACTCGGCGACTGGATCCAGACCGTGCATCCCGACGACCGGGCGCATGTCCTTGCCGAGATCGAAAAGCAGGAGAGCGGCGAAAGACCGTTCAACATCTTCTGCTATCGCGAGCGGCACAAGGACGGGCGCTGGATCTGGATCGAAAGCCGCGGCGCCGTGGTCGAATACGGCCCGGACGGCAAACCGAGCCGCATTGCCGGCACCGATACGGACATCACCGAGCGCAAGGAGGCGGAGGAACGCCTGGCACAGATGTCGCGTCGGCTCGAACTTGCGCTGGACATATCGCGCATCGGCGTCTTCGAGGTCAACCTGAAATCCGGCGACGTGCGCTGGGACGACCGGTTGATCGAGATGTACGGCCTTGCCGACAAGCCGGACGCCCTGAGCTGGGAGCGCGCCGTGCACCCCGAGGATAGGGCCAGGGCCTCAGCCAAGGTCGAGGACGGGCTTTTCCACAACCGGGATTTCGCCAACGAGTTCCGCATCATCCGCGGCGACGGCGAAGTCCGGCACCTGCGCGGCCGCGCCGCGCCCTATGTCGACCTCAGCGGAACGCCGCGGCTGATCGGCGCCAACTGGGACGTTACCGACGACGTGCGCCTGCAGGAAGAGCTGCAGCACGCAAAGGAACTGGCCGAAGCCCGCAACGAGGAGTTGGAAGCTGCCCGGGCGCGCATCGAATACACCGCCCTGCACGATTACCTCACCGGCCTGCCGAACCGCCGCTATCTCGACGCGACCATCGCGGAGGCCGCCGGCAGGGCACAGGAAAGCGGCGGACGCCTCGCCGTCCTGCACATCGATCTCGATCGCTTCAAGGAAATCAACGACACGCTCGGTCACCTCGCCGGCGATCGCATGCTGACCCATGCGGCCGGCGTGCTCAACACCCTGAAGCAGCCGGGCGATTTCGTCGCCCGCATCGGCGGCGACGAATTCGTCTTCCTGCCGATCGGCTCCCCCGGCCGCAACCTTGCCGGCCTTGCCGAAGCGATCGTGGAGGCCATGCGCAAACCGGTGACCTTCGACGGCCATCTCTGCCGTTTCGGCGCGAGCGTCGGCATCGCCAGCCAGTCCGGCAGCGCCATCAACGCCAAGCAGCTTCTCGTCAATGCCGATCTTGCGCTATATCGCGCCAAGAGCCGCGGGCGCAGCCGGCACGAATTCTTCACCAGCGACTTCCAGGCGCAGATCCTCGTCAACAAGCAGACGGCCGACGACATTCTCGCCGGCATCGAGCAGCGCCGGTTCCTGCCCTGGTATCAGCCGCAATTCTGCGCGCGCACGCTCGACATTGTCGGGGTCGAGACGCTTGCCCGCTGGGACCATCCGACACGCGGCATCCTCACGCCGGACGCCTTCCTCAAGATCGCCGAGGAGCTGGATGGCGTGGCGACGATCGACCGGATCGTGCTCGATCAGGCGCTCGCCGATTTCGCCAAGTGGCAGAAGAGCGGCATCGGCATCGGCAAAATCTCGGCCAACGTCTCCTCCAAGCGCCTGCACGATCCGGATCTCGCCCGCTCGCTTCGCACGCTTCAACTTACGCCGAAATCGCTCTCCTTCGAGCTTCTCGAATCGATCTTCCTCGACGATTGCGATCGCACGGTACTGGAAAACCTCGCCGAGATGCGCAAGCTCGGCATCGACATCGAGATCGACGACTTCGGCAGCGGCCATGCCTCCATCGTCAGCCTGATGAAGCTGCGGCCACGCCGCCTGAAGATCGACCGCCAGCTCGTCAAACCGGCGAGCCGCTCGCCCGGCCAGCGCAAGCTTGTCGGCACCATCGTGGAGATCGGTCGTTCGCTGAACATCGAGGTGGTGGCCGAAGGCGTCGAGACGCCGGCCCATGTCGCTGTCATGCGCGATCTCGGCTGCGACATCCTGCAGGGCTATGCGCTGGCCCGGCCCATGCCGGCCGCGGCGATACCGGACTTCGTGCGGCGTCAGGAATGGCGCGACCAGGCCGGCATCGCGCGGGACTTGCAGAACGAGACCCGCCGGGCACTTTCCCGCTGACCGGCAGGGTTTGCGCCGAAAAAAAGCCGCCCGGCGAACCGGACGGCCCTGGAAGCACGACGGGACGGCCGGTCAGCTTGCTTCGACCTGCGAAATGGCGACGGCCAGAAGCTCGATCATCTGCACGCGGATTTCGTCTTCGCTGCGGGCGACGCCGGCCGCATCGAAATCGGCCTTCACCTTGCGCACGACGTCCTCATGGCCTACCTCCTCGAAATCGGCGGCGATCACCTCCTTGGCATAGGCTTCCGCATCGGCGCCCATCTTGCCGAGCAGACCGGCAGCCCACAGGCCGAGCAGCTTGTTGCGGCGTGCCTCGGCCTTGAAGCGCAGTTCCTCGTCCAACGCGAACTTGGCCTCGAATGCCTTTTCCCGATCCTGCATGTTGGTCATCAGCGACTCCCGTAGATTCTATGAAGCGTTAGGCTTTCCAGCCCATAAAACAAAACCCCGTCAAAAGTGCAATGCGAAGTTTCGTCCCGCCGGACCTTCCCGGAAATCGGGGGATCGGGCGTCACGGAGATTGTTAAACTGCGGCATTTCGTTTATGGGAGCCGGAACGAATGACACCTGCGCGACCCCGGACGCGCCAACAACAGAGACAAAATCCATGAACCGTCGCCGCCGTATCTACGAGGGCAAGGCCAAGATTCTCTACGAGGGTCCCGAGCCGGGCACGCTGATCCAGTTCTTCAAGGACGACGCCACCGCCTTCAACAAGAAGAAGCACGACGTCATCGATGGCAAGGGTGTGCTGAACAACCGGATTTCCGAGTACATCTTCACGCAGCTCAACAAGATGGGCATCCCCACCCATTTCATACGCCGCCTCAACATGCGCGAGCAGTTGATCAAGGAAGTCGAGATCATCCCGCTCGAGGTCGTCGTGCGCAACGTCGCGGCCGGCTCGCTGTCCAAGCGCCTCGGCATCGAGGAAGGCACCGTCCTGCCGCGCTCGATCATCGAATTCTACTTCAAGGCCGATGCGCTGGAAGACCCGATGGTCTCCGAAGAGCACATCACCGCCTTCGGCTGGGCAAGCCCGCAGGAACTCGACGACATCATGGCGCTCGCCATCCGCGTCAACGACTTCCTCTCCGGCCTTTTCCTCGGCGTCGGCATCCAGCTCGTCGATTTCAAGATCGAATGCGGCCGTCTCTTTGAGGGCGACATGATGCGCATCATCATCGCCGACGAGATCTCGCCGGACAGTTGCCGCCTCTGGGACATCGCCACCCAGGAGAAGATGGACAAGGACCGCTTCCGCCGCGACATGGGCGGCCTCGTGGAAGCCTACCAGGAAGTGGCCCGCCGCCTCGGCATCATCAACGAGAACGAGCCCGTGCGCGGCACCGGCCCGGTTCTGGTGAAGTAACACGCCTTCCAAGGATGGACAGACAGACATGATCAAGGCACGCGTAACGGTTACGCTGAAAAACGGTGTTCTCGACCCGCAGGGCAAGGCGATCGAAGGCGCCCTCGATAGCCTCGGCTTCGACGGCGTCGGCCAGGTCCGCCAGGGCAAGGTCTTCGACCTGGAACTCGCTACCGCCGACCGCGCCAAGGCCGAAGCCGACCTCAAGGCCATGTGCGACAAGCTGCTGGCCAACACGGTAATCGAGAACTATACTATCGCCCTCGCCTGACGGTTGAAGGAGATGGCAAATGGCGGATGCGACACACGACCTGCTCCATGAATTGCTGAAGAGCTTTCATGTCCGCATGGACAAGTTGGACAGGGGTTTGTCCGACCTCCGCAGCGAGATGATCACGATGCGCGGAAACATCGTGACCATCCAGCAGGATGTGCATCACATCTATTCGCGCCTGGACCGCGTGGACCAGCGCCTCGACCGTATCGAAAACCGCCTCGAACTGCGTGAACTCGCCGAGGCCCAGGCAAGGTTTGAACAACACCCATGAAGTCCGCCGTCGTCCAACTTCCCGGCCTCAACCGCGACCGCGACATGATCGCGGCGCTGACCAAGATTTCCGGCCAGGCGCCGGTCACCGTCTGGCAGACGGAAACGGATCTGCCGGATGTCGATCTCATCGTCATCCCCGGCGGCTTCTCCTATGGCGATTACCTGCGCTGCGGCGCGATCGCCGCCCGCATGCCCGTCATGCAGGCGATCAAGGCGAAGGCCGAGGCCGGCGTGAAGGTGCTGGGTGTGTGCAACGGCTTCCAGATCCTGCTCGAGGCGGGCCTGCTGCCGGGCGCGCTGATGCGCAACGCCTCGCTGAAATTCGTCTGCCGCGAAGTGAAGCTGGAAGTGGCGAACGCCGAGACCGCCTTCACCCGCGCCTATGAAAAGGGCCAGGTCATCCGCTGCCCCGTCGCCCATCACGACGGCAACTATTTTGCCGATGCGGAAACGCTGGCGGCCGTCGAAGGCAACGGCCAGGTCGTCTTCCGCTATGCTGAAGGCACCAACCCGAACGGCTCGATCAACGACATCGCCGGTGTGATCAACGAGAAGGGCAACGTGCTCGGCCTGATGCCGCATCCGGAGAACCTCATCGAGGCCGCCCATGGCGGGTCCGACGGCCGCGCCCTCTTCGCCTCGGTGCTCGACGTAATCGCCGCTTAACCGGTCGGCGCTATCAAGGGCGCATGTCCATTTCCGAAAGGTCCTTCATGCGCCCCCTTCCTCTCGTAAGGCTCCTTTTGCCGCTTGCCGCCATCGCGGCCCTTGCGGCCTGCCAGACGAAGACACCTGCGCCGAAGCCCAATGGCGGCGCCCTGCCGACGATGGAGCGCGTCGCGCTCGCGGCCAATGCCTGCTGGTTCAAATCCGGCGATCCGGCCTTCAAGGCCTATCGCCTGGCCCCGGAACTGAATTCCTTCTCCGGCCGCCCGCGCATCCTGGTCGTCCATCGCAATTCGCCGGAAGCCAGGCCGCTGCTCGTCGTCCAGGCGGAGGGCAATCCGGCAAGGCTGGACGCCTTCGGGCCTATGATGGGCGAAGCGGTGGGCGCGCGCATCGCAGGCGACGTCAAGCGTTGGGCGGGCGGCGACAAGGGCTGCTGAAAGCAGCTCAATCCCAATAGAACGACTTGCTGATCTCCTGCCGCGCCTCGCGGCGGCTGATGCCGATATCGCAAAGCTGCTCCTCCGTCATGTCCAGAAGGTCACGGCGCGTCCGACGCTTCAAGCACCAGATCCGATAGGCGCGCCAGAGGCGCGCGAACATGTTTTTCCGGGCGCCGTGCGTATCGCCGTCAGTGCCGGCGAAGATCGTAACAATTGCCATTATGCACCTCCTGAGGCTTGGCGATCGATAGCGACAATCGGTGCATTCAGGAATAATTGACGAAATTATCGGTGCAATATAAGAATTGGCACCATGACAAATTGGCTTCCCGACCTCCAGGCCTCCGACGGCCCGCTCTATGTGCGCATCGCCGATCAGATCGAGCAGGCGATCAACAGCGGAGCGCTCGTCTCCGGCAGCAAGCTGCCGCCGCAGCGCAATCTCGCCTATGATATCGGCGTGACGATCGGCACGGTCAGCCGCGCCTACAGCATGGTGCGCGAGCGCGGCCTCGTCAGCGGCGAGGTCGGACGCGGCACCTATGTGCTGGGCTCCGCCGACACGGATGACCGCCCCCTGCCTGTCGACCCCGTCAGCGCCCGTTTGGTTGGAACACGCGCCGCCAATGCGCCGCCCGGAAAGCTACGCTTCGATACGACGGCGGCGCCCGATATCGGCCAGTCGACGGTCGTCACGGAGATTCTCTCGGCCATCTGCCGCGAGCAGCCGAACGAGATCTCCAGCTACACCAGGAACTTCCCGCCGCAATGGCTGGAGGCCGGCAGCCGCTGGCTTGCGAGCGGCGACTGGCGGCCTCCGGCGGACAGCATCGTGCCCACGCTCGGCGCCCATGCCGCCGTCATGGCCGCCGTCTCGGTCATCTCCTCCCCGGGCGACCGCATCGTCTTCGAGCACGTCACCTATTCGCATATCAGCCGCGGCACCAGCCTCATCGGCCGCCAGACCGTTCTCGTCGAGTCGGATGGCGACGGCGTCATCCCGGAGGATTTCGAGCGCGTCTGCGTGCAGCAGCATCCCAAGCTCGCTTTCCTGATGACCTCCGGCCACAACCCGACGCTCGCCACGATGCCGGAGGATCGCCGCCGCGCGATCGCCGCCATCGCCCGCCGGCACAATGTCTTCCTGATCGAGGACAATCTCTACGGCGCGAGCATGGACGATGGCATTCCGCTGCTCGCCGAAATCGCCCCCGACCGCACCTTTCTCGTCGGCGGCCTGTCGAAGAGCGTGGCGGCGGGCGTGCGCGGCGGCTGG
>Ga0182742_1002326_pt1 | contig 21356 bp, 16 predicted proteins | sample eDN5th37CBELigMG_FD_128880 | JGI IMG/M metagenome (GOLD analysis project Ga0182742, IMG submission 128880) | Enriched Miracle-Growth compost microbial communities from Emeryville, California, USA - eDNA 5th pass 37_C BE-Lig MG (version 2)... ... | reverse complement strand
GTGGTCGCGGCCGTCGAGGCGGAGGGAGGCGTCGTCAAGCAGTTCACGGGCGACGGGGTGATGGCGCTGTTCGGGGCTCCGCAGAACCGTGACGATCACGCGGAGCGTGCCGTGCGCGCGGCGCTTGGGATCGTGTCGCGGCTTGCGAGCCTGAATGTGGAGCTGCAGAAAGGTGGGTTGCCTGCGCTGGCCGTTGGAATCGGGGTGCATTCGGGCGAGGTGGTCGCCGGACTCATCGGGCCCGACGAGCGGGTGGAGTACGGCGTGGTGGGCGAGCCTGTGAATCTCGCAAGCCGTGTCGAAGCGCTGACCAAGGAAGTCGCGACGACGATTCTCATCTCGGGGCAGATCGCCGCGCGGCTCGGGGCGGGGTTCACGTTCGGCCGCTCGGCGATGCTGCCGGTGAAGGGGAAGGCGGAGCCGGTGGAAGTCGTCGAGGTTCTCGCGGAGTAAGAGAGCCCTCAATCGCCGGGCGGCTCGGACCGGAAACCCGCCTCTTCTCTGAGCCGCCCGGCGATTGAGGGCTTCTGTTATTTCCTGGGCAACGGAAGGCGGGCGATCCGGTCGCCCTTGAAGCTCCCCATCCAGATCTCATCCCCCACTTCGAGCGAAGTCGTAGATCCTTCGAACGTCGGCCCCCCCGCGTACTGCACGAGCCGCGTCGTCTTCCCCGTCTTCGGATCCAGCCTGATCGCCGCGGATTTCACGTAGCACTGCGGCGCACGGCACTGGAACACCGCCGGCATGTTGTCGTCCTGTCCGCCCACGAGGATCGAGCCATCCGCCATCCACCGCAGGTTGTCCGTCAGGATCCCGGTGTCGTAGGACTCCTTCTTCGTCCAGCTCGTGCCGTTCCGCTCGAAGCGCGTGACGTTCTTGTCCGGCCAGCCCGCGACGTACAGCGTCTTGCCGTCCTTCGTCAGCGCGACGCCGTTTGCCCCGGACATCTCGCTGTTCGGCAGCTTCGACCAGCCGCGCTCCGGGTGCCACTCGAGCACCTCACCGGTGATCTGCTTCGCCGTCATCTTCGCGAACGCGTCCTTGTCGTCCGGATCCTTGAAATTCGTGGTGATGAAGCCGCCATCCGGCAAGCCGACGACACCGTTGCCCGACGCCTTCGCGGGCAGTACGACGCAACCGACCCACGTGAGCGTCGGCGTCGCGCCTTTCACGTCCATATCGAAGACTTCGATCGTTTCGCGGAGCGCGTGATTGACGGCGTACAACGTGTGCACGCCGTTGCCCTTCGGCTGCACGTCGATGCCGTGCGCACCGAACGCATCCGCGGGCAGCGGGCCGGGACATGCGCCGTAGGTCTTCTTGTCGTGATTCACCTTGGCGTTCGCCGTGGGATACACGGTTTTCACCGCGCGGGTCTTCGCATCGATGGCGTAGAGGAAACCTTTGTGAGACGCCGCGTCCGCCATGCCGCTGACGATGATCCAGTTCGTGTCGGGAACGCGGATGAGGTCTTCCGGAGCAGTCAGGCCGCAGATGAACTGCGTGCTGCCATCCGCCTCGCAGCCCGCCGCCGCGCTCGCTGTTTGCGATACGCCGGCCGCCGCCGAGCCCAGGACCAAAATGCTCACCAGTGTCTTGATCTGCATGGCTGCCCCCCTTGTTGGCCCGGAGCATAGAGCAAACCGCAGCCCGGGCGGGCGGCCAGCCAGAGCACGGGGCGCGTCGTGGACAGCGGTATTCCGCGATAAGCTCTCGCGGCACTTGCAAGTCCTCACACCGGAGAACGCGATGACACGCTCGGAATTCCTGGCCAGGCTCGTTCGTTCGTTCGCGGTGGGGAGCCTGGCGCTGATCGCGGGGCTCGCCACGGCGCAGACGCCTCCGGCGTCGAAGCCGGAATCCCTGAACATCCTGCTGGTCGGCGCGAGCGGCATGATCGGCTCGCGGGTGCTCACGGAGGCCGCCTCTCGAGGGCATCAGGTGATAGCGGGCGCGCGTCGGCCGGAGCGGATCGCCACAGGTCCGGGCATCAAACCGGTGAAGCTGGATGCATCGGATGCTGCCGCACTCACCGCGCTCGCGAAGGATGTGGACGTCATCGTGCTGGCGACGAGCCCACGCAGCGGCGGGGATCCGATTCAGGAAGCCAGGGCTGTCGGCGATGCGGGAATTGCCGCTGCCAAAGCAACGGGCAAGCGGCTGTTCGTCGTGGGTGGCGCCGGAAGCCTGAAAAAGGCGGATGGCACTTCGGTGATGGATTCGCTGCCCGCCTCTGCCCAGCGCGGGGAGCCGGCAGCTTTGCGGAACGTGCTCACCGCGCTGAAGGCGAGTGACGTCAACTGGACCTTCTTCAGCCCTGCGATGTCGATCCGGCCGGGAGAGAAGACCGGGAAATACCGGCTTGGGACGGACACGCTGATTACGGACGCGAACGGGAACAGCCGGATCAGCGCCGAGGATTTCGCGCACGCCCTCGTGAACGAGCTGGAGCAGCAGAAGTATCTGCGGAGCCAGATGACGATCGGGTATTAGCGGGACGGAGCCCGCCCGGGCTGCGCCGAAGAAGGGCCGCGGCGAAGAATAGCCAGGAAATAGTAGTGGCCCTTCGTCCAACTGCCAGGAGCGTCGGGGCTCGCGACACTTCGCGACTTACTCCCCGCACTCCGGTCAGTTATGGACCTCGGATTCGAGACGTGTGGCAACGCCACACTCATCGTTTACGACCATGGCGTCCCGATTCTCGTTACCGACCCCTGGATCCGGGGTCCGCAGTACTTCGGGTCATGGACCCTGCCCTATCGGTTCACGAACGCGCAGCTGGAAGCGTTCGAGTCGGCCCGGTACGTCTGGCTTTCTCACGGACATCCGGATCATCTGAACCTCGACTCGCTGCAGACCTTCCGGGACAGGATCGTCCTCATTCCCCGGCATCACGGCGGGCGGATACTCACCGACCTGTCGGCCGCGGGTTACGGCGTGCATGAGCTGGCGAACGACCGCTGGATGCAACTCTCGCCCGACGTTCGCATCCTCTGCTGCGCGGATGCGAACCAGGATGCGGCGCTCGTCATCGCGCTGGGCAGGGAGTGCTGTGTCCTCAACCTGAACGACGGCTCGGCCGTGGGCACGCGCGCAAGACTGAAGGCGCATATCAAGCCGTTCAAACGCCGCTTCGTGCTGAGGCTCATCACGCACGGCGGTGCGGACATGATGAATTACTTCACCGAGGACGGAGAGCGCATCGAGCCGATGCCCGCCGAGAAAAGGCCGCTCGGCTACTTCTACAACGAGCTTCTGAAACAGTGGGAAGGTACGCACACCGCGCCCTTCTCCTGTCATCACGTGTTCGCGAGAACGGATTCGCGCTGGGCGGAAGCGTACGAGACTCCGCTTGAGGCGCATGGCGAATGCTTCAACCATGCGCGGGGCGAGCTCATGCCGGGGTACTTCTCGTACGAGGTGGCGACGGATCGGATCACCGACACCTTCATGGCGCCCGTGCCGAGGGAGTTTCACGAGCCCCACGAATTCGGAGACGACTGGTCGGACCCGCTCGAACCGGCCGACGTCCGGGAGATCCGCGCGTACTTCGGCAAGTTCGATCACCTGCGGCAGAAGTTCCAGTTCATCAACATGCGGGTCGGCGGCAAGGACCATTTCGTGGACCTGGGCGGCCCGAAGGATCGCGGCATCACTTTCGAGGCGCCCCGGCACTCGCTCATGACCGCGATCCGCTATGAGATCTTCGACGACCTCCTGATCGCGAACTTCATGAAAACCGTGCTGCACGGGGGCGTGCGATCCCTGTACCCCGACTTCACGCCTTACGTCGCGAAGTACGGGGACAACGGCCGCGCGTTCAGCGTCGCCGAGCTCCACAACTACTTCGAGGCGTACCGGAAAGAATCCGGATTCCAGGGATGGCTGGATCAGGTGCGCGTGGACTCGTCCCGCAAGCTGCGACGCGCGGTGCTCGCCACACTGTCGACGAGCCCCGCGCTGTATCGCATGGCGCGGCGGGCGTACAGGCGCGTGATCGCCTGAGGGCTACTTGTAGCGCAAATGCTCGCTCGCAGCCTCGAGGTCGCAGGGCGGCTGCTTCGCGAACGTCGAGTCGTGCGACTTCGTGAAGGTGCCACTCGCCGTGACCGGCGCGGTGAAGTACACCGGATCCTCCTGCGTGTACGTGAGGCTCATGCCCATCCCACCGTCGATGAGCTTGTAACGCTCGACGATCTTCTTCTTGTCGCTCGAATCCACGGACGGATGATTGCCCCAGCGAACCGGGCTGAAGTGCGTGGTCTCCACGACCAGCGTGCCATCCGGCTCGAAGCGCCCCACCGAGAACCCCATCGGATTCGGCTTGTAATCCGCGGGCGGCGTCGTCCGGTTGAGCCAGATCGTGCGCGTCATGTCCGTGTACTGCTCTTTCTCGATGACGATGCGATCCGGATGGCGGATCCACTTGTACTCGTACACCGTCATCAGGATCGCCGGCATGCTGATCGGCTCGCAGGTGAGCGCCGGCGCATTCTTCGGGTCGTACTTCGCAGCCTGCGCCTTCGCCACCGCCGTGTACGGCAGGTCCTGCCGCGGACCGCCGGAGCCCAGCAGCACTCGCCGCCGGACCTCTTCCGCACTACCCGGGAACTTGTATCGCCAGTTACCCGAGAAATCCTTCGACGGCTGAATGGCGGGGCGCTGCGCCACCTGGCTCGCCGGAGGCACGCCCACCGAGTAGTACGTCTTGCCGTTGGCAAGGGTCACGCGGTCGAGCAGCGCGAACCGCTCCGTCGGATCGCGATGGCGGTTCACCATCACCTCGACGGTGTCCCCGACCTTGATCAGATCCTGCGACCATCCGAGCCGCACGAGCCCCGAAATGGAGTGTCCTTCGAACACCCACTCTTCGGCGACGCCCTTCTCGTTGATCACCGTGCCCGCGTAGAACACGTGCGGATTGCTCCACCGCACGCGCGTGATCTTCGCCTTCATCGGGGTGAGCTTGTCGAGCTGGAACTGCGCCCGCGAATGATGCGCACCCGCTTCCGGCGAAACCGCGACCGCGGAGAGCGCCAGTGCGACTGCAACCGCGACGTTCCTCAGGACAACTTTCTTCATGGCAGCACAGCCTCACTCACTGCGAACACGCGTGGCTTTATGCGCCAATTCTAGCCAGCGGCGCCCCTGGCGTGAGAAAAAGGCTGAGCTCGCATCCATTCGCGAGCCACCGCCGGCGGGCGTATCACGACTTCGCTTCGGAGGCCGGGGGTTCATCGGCATCGCAGGCGGTTGCTCGCCACATCTCTTGCGAAGACGCCACTTCCTGCGGCCTGCTCGCGCCCCAGAGAATCCACACTCCGGCAACCGCGGAGATGATGGAGGCACTGAAGACCGCGATCTTGGACGCCGCGAACGCCTCGGCATCCGGAAATGCCTGGGCGGCGATGAACAGCGACATCGTGAACCCGATGCCCGCGAGCGCGCCGGCGCCGACGAGCTGCCGCCAGGAGTACTCGTTCGGCTTCACCGCCCACCCCATCCTCACGGCGAGCAGGCACGCGAGCACAAGACCGAGCGGCTTGCCTACGACGAGCCCGAAGATGATGGCGAGCATCAGCGGCACGTGCCCGTCGATCACGCCAACGCTCAGCGCGACGCCGGCATTGGCCAGCGCGAAGATCGGCAGCACCGCGTAGCTGGATCTCGGCGCGACGTGGCGCAGCAGCCGATCCGTCGGGGATTCGAGCCGATCGTGAATCGCGTCGATCGCGCGCAGCGTCGGGAGTGACGGACCGTGCCTCAGCACTTTTCCCCCGTGCTCCGCCTCGGCGGCGAAGATCGTATTCGCCTGCGTCATTAGCGCATTCAGGTCCGGCGGCGGGCGCGTCGGGATGAAAAGCGCAAGCACGACACCCGTAAGCGTCGCGTGCAGGCCGCTCTCATGAACGAAGAACCAGAGCACGACGCCGAGGGTTACGTAAGGCGCCACGCGATACACGTGCGCACGATTCAGCAGGACGAGCCCACCCACCACAGCAAGCGCCGCCAGCAAGTAGGAAAGATGCATCTCGCCCGAATAGAAGAACGCCACGACAAGAATGGCGCCGATATCGTCGACGATCGCCGCCGCCGTGAGAAAAATGCGCAGCTCGATCGGAACCCGCCGGCCCATCATCACGATGAGCGCGACGGCAAACGCCGTGTCCGTGGCCATCGGCACGCCCCAGCCGTGAGACCAGGGCCCGCTGGGAATCAGGAGCGCGTAGATCAGCGCAGGCGCCACCATTCCGCCGATGGCAGCGGCGACAGGCAAGGCGGCGGATCGCCGGCTCGCGAGATGCCCGACCGTGAACTCGCGCTTGATCTCCAGGCCCACGACGAGAAAGAACACGGTCAGCAGGCCGTCGTTGATCCAGTAGATCACGGGCAGGAGAAAGCGATGCTCGCCGAAGACGAGCCCCCACTGCTCCTCCCAGAACGCAGTGAAGCCGGGGCCCCACGCGGAATTGGTGAGCAGAACCGCCAGCACCGATGCGAACAGGAGGAGCAGGCCCGCTGACGGCGCCCACGACGCGAAATCGAGCGCGGCCGCTCGCACGCGATGTCCGAGAGACCCGAGCATCGCGTCCTCGAAAGAGCTCTCATCCCACGGCCCGTCATAACGCCGGCCATTGATGAAGAAGGTGGGCGTGTAGCGAACGCCGCTCGCTCGCGCGCTTCGCTCATCCGCTTCGACGCGCTCCCTTGCGCGCCTGGCAGCCGCCTCTGCTTCCTCCGGGGATTCGCGGGCAAGACCGAGCTCGTTTGCGACGATCGCGAGATCTTCTTCGGTGAGCGACGGCGATCGCGACATGAGCGCCACATGCGCGTCCCAGAACTTGTCCGGGTCCGTCGTGTGCTCCGCGAGCTCAGCGGCGCGGCGCGCGATCTCGCTTCCCGTGATGGGCCGGTGGCGGAACACGTATCGGAGCCGGTCTCCAAACCTGTCGCGGATCTGCGAGATGCGTTCGTTGGCGGTCCGGCAATGTGGGCAGGCGTAGCTTCCGTATTCGACCAGCGTGATCTCGGCGTTGTCGGGGCCCAGTACGTGGTCGTACTCGGGGTTCACCGGGCGGTCGAGCCGGTTGGCGATCTCGTTGACGGTCACTGGGACTCCAGCTTGCGAAGGCCAGCAATGCTGCCCGCTGTCGCTGTTGCGAACAACGCCGTCGGAGCGCTTCGCGCAAAGCCGCGACAACGGATCGAAACAGCTTGTCGGTCCAAATGAGAATGACTACTATCTGGCCGGACTCTTCGAAACGTCCCTGTGCACACATCAGCGTGGGTGGTTCGCGTGATCCCGAATGATTCCTCGTGGCTCGATCGCGCAGCTCGCATCCTGGTGCGGCTCGGATTCACTGCCGTCGTCGTGGTCGGCGTGGTCCTGGCTGCAACGGTTGCGCGAGCGGACGACTCCAGCGAGCAGAAGAGCGCGCCGAAACCCGCGGCAGCCGCCGAGGACCAGACGAAGCGCTACACGTTTTCCTGGCCCATCACGAGCGATCCCTCGCTGGCGCCTCGTGGAGGCACGACGAAAGGGCCGGACCTCGCACTCAACAAGAATCCGTCGCAGGAGTGGAAAGCGCTGCAGGAGCCGGGACTTTCCAGCTTCGAGCGCGACCGGCGCGCGATTCTCGCCATGGCGGGCAGCTATCGCGTCACGTTCGACTTCCTCGAAGTCACGCCTTTCAGCCCGGATGCCAAACGCGAACGGCCGTATCAATCGTGGGGCACGGAGCGTGTGTATGTGGATCGGGACGATGGCCGCTTCATCAGCCTCTCGCACATCCTCGCCATGCGCGTCGTGCAGAAGGACGGTTCGCTCAGCGAGCCGATGGTGACGAAGCACTGGCGCCAGGACTGGCGATACGAGCCGGACGAGCTCGTCGAATATCGCGGCAACGAGCAGTGGCAGCGGCGCGTCCTGAACCGCAAGGACGTGGAGGGCCGGTGGTCGCAGACGGTGTATCAGGTCGACGAATCGCCGCGTTATGCGAGCGTCGGCAAGTGGGAGCACACGCCGGTCATGTCCACGTGGATCAGTGGGGATACGTGGCGCCCCCTTCCGAGGCGCGAGTGGAGCGTGCGCAAGGATTATCACGTGCTCATCGGCACGAATCGTCACACCATCATCCCGACTGGGTGGATCCAGGAAGAGAACAATCTGAAAGGCGTGCTGGGCGATAAGCGCAACCTGGACGCGGCGAAGCCATTCGTCGCGCGCGAGTACGGTGTAGCGCGCTACGAGCGTCTGTTGGCGCCGGATTTCGGAGCGGCGGATGTGTACTACAACCGCACGAAAGCATTCTGGGACGACGTGCGCGACGCCTGGGTGGACAGCTTCCGCAAGCAGCCGACGATCACGCTCACGGCGCCGGTGGATCAGGCGGGACTTTTCGTGCCGCTGTTCGAGCATGCCGAGAAGCTCGCGGCGGGCGAGAAACCAGAGACCGATGGCAAGGCCGTCATCCAGAAGACCTTACAAGACATCGGCGCGCTTCAACGCTAGCGTTCCTGCGCGGGGCGACCGGCCCGAGCACAAGAGCATTTCATGGCAACACGTGGATTCACCGGCCGGCCGCGGCCGCCGGGCACGGGTAACCGGGTACCGCCCGGTCAGTCCGTCACCAACGATTTCCCGGTGCTTTCGGCAACTCCGACTCAGCACGTCCGGCTCGACGAGTGGACCTTCACGCTGAAGGTCGGACCGAAGCCCGTGAAGTCGTGGACATGGGAGGAGTTCAACGCCCTGCCCCAGACCGGCTTCACGCGCGACATCCATTGCGTCACCAAATGGTCGAAGCTCGACACCGCGTGGCGCGGCGTGCTCATCGACGACATTCTCGATGACGCGGACCTTGAGCCGCCGACGAAATACACGCTCGCCCACTGCGTTGGCGGATACAGCACGAACGTGCCGGTTGCGGATCTCGTTGGCGGGAAGGCGATGGTGGCGCTTCAGTACGAGGGCCGTCCCATTACGCCGGACCATGGCGGGCCTGCGCGCCTGGTGGTTCCGCATCTGTATTTCTGGAAGTCCGCGAAGTGGGTGAACGCCCTGCAGTTCACCGAGCAGGACGTCGCTGGTTTCTGGGAGCTCCGCGGCTATCACATGTACGGAGATCCCTGGCGCGAGCAGCGCTTCGATGGCGACTGAATCTGGAAGCGGCGCGCGCCAGGGCATTCACTGGCAGACCGCGATCATCCGGCGAATCGTGGTGCAGACGCCTCGCGTGAAGAGCTTCTTCATGGAGCTCTCGCGACCGTTCGCGTTCATCGCCGGACAGCATGTGGACGTGCGGCTCACTGCGCCGGATGGGTACCAGGCGCAGCGAAGCTACTCCATCTCGTCGGCGCCGGAGACACCGGGGCCGATCGAGATCACCGTCGACCGGCTGGATGACGGCGAGGTGTCGCCGTTCTTCCATGACGTCGCCGCCGTTGGCGATGAGATCGAAGTGCGCGGGCCGTTCGGTGGGTACTTCATCTGGTCCGCTGAACCGCGAGATCCTCGCGGTCACGAGCCGATCGTGCTCGTGGGTGGAGGTTCGGGCGTGGCACCGCTGATGAGCATCATCCGGCACCGGGCGGCGCTGCAGGCCCGGACACCGATGCTGCTGATCTTCGCGGCGCGCACGTGGGATGACCTGATCTTTCGCGAGGAGCTGCTCGCCATGGCAGAGCGGCGCGACGGCTTCGAGCTTGTGATCGCGCTCAGTCGCGAGGCTGCGAGACGCGCGGGCGATTACTCGCGGAGGATCGATCGCGAGATGGCGGCGGAGGCGCTTGCGCGCCTGCCAGCGAAACCGTCACTCGCGTTCGTCTGCGGATCGAATGCGTTCGTCGAAGCCGCGGCCACGAGCCTTATCGAGGCCGGCGTGCCCAGCGAGATCATCCGCACCGAGCGGTACGGCGGTTGAAAGACTGCGCGTGCCGGGCCGCGGCGCGCCTTCTCGCGGGAAGCTGCAGCGGCCGGGCTCAGATGTCGTTCGCCGCCACAAGGCGATAGCGCCTCGCGGTACCTCGAATCGCAGCAGACGCTACGCGCCGCGTTCTCCACCACGCCTGGGCGTCGCGCGAGGTCCGCCCGGTTCACCACTCGGCCGGACCACCCCACTCCGCCAGCTCGCGCTGGATCGATGTAATCGAGCCGGTCGCCATCTCCTTCGGCACTTCGGCTGAGATGCGGTCCGCGACTTCCTTGTGCATCGAGTGCCTCAGGGCGCCGAGGATCTTCGGCGGCGCTACGATCACGAGATGCGAAAAGCGGTTCGCATGCGCCAGCTGATAGAGCTTCTCCGCAATGTCGCTGGCGAATCGCTCTTCGTTGAGCTGATGCCAGTCCGACTGCTCGATGTTCCCGCGTGCACTGTGGAAACCGCTCGGGCCCCGCGTGGGACGGTCCGTTCCCTGCTCGCGGGTCGGCGGGTTGTTGTGCTCGAAGACGTTCTCCACCGAAAGTTGAGGATTCATCACGGTGCCTTTGTTACGAAGGAAGATGGCTCGGGTGCCATCGCCGACGAGAACAAGCGCATTGTGAGGAATGGTGGATTTGCGCATGCGAGCCTCCTGTTCCTTTTGCGCGCCGGTGCGTGACGCGTATCCGGGCAAGTAGCAGGAAGGATGCCGCCCGCCCGGACCACGAGGGAGCTCAGCTCCGCGAACGTCGATGCTGCCGCGCTCCGGCCAGCGATTGGAAATGGCGTGCCCGGGCCAAGGCGCAGCTCGCGCGGGCCGAAACCGTGCCGCAATACCAGCCTGCCGGAGAGCCAGATACAGCCGCAGTGCAGGACCCCTGCGGCGCGAACCACCGGATTGCCCGACTCGCCGCGGCGCCAACGGGCGCAGTAGCCGACGCTTACTACCCCAGCGGCTACTTTCCCTTCGGTGCGAAACGGGCCACCAGGTCGAACCCCGTGCCCGGAAAAACCTGTCGCACGTGCGTGATGTGCTGCCGGCCCCGCCACGTGCGACGCTCCAGCGCAAGGCATGCGGAGTTCGGCTCCACCTCCAGCAGCTGCGCCACATCATCGTCCGCGTTGATCGCGCGAATGCGATGTTCGGCTTCCGTCCACGGCACGTGCCCGAGCAGCCACGATCCGGGCGGCTCGCGCGAGAAATCGACATCGTTCGCCTCTGGCACAGTGGCGAGACTGATGAGACGTTCTTCCAGCGCGTATGGCCGCCCGTTCGCCAGGTGCAGGCACCGTAGCGCAAGCAGGTCCCCCGCCGCGGCGAGCTGCTTCTCCTCCATGTGACGCCCCGCCGGCTTGCGACGCCGGCGCGAGAGCAGCCGCATCGAATACTGTGCGCCGCGCGCGGTGACATCCGAGCGAATGTCCGGAATCTCCAGCACCGCGGATTGCGCGCGCGGCTCGGCGACGAACGAGCCGACCCGACGGCGCCGGACGATGAGCCCCGCCGCAACGAGGCTCGCAATGGCCTTGTTCACCGTCATGCGAGCGCACCCATACTGCTCCATCAGCTCGTGCTCGAACGGAATGCGATGACCGGGCCGCCAGGCGCCCGAAAGAATGCGCTTCTCGATGTCCGCCCGGATTCGCTGATGAAGCGTCTCCGGCTCGCCCGATTTCCTGCGTGGGCTCATGCGCTCACCAGCCGTTGCAGCGTCTCCCGGAAACGCGCAGCCACGCTCACGCGCTCCAGATGCACGCCTCCCGATACAACCTTGCGACCGGCGCGCCAGACGGAGTCGATGAGCCCGCGGGCGCTCGCGAAGATGAACGTGTCGAGGATCTGATCCTCCGAACGACCGACGAGCGCAAGATCGTCGCGCAGCGAGACGATATCCGCGGGCGCTCCCACCGCCAGTCCCGTCTCGCCGGACAACCCCGCCGCCTGCGCACCTCCGGCAACCACCGCATCGAATATCGCGCGGCCCGTAGACTTCTCCTGAGTGGCGAGCAGCTTCCGCGCGCCATCCCGCAAACGCTGCCCGTACTCGAGTAGCCGAAGCTCTTCGCTCAGGCTGATGAGCACGTTCGAGTCCGACCCTACGGCATAGCGCCCGCCGCTTCGCTGGTAATCCACGGCCGGGAAAACACCGTCCCCGAGATTCGCCTCGGTGATCGGGCACAAGCCCGCAACCGCGCCCGATTCAGCCAGCGCCATTACTTCGTGCGGCAGAACCTGGGTCGCATGCACGAGGCACCAGTGCGAATCGACAGGATTCCTGTCGATGAGCCATTCGACCGGCCTTGCGCCGAGCGCAGCCTGACACTCCTCGACTTCCCGAACCTGCTCGGCAACGTGGATATGGATGGGGCCGTTCCCCGCGAGCGGAAGAATGCTCTGCAATTCTCCCGGCGAAACTGCGCGCAGGCTGTGAGGCGCGATGCCCACGACGGCATCCCCGAGCGGCTTCACGGCGACGCGACTCGCTTCGATCAGCCTCGCGTAACTCGGCACGTCGCTCAGGAACCTCGCCTGATGCGCGCTCGCCTGAGCACCGCCGAATCCGCCGTGGGCATAGAAGACGGGGAGCAGCGTCAGCCCGATTCCAGCCTGGGAAGCAGCGGCAGCGATGCGCTCGGCCATCTCGGCGGGGTTCGCGTACTCGCCGCCCTTCGCGTCGTGATGCACGTAATGAAACTCGCAGACGCGCGTGAAGCCCGCTTCGAGCATCTCGACATACGCCTGCGCCGCCAGCGCCTCGAGATCCTCCGGCGTGATCCGCGAAACGAACTGGTACATGAGCTGGCGCCAGCTCCAGAAGCTGTCCGTCGCGGAGATGCGCTTCTCGGTGAGCCCCGCCATGCCGCGCTGGAACGCGTGACTGTGCGCGTTCGGCACCCCCGGCAACCCGACCGTCGCCCGCTCGTCCCCTGGCAAAGGCTCAGCCCCGGTCTCGACGCGGGAAATGACTGCGCCTGCGCACTCGATGCGCACATCGCGAGCCCAGCCATTGGTGAGGAGCGCGCTTTCGAAATGCAGGCCAGGCTGCTGTACGCCGGAGCTCGCGTCGCGGCTTGCGCCGGGGCTTGCGTCGCGGCTTGCGTCGCGGCTTGCGTCGCGGCTCGCGTCGTTGTTGGCGGTGGGACTCGGGGGCATTCTGCTGGACATCCCTCGATGGCTTGGGATATGTATAGACATTATCACTCGCGGCGGCAAGCCGACAGCGGGGGCGGAACCATGGAATGCGACCGGATCTGGCGTCACGCGAGACTTGCGACGCTCGCGGCCGGTCGCCCCGGGCTCGGCGAAGTCGAGGACGGAGTCGTGGCCGCCCGCGACGGCCGCATTGTGTACGCCGGCCCCGCACGCGAAGCGCCCGCCGGGCTGGACGCACCGGACATTACGGACTGCGAAGGCCGTTGGATCACTCCCGGGCTCATCGACTGTCATACGCACCTCGTGCACGGCGGTAATCGCGCGCACGAGTTCGAACAGCGCCTGACGGGCGTTTCCTACGAAGAGATCGCGCGTGCCGGCGGCGGCATCGTTTCAACGATGAACGCCACGCGAGCCGCCAGCGAAGCGGACCTCCTCGCCTCCGCCCTGCCCCGGCTGGATGCGCTGCTGAACGAAGGCGTCACCGCAGTCGAGATCAAATCCGGATACGGCCTGGCGCTGGAGCATGAAGCGAAGCAGCTTCGCGTCGCCCGCGAGCTGGCGCGCCAGCGGCCGGTCGCGATCACGACGACGTTCCTCGGCGCGCATGCAGTGCCCCCGGAGTTCGCCGGTAATGCGGACGGGTACATCGAGCACGTCTGCGCGCAAATGATTCCCGCCATCGCTCGCGAGGGTCTCGCGGATGCGGTGGATGTCTTCTGCGAGGGCATCGGCTTCTCCACCGCTCAGGCACGGCGTGTGCTCGAAACCGCGCGGGCCCACGGGCTGGCGGTCAAGATGCATGCCGAACAGCTTTCCAATCTGCACGGGGCGCAGCTCGCCGCGGAGTTGGGCGCGCTTTCGGCGGATCACCTGGAACACGCAGATGAAGCGGCCATCGCCGCCATGGCACGCGCAGGAACGGCTGCGGTGCTGTTGCCCGGCGCCTTCTACTTCGTGCGCGAAACCCGCCTGCCGCCTCTGGACCTGCTGCGCAGATATCGCGTGCCAATAGCGCTCGCGACGGACTGCAATCCGGGCACCTCGCCGCTCACCTCCCTCCTTCTCGTGATGAACATGGCAGCGACACTGTTTCGCATGACCGTTGAAGAATGCCTCGTCGGCGTCACGCGCGCGGCTGCGCTCGCGCTGGGCCAGGCGGACCGCATCGGCACGCTGGAAGCCGGCAAGCAGTGCGACCTTGCCATCTGGAACATCGAGCGCCCGGCGGAGCTCGCCTATCGCATGGGCTTCAACCCGCTGCACGCACGCATCTGGAGAGGCCAGTGAGCATCGTTCTGGTGCCCGGTGAAGTGAGCCTCGCCGAATGGCGGGCGGTGTATCGCGGCGCCTCCGCATCGCTGGACGAACGTAGCAAGGAGCGGATCGCGCGAAGCGCCGAGGCCGTTCAGCGCATCCTGCAGAAGGATGCGCCGATCTACGGCATCAACACGGGGTTCGGGCGGCTAGCGCAGGTTCGCATCGACAATGAGGACCTGGCGGCGCTCCAGCGCAACATCGTGCTGTCTCATTGCGCAGGTGTCGGCGAGCCGCTTCCCACGCCGATCGCGCGATTGCTGATCGCGCTGAAGCTCGCGAGTCTCGCGCAGGGCGCATCCGGCGTGCGCGTGCAGACCACGGATCTGCTCGCAGCCATGCTGGCGAAAGGGATTACGCCGCTGATTCCAGTTCAGGGCTCGGTGGGCGCATCCGGAGATCTTGCGCCGCTGTCGCATATGGCAGCCGCGCTCATCGGCGTCGGCGATGTGTTTTATTGCGGGGAGCGTGTTCCCGCCACCACCGCACTTGCGCAGGCAGGGCTCGCACCAGTGACGCTCGGCCCGAAGGAAGGACTCGCGCTTCTCAACGGTACGCAGTTCTCGACAGCCTGCGCGCTCGCTGCGCTCTTCGAAGTCGAGACGCTGTTCCAGAGCGCCCTGGTAACCGGCGCGCTCGCGACGGAAGCTGCGAAAGGTTCGGACACGCCGTTCGATCCGCGCATTCACGAGCTGCGGCGGCATCGCGGGCAGATCGAGACCGCGGCGGCATTGCGCGCCCTCATGGCGGGCTCCGCCATTCGCGCTTCGCATCTCGTCGGCGACGCGCGAGTTCAGGATCCTTACTGCCTTCGCTGTCAGCCGCAGGTGATGGGCGCGGCACTGGACATCCTGCGTCACGCGGCAACCACGCTGAGCCTCGAAGCCAACGGCGTGTCGGACAATCCACTCATCTTTGCGGACACGGACGAATCCCTGTCCGGCGGGAATTTCCACGCGGAGCCGGTGGCGTTCGCTGCGGACATCATCGCGCTGGCCATCTGCGAGATCGGCTCGCTCGCCGAGCGAAGAATCGCGATGCTGGTGGATGCGGATCTCTCCGGCCTCCCCGCGTTCCTCACGCCGAATCCGGGGCTCAACTCCGGGTTCATGATTCCGCAGGTCACTGCCGCGGCGCTCGTGTCTGAGAACAAGCAGCGTGCGACTCCGGCAAGCGTGGACTCCATTCCAACGTCCGCGAATCAGGAAGATCACGTGTCGATGGCTGCGCACGGGGCGCGACGGCTCCTGCCGATGGCGCACAATGCATCCGCCATCGTTGCCATCGAGTTGCTGACGGCCGCCCAGGGCTGCGATTTCCATCGCCCCCTCACGTCCAGCGTTCCGCTGGAAGCCGTGCGAAGTGTCGTGCGCGACCGCGTTCCGACGCTCACTGACGACCGGTATCTGCACACGGATCTGATGGAGGCCACGGATCTCATCCGTGCCGGGACCATCGTCAAAGCCGCCTCGTCGGTGGACCTGCCCTCGGTGACGGAGTCCCTGTGAGCACGCGGCTGGAGGTTCATCGCGGCGAGGCGCCGCTGGTCGTGAGCTTCCCTCACACCGGCACGGACATTCCGCCTGAAATCGAGAGCCAGCTCGCTTCCCCATGGCTTGGGCGCAAGGATGCGGACTGGTGGGTGCATCTCCTGTATGACTTCGTGGGCGGCCTCGGTGCCACCACAATTCGCACCACGCTTTCCCGCACCGTCATCGATGTGAATCGCGATCCTTCCGGCGCGTCGCTATACCCCGGGCAGGCAACGACTGAGCTTTGCCCAACTACGACGTTCGACGGCGAACCGCTGTATCGCACAGGCTCGGCACCGGACGAGCACGAAATCTCGCGCCGGCGCGAGCTGTACTTCCAGCCGTATCACAACGCGCTCGCGAGCGAGATCGAGCGACTGCGGGCGCGACATCCGCGCGTCGTGCTCTACGAAGCGCATTCCATTCGCTCGCGCGTTCCGCGTCTGTTCGAAGGCGAGCTGCCCAACTTCAACATCGGCACGAACAGCGGCGCCAGTTGCGCGCCGGAACTGACGGCGGCCATCGAGCGCGCATGCGACCGCCCGGGGTTCACTCGCGTGACGAATGGGCGCTTCCAGGGCGGCTGGACCACTCGCCACTACGGCTCCCCCGGGAACGGCATCCATGCCGTGCAGATGGAGCTCGCCTGCCGCGGATACATGACCGAGCCGCCCGAACCCTTCACGCCAGCGAACTGGCCACCCGCTTACGACGCCGCGAGAGCCGCGACGATGCGCGCCGCGCTGACCTCGGTGATCCAGGCCTGCCTGGACTTCGCTCATGAACCTTCCGGGAGACGCCCATGACCCGTTCAGATACCACCCGCACCATCCGCGCACCGCGCGGCACGCAGCTTTCGGCGAAGAGCTGGCTCACGGAAGCGCCCCTGCGCATGCTCATGAACAATCTCGATCCGGATGTCGGCGAGCGCCCGCATGAGCTGGTCGTGTACGGCGGCATCGGTCGCGCGGCGCGCGACTGGGAAAGCTACGACGCCATCGTCGCCACGCTGCGCCGACTGGAAAGCGACCAGACGTTGCTCATCCAGTCCGGCAAACCGGTCGGCGTGTTCCGCACTCATGCGGATGCGCCCCGCGTGCTGATCGCCAACTCCAACCTCGTGCCGCGCTGGGCGACGTGGGAGCACTTCAACGAGCTCGATCGCAGGGGGCTCGCGATGTTCGGGCAGATGACCGCCGGTTCCTGGATCTATATCGGGGCACAGGGAATCGTGCAGGGGACGTACGAAACGTTCGTCGAGATGGGCCGACAGCATTACGGCGGCGATCTCTCAGGCAAGTGGCTCCTCACCGCGGGGCTCGGCGGCATGGGTGGCGCACAGCCGCTGGCCGCGGTGATGGCTGGCGCGTCGTGTCTCGCGATCGAGTGCCAGCCGTCCCGCATCGAGATGCGATTGCGCACGGGCTACCTCGACCGGTCCACGACGAGCGTCGATGAGGCGCTCGCGATGATCGAACGGTCTTGCGCGGAAAAGAAGCCGCTGTCAGTAGGCCTGCTCGGCAACGCGTGCGAGCTCCTTCCGCAGCTGTTCGAGCGCGGTGTGCGTCCCAGCCTGCTCACGGACCAGACTTCGGCGCACGATCCGGTGAATGGGTATTTGCCGAAGGGCTGGACGCTCGAACGATGGTTCAGCGAGCGCGAGCTCGATCCCGCAGCGGTTTCGCACGCAGCGAAGGCGTCCATGGCGATCCACGTCCGCGCGATGCTGGATTTCCAGAAGGCCGGCGTGCCCACCGTCGATTACGGCAACAACATTCGGCAGATGGCCTTTGAGGAAGGCGTCAAGAACGCGTTCGACTTTCCCGGCTTCGTGCCTGCGTACATCCGGCCACTGTTCTGCCGCGGGATCGGGCCGTTCCGCTGGGCCGCACTTTCGGGCGATCCTGAGGACATCTATCGCACCGACCAGCGCGTGAAGGAACTGCTGCCGGAGGATCGGCACCTGCATCACTGGCTGGATATGGCGCGCGAGAGAATCAAGTTCCAGGGGCTGCCTGCGCGCATCTGCTGGGTGGGGCTCGGGGACCGGCATCGGCTCGGGCTCGCATTCAACGAGATGGTGGCGAAGGGCGAGCTGAAAGCGCCGGTCGTCATCGGGCGGGATCATCTCGATTCCGGGTCGGTGGCTTCGCCCAATCGCGAAACGGAGTCGATGAAGGACGGGTCGGATGCCGTGTCCGACTGGCCGCTGCTCAACGCCCTTCTGAACACCGCGTCGGGCGCGACTTGGGTTTCGATCCATCACGGCGGTGGAGTGGGGATGGGGTTCTCGCAGCACGCGGGAGTCGTCATCGTGTGCGACGGAACGGAGGCCGCGGCGAAACGCATCGAGCGCGTGCTCTGGAACGACCCGGCGAGCGGCGTGATGCGCCATGCGGACGCGGGCTACGAGATCGCGATCGAGTGCGCGCGCAAGCACAACCTCGATCTGCCCGGCATCCTCCCGCGCAAGCCGTAAAGCCGCGTCTTCCGGCGCGGGCGGCCGGCGCGTGAGGCCGGCCGCCGCTGTGACGTCTCCTGAGTGCGCGCGGCGAGTTCCCTGCTCGCTCGCGCGATCACCCGTCCGCGCGATCAGAAGGTGAATCGCGCTCCGGCGAACGCCCCGCGCCCGGGCGAGCGGTACGTGAACACCTCTTCGTAGCGCTCGTCCAGCAGGTTCTCCACCCGGCCGTAGATCTGCAGGTTGTCCGTCAGCCTGAAGTCCGCGCCGAGATTCACGAGCGTGTACTCCGCGAGCCGCACCGGGTCCGGCCCCACAAACGTAAAGTTGTTGTCGTACGTCGAGCCGTTGTAGCGCACGGTGAGCGCCACGCCGGCACGATCCTCCGCCGCGCGCCACCCCACGTTGAGGCTCGCGACGTGCGGCGGCCGGCGGTATTCCTCTACCCCGTCCTCCTCCGCATCCACATACGTGTACGACGCTTCCACCCGCCACGCCCGTGCGAATCTCGCGTTCGCGAACACCTCGACGCCCTGCTGCCGGGAGTCAGTCGAAAGGTTGCGCACGACCGGCTCGAACGTCGGCGGCAGGAACGCCGTGTCGATCTCGTTCTCGAGCTTGCTGTCGAAGTACGTGATGCCGGCAAACACGGCGCCGTCCGCAAACGACTGGTCCACGCCCACTTCCCAGCCGCGCGACTTCTCAGGCTTCAGGTCCGGATTGCCCACGAACGTGCCCGGGTCGAATCCGAAGAGCTCGAAAATGCCGGGATTCTTGATGCCCGAGCCCGCCGCCGCGCGCAGGCGCGTGCCGCTGTCGAAGCGATAGCTCGCCTGGAGCCGGTACGTCGTCTCGTCTTCGAAGCGGTCGTTGTTGTCGTAGCGGACGGCGGCGCCGAGCCCGATGCGATGGTCGATGCGCGCGTCGTACTGAAGCACGACACCCTTGTTGGTGATCTCGTGCTCCGCGGACTGCTCCGGCATCAGGAACGGGCCGAGGTTCTGGAACTTCTCGCGCTCGTGATCGAACGCGCCGGTCAGCGTCTGCGAAAAGGCTTCGCTGCCGAAGCGCAGCGAGGACTCGTACGAATATCGCAGGCGCTTCCCGTTATCGCCGAAATCGAAAGCGCCGCCCGAGAAGCTGTCTCGCGAGGCATCCACGCCCTGCACGGAAAGCGCGTTCGTCCAGCGGCCGTCGAGCGAATCCAGCTCGCCACGGAGGAGCCCGTGAAACGCGCGGTATTCGTAGTAATCGTCGCTGTCGATGACGAAGCCGAACGTCGGGCTCGTGAAATCGAAGTCCTGATCGTTCGTGTCCGCTTCGGTTCGCGTGTAGCGCGCTACCGCCTTCAGGCGGAACGTCTCGACCGCCGAGTACTCGAAGCGCGCGGAGGCGGCCTTGTTCTCGGTGCCGACATCGCGAGTGCCCACGCGCGAAACCGGGAACCCGTCCGTGTTCGTGTACCCAGCGCTCAGTGCGTAGTCGAGCGCGCCAGCGACGCCGGCGTAACGGGCCGAAGCTTCAGTCGTGCCGAAAGACCCGCCCTCCACTCTCACGCGGCCGCCGGGCGCATCGCGCCCGCTGAGCGTGATGTAGTTGATGACACCGCCGATGGCGTCGGAGCCGTAGATCGCGCTCTGCTGCCCGCGCAGCACTTCGATGCGCGCGACGTCGTCCGTGATCAGCGTTGCAAAATCGAACTCGCCCGCGAACGGGTCGCTGGCTTCGATGCCATCGATCAGCACGAGCGTGTGGTTGGACTCGGTGCCGCGCACGCGTATTTGTGTGAGACCGCCCAGCGACCCCGAGCGGCTCACGGAAACGCCTGGCACGTCCCGCAGGATGTCCGACACGTATCGGGTCTGGCGCTGCTCCAGATCCGCCGCCTGAAGCACCGTGAGCGACGAACCGAGGAGATCCGCCCTCGTCCCCTCGTTCGCGCGAGTGGCGACGATGACGACGAAATCGAGCGGATCACCGGAGTCGCGGGGCGTGGCAGCCGCCGCGTTTTCCTGCGCGTGCGCGGAAACCGCGGGCAGCAGCGCGGCCACGGCCGCGGCGAGGATCGTGGAGCGCGCCGGCCTGGCGCGAAGACCTGTCGGATTCTTGTTGAGCCCAATCTGAGTGAGCATGTTGTTCCCCTTGCGAACGAGCGTCGACGCTTCGCGAAGCTTCGTGGCACGGCGGAATGATTCCCGCTCGCTCGACCCGAGACGGACGGACGCAAGGCGTCCGCACGGTACGACGAGGCCCGAAGCCTGTCGGTATCTCGCTCGAAAGGGATGGTCCCGCGCCCGAGGGCTCACCTGGCCCGTGGCATGAGCGAACGCGCCGGCCGGTCTACTGACTCGCGAGTCACCGCTCGACGCGCACCTTCCCGGGCGGAAACCGGAACCTTTCCGGCTTCAGTCGCCCAGTGGCTGCGCCGGCCCGATGGGGCCGGACGCACGCGCGTCTCGCTCGTCGCTCACAGTTGCAGGGACAGCCGCGGATTCGAATGCCTGGAAAAAGGCGCTTCCCACCGCGTTCCCGATCAAGCCCGTTATGGGCACCGGCGCGAACAGAAACTGTCGTATACCCGACGGGGCGCTACTCTATGCGACCGGACCGCCCTTGTCCCGCGGAGATTTTCGTCCAGGAGATTCGATTAGTGCCCCCGACCATCGACCCCACCCCCTATCGCGTATCGCACGAATTCCTGGGGGCCCATCACGACCGTAACGCCCGGCGCACGTGGATCGTCGTGGCCATCACTTTCGTCATGATGCTCGTCGAGATTGCGGCGGGAGCGATATTCGGCTCGATGGCGCTGCTGGCGGACGGGGTCCATATGGCCACGCACGCGGGTGCGCTTTCGGTCGCGGCCCTCGCGTACAGGTATGCGCGGCGGCACCAGCACGATGCCCGCTTCGCATTCGGTACGGGGAAGGTGGGCGACCTTGCGGGGTTTGCGAGCGCGCTGGCGCTGGGGC
>Ga0182742_1002325_pt1 | contig 21368 bp, 19 predicted proteins | sample eDN5th37CBELigMG_FD_128880 | JGI IMG/M metagenome (GOLD analysis project Ga0182742, IMG submission 128880) | Enriched Miracle-Growth compost microbial communities from Emeryville, California, USA - eDNA 5th pass 37_C BE-Lig MG (version 2)... ... | reverse complement strand
TTTTTTAGAAGATGGAGATATATTAATCACCTCCTTTACTGATCCAGGCTGGACACCTTTGTTTGTATCAATAAAAGGTCTCGTGACCGAAGTTGGTGGACTGATGACCCATGGAGCTGTTATCGCACGGGAATATGGCTTACCTGCCGTTGTTGGAGTAGAAAATGCTACCAAACTGATAAAGAATGGGCAACGAATTCGCGTAAATGGAACAGAAGGGTATATCGAAATACTGTAAGAATTTATTAGGAGCTCCGCTTCAGTGGTTACCAGAGGAAAATTGGGAACGTATCGAGATCACTGAAAAAGAAAATATCCACCTAATTGGAGGTCCAATCGGATATAACTACGTGCTTTATGAATTGGTTTTCAAGTGATTTCGGTTTCCTGGATCTTTTGAAGGGGATAATGTCTAATTCCCTACTTCAATGTGGCCAAACTGAATAATATCCAATAGAGGCAGAGGAGCTCAAGCAGGGGGCTACTCTGTTTTTTTTATCTACTGGATGGATGTCGATAAATGTTCACATACCAACAAATGTACTAATATTGGATGGTGTACCTGTATCCCAGGGTACATAACCATTTAACGGTCAATTCTCGCTTCTCCGGCATTAACCAGCAAAAAAGATAAAAAAATGGTCAACGAATCCTTTTGTGGTGCCATATTTATGAAATCGTGAAGTTAGTTTACAAATTATGCCGATTGAATTGTAGGGATGCAAAATCTTCAAATACCAGTTTCAGCTGTAAATTTGAAGGGAGTTTATTGATGCAGAATTAATCTTTAATGTTTCGATTCTGAAACAAAAGCTTCCTTATCTAGGTTATTTTTCGTTGTTAAGGAAGCTTTATTGAAAGTAACGGCAATATTTTCTGAAATTAAAGACTATGGCACAAAAACTGCATAGGAAAAAGATAAAAGTAAATTTTTCTACAGTGAGTATCATTCTTCAATGGATAAAAAAATAAGGATGATCATTAATGTTGAAATAACCTACTATTTTTCTCTGCAATTCAGATGTAACAGAACTACATTGATTTTGTTTAAAATGTGACAATGAAAAATTTCATAATAAGGAGTGGTGAAAGAAGATTTCCATTTGCAGAAAAAATAATTTTAGGACAGAGGTGCTTGTTTTAATGAAAATGAATCGGCAAATTTTATTAGCAAAGCGACCGGTAGGGGTGCCTGATTCTTCTACTTTTAACATGATTGAAACAGTTATCCCCGTTCCGAAAGAAAATGAAGTTCTAATAAGGTCCCATTATTTATCGGTTGACCCATATATGCGTGGAAGAATGAACAATATCAAGTCCTATGCCAAACCATTTCAAATTGGGGAACCTCTTACAGGTGATAGTATTGGCGAAGTCATTGTGTCAAAGCATTCAGGCTTTGCTACAGGAGAGTTGGTAATAGGGACGTTCGACTGGGCAGATTTTTCAATCGTGAAAGGTTCAGAATTACAAAAAATTCACCCTACTGGTGCTCCGATTACATCCCATTTACATGTTACAGGAATGACCGGTTTAACCGCTTACTTTGGTTTACTAGACATAGGTAAACCACTGCCCGGAGAAACAGTTGTTGTTTCAGGAGCTGCAGGTGCAGTAGGGATGGTTGTAGGTCAAATAGCAAAGATTAAAGAGTGTCGAGTAGTAGGAATTGCAGGTTCTGATGAGAAAGGTAATTTCTTGAAAGATGAACTTGGTTTTGACGAAGTCATTAATTATAAAAACGGTGAGATCCTTCAAAAACTAAGAAATTCGTGTCCAAATGGAATTGATATATATTATGATAACGTCGGAGGGGAGATTTCAGATGCCGCTATTTCCCTATTAAACTTTCATGGGCGAGTTCCACTATGTGGTCAAATATCTGCATTAAATTCAGAAAATACCGAAAAAGGACCGCGCCTTTTTACACATATTATTCGAAGGAGCATTCTTTTAAAAGGGTTCATATTTAGCGATTATAAAGAACAGTTTGAAGAAGGAAGAAAAGTATTAGCCCAATGGCTTAACGAAGGAAAAATTAAATATAAAGAAAATATCGTTCTGGGGTTAGAAAATGCTCCTGATGCCTTTTTTGGTCTATTCCGTGGTGAAAACCTAGGGAAGCAACTGGTTAAAATCAAGGAGTAATGTTTAGTTTCAACCACGATTCATGTGAAATTACGTGAGGATTATAAAAGGTACCCTATGAGCAAACATCATAGTGATAAGAAGAGGTCCCTTCATTCATATGGACATCATCTCTTAAACCTCTCTTGGCCTATTTTTTTTAGAGTTAGATGTATCAAAAATGAAACACAATGTCTTGGTTTGAAAACGGATAATTCTGAATATTTAAATATGAATCTACTGTTTATTTGCGGTTCTTCTAGAAAATATATTTATTTATAAATAATTTCTGAGGGGAAATGTAGTGATGGTCTAGTTTGATCGCAACCTTAACTTTGTAATCAGTCATATTTTCCTTCAGTTTTTTTACCTTGGTACGGTTCTTGCATATTTAAAGGTGTAAAGTATTTTTTGATGAGGACATTTATCCGAACGGTCTATTGACATTGTTTTTCTATTTACCAGGAAAATGCACATCAAAAAGTATATCGTTATTCGTTTTATAGTTAAGTGTAAAAATAATCACAAATGGGAGATGGTAGAATGGCAGAGTTAGGCAAAGATATGACTTTTGGATTATTCTTTTTAAATTCAGTTGCACCATGGAAAACCGATGCAGAAGAACTTAGGGATGGGTTAGATCAAATAAAATTAGCAGATGATTTGGGTTTTCATTCTGCATGGATTGCAGAACATAACGCGCGTTTATACGGTGTTGTAAGTTCTACATCGGTATATTTATCTGCTGCAGCGGCAGTGACCAAAAACATCAAATTAGGTTCAGCCGTTTCAAGGCTCCCATTGCATCACCCGCTTCAATTAGCAGAGGATATGGCACTAGTCGATATCATAAGTGATGGTAGACTCTATTTAGGTGTAGGGAAGGGCTATGACAAATTGGAGTTTGATGCGTATAACATCGATTTTGAAGAAAGACATGAAAAGTATCTAGAATCGCTTGATATTCTAACAACGGCTCTACAAAATGGGACCGTAAACTATTCCGGTAAATTCTATGATATTAAAGACATACCGATTTATCCTCGACCAGTTCAGAATCCAAGACCACCAATTTTTGTTATGGTTTCTGGGAACGATGCTTCAATGATTAATGCTGCTAAGCAAGGTCACTCCTTCGTATTAGGAGGTATTAAGAATGACGATACAAAACATAAAATTTCTTTGTACCGAGAACAAGCCTTGGCTTCCGGATTATCAAAGGAATATGTAGAAGAGGCTGTTGCTAGGTCAGGTAAGCTGTTATTTTGTTTCGTAGCTGAGACAACAGAACAAGCTCAAGAAGACTATAGGCAAGGGCTGGAATGGTATATGAGTGAAAGAGATAACCGTCCTACTTTTGGTGTTATTAGTAGGGAAAGAGATGTAGATTACGATAGTTTCCTAAAATCTGAAAATACGTTAATCGGATCACCTGAAAAAGTAATAAAGGATATTGAACGCTATAAAGAAGAAACAGGATTAAATAACATTATTCTTTGGATGAATATTGGGGGACAACAGCAAGATAAAGTCGTCAAATCAATGAAATTATTCTCAGAAAAAGTAATGCCGCACTTTGAAAATCAATCTTTGTCAGCCGCTAAGAAATAACAAATTTAAAAGCGCTTACATTATTGTATTTTGGGAAATCATGGGGGGAAGAAGATGATGAGAATGAAAAAAATTCGTAGTGCAATGGTACTATCTATTACATTCTTAACTTTAGCTGCTTGTGGTGGTGTAGAAAGTAACACCACAGAAGACGGTTCAAAGGTGTATGAATTAAACCTAAATGTTTCGGCAGCTCCTACAAGTCCATTTAATGTGAACGTTGCAGAACCATGGGCGGAATATGTTGAAAAAGAAACGGATGGAGTGGTAAAGGTAAATGTTTTTCCGAGTGCCGCACTCGGTTCTCTGACTACATCATTTGATGATATTAATGCAGGGGTTTACGAGGCAGGATTAGTTCCACCTGGACTTCATGTGGATACAGATTTATTTCCACTTACCATTGCAGATACGCCTTTTCTAGTAAACTCTCCTGAAGTTGCCCAAAAAGTGGTAAGTCAATTTGCTGATAAATTTATGAAAGACTCATTTGTCGAAGGAAGCTTTATGGGGGTATCTTCGACGGATTCCTACCAGATCTATAGCACCACCCCAATTCACTCAGTGGAAGACCTTCATAATCAAAAATTAAGTGACAGTGTGGCTGCGCGACTTGAGCTATTCAAACAATTAGGTGCCGTCCCGGTATCATTAGATAATACAGCGTTATATGAGTCTTTAGAGCGCGGTGTTGTGGATTCTGTGGCATATACGGCTGTTGGTGCAAACGGTTACAAATTAGGCGAAGTAGCACCCTACATGACTAAGATTGATTTGGCTGTCAGTGTATTACCATTCTTCATTAACACAGCCTTCTTAGATTCCTTACCGGAGGGAGTTAAACAACAATTCGTTGATGATTTTGGTCCTAAATATGCAGAATTAATGACAGAGCTTTACACAACATCTGCAGAAGAAGGGATAAAAGTTTATGAAGAAGCTGTAAAGGAAAACGGTGGTGGTGTCTATGAACCTACTGCAGCGGAAATGGAAGCATATAAAGCCCCTGTTAAAAAACAAATGGAAGACTGGGTGAGTGAAGCGAATAAACGCGGATATAAGGGGCAAGAGATGATGGATTATTTCGTGGAGCTTTTGGAATCAGAAGGGGTTCAGGTTCCAAAATAAAGCATTTGACCAGTAGATAAAACAAACTAGCTTAGTATCTAGTTTGTTTTATCTCATTTGGTTGTATTCAAGCAGGAAGCGAGGTAAGTTTATGGCCATACTCGATAAGGTTGTTGGTGTGATCGTAAAAGTAAATAAGTGGATCTCTTTTAGTGTTTTAGTTCTGATGATGATCTTTGTTGGGATAGCTGCACTTTCGCGGGGAATTGGGTATCCCATTATTGGAGATGTTGAATTTGTCCAGTTCGGGATGGTGTTACTGATTGTCGGATCATTAGCATATACCGAAGATACGAATTCTCATATCGCCATTGGGATTATCGTTGATAAACTTCCCGAATTTATACAAACAATATTAGACATCATCGCTCAAATTCTTACGATTGTTTTCTGTTTCGTTGTAGCGTATGTTTTCTTTCTAAAACTAAACTTTGTCCATGCTTCTACCTTACTGCGGATTCCGTTTTACCCTTTTAAAATTTTGCTCATCATTGGGTTCGTTGCATGGGGGCTAGTTGCAATTAAAAAACTAATTAATTCTATTCTGTCATTGAAAAAATCTACTATATAAGGAGGGAAATTCTTGGGAGTTGAAATGGTGGGTGTCCTTGTTATTTTATCTGTCTTTATCCTAATGTTCCTTCGTATACCAATTGTCATTTCGATGGCAATACCAGGTTTTTTAGGGTTGCTCTATTTAAAAGGTGAGACCCCTTTATTTGCTGCAATTGATAGTGTAATCTGGCAACACAGTTATCATTACACATTGAGCACGATCCCTCTGTTTGTTTTAATGGGACAATTACTATATAAAGCTGGGTTTAGCGATGAATTGTTTACGGCATTTAGAAATTGGTTTGGACGAATTAAGGGTGGATTAGGGATCGCTACTATCGGTGCTTCTGCAATGTTTGCCTCTTCATCCGGATCGAGTTTAGCAACCACAGGCACGATTGGGGTGGTCGCATCAAAGGAAATGCTAAAAGCCGGTTATGCAAAGAGTTTAACAGGTGGATCCATTGTCGCAGGTGGTACGTTAGGGATTCTTATTCCACCTAGTACGATGTTTATCATTTATGGGATGGTTACCGAACAATCGATTGGAAAGTTATTAATTGCCGGTATTATTCCAGGTATTTTATTAACATTCCTTTTCATGGCGACCATTTATATCAGTATTTTAGTTAATCCGAAGCTTATATCAGGTGTTAAAGAACCGAAAGTGAGCTGGAAGGTGAAATTTAGCTCACTGAAAGCCAATGGCTGGATATTAGCTTTGTTTACATTGGTGATGGGCGGGATTTATGTAGGTGCATTTACGGCAACCGAAGCTGCAGGAATTGGAGCGTTGGGCGCATTTTTAGTCGCCTTAATTCGCAAGAAACTAACGATTGCGTCGTTTTTAGAAGCGGTATTTAACACGGTCAAAACAACTGGATTTATCTTTGCGATCGTTATGGGCGCATTTCTATTAAATTTTGTGCTGACCATTACTCAAGTCCCCAATTTACTTGCAGACTTTTTATTCGCAAAATCGTTGTCACCTACAATCATTTTCCTATTAATCGTTATTATGTACCTCATTTTAGGAGCAATTATGGACACACTAGCCATGATAGTTGTAACAATTCCGATTATATTACCAGTTTTACAGCTACTAGAATTTGACTTGATTTGGTTTGGTGTCATCATCGTATTGTTAGTAGAAATGGCGCTCATCTCTCCACCAATCGGGATGAACTGCTTCGTATTAAAAGGGGTTGTAAAGGAGCTTGAATTGGGTGATATATTCAAAGGCGCATTTCTTTTTATGATTCCTATCTTAACCTTAATTACCTTACTTTATATCTTTCCAGATATCGCTTTATTCCTTCCGAATCTTGTAAAATAAATCATATAATTGAAAAGGGGTAGAAAAATGAATACCATCCAAACAGTGAACGGTGAAATTGATATTGAAAACTTGGGATGTACCTTAATTCATGAACATTTAAGAACTCGAGATGAACGTGTGGTGAAACAGTTCCCCCATTTATATGATCACGAAGAAGAGGTAGCATTGGCAGTCGCGCAAGTTAAAGCTGCTAAAGAACGTGGAGTGAATACTATCTTTGATCCCTCTGTTTTAGGACTAGATCGGGATGTCCGGTTTATGCAAAGAGTGGCGAATGAAACGGGAATGAACATTGTTTCAGCTACGGGCATATTCACATTCAATGATTTACCAACGCGTTTTGTTTCAAATGATATCGAATTTATGGCTAACCAATTTGTCCGAGATCTAGAGGTTGGTGTTCAGAATTCATCTATTCGTGCAGGTTTTCTAAAATGTGCTACAGATAATCAAGGGATTACACCTGGAGTTGAAAAGGTGATTCGGGGAGTGGCTAGGGCACATCATAAAACAGGTGTTCCAATTATGACACATTCTCACCCAGCATCAGAAACAGGTCTTAAGCAATTAGCCATATTTAAAGAAGAAGGAGTACCGTTAAATAAGGTCTTAATTGGCCATTGTGGGGACACTGACAACTTAGATTATATTGAGAGAGTCCTAGATAGTGGTGCATATATTGGCATGGACCGTTATGGATTGACGCATACTTTATCCACCCAAAAACGAAATGACACTGTCATTGCTCTAGTGGAAAAAGGCTATGCCAATCGAATGTTTCTATCTCAAGATTACTGCTGTACCACCGATGCACATAAACCTGAAGCATCCAAAAGAGCAACTTATCCAGATTGGTCCATGACTTTTTTGATGGACAAAATCCTTCCGACTCTGAGAGAACATGGGGTTACGGATGAACAAATTCATATGATGATGGTTGAAAATGTAAAATCGTGGATTTCTTAACCGTGGATAGTACGATTCAGCTATTCTAATAATCTCGCAAACTTGCGGGATTATTTATTGAGTAAATATTCTGCATCTTCTTAATATTCATTTGGTATAATCATATTAAAATAGATTCGTCTATCTTTATGTGCACAAAGGGGGGGGGCATTATGCTTAAATTACTTGTTACGGGATCAGCACCGTTGGATGACTATGTAAGACGTGCAATCGAAAAGCGAAAAGGAAATATCAATGATTTGGTGGTCCAAACTTTGGACTCTATTTATATATTAAATAATCCAACTTATATAACAGATGATGATGTACTAATATGTGGTGCGATGTTATTTGAGGAATTTAAAAAGTTAGGTGTACGCGGAAACCTTATTCCCTTGCGTGTTCAGACTAATGATTTTTATAAAGCGTTAGTGAAGGCCTCGAAAATTTCCAATGAAGTTAATGTAATCAATTATCAAAAAGAGTATATCCAAGGTAAACCAGAAAATCTTGCTAAAATGAAAGAAGAATTAGATTCAATCTTTAAAATAAACATGAATCAGTTTACCTATGTTACGGAAGAGGATGCTAGGAACTTAGTTTGTAAACTTAAGTCGGAAGGGCAAAAGGTGGTCATTGGATCAGGTCTTGTCGTAAGGTTAGCCAGAGAGCTAGGGATGGAGGGTGTCCTTTGGTACGGCAAAGAAAGTGTAGGACTTGCTGCAGATATTGCCTTTAATGTACTGACGGCTAAGATTGCAGAGCAAAGTTATCAGAAGAGACAAAGCTATATTTTAGAAAATTTCCATGAAGGGGTTATTAACCTCAATGTAACTGGCAGGGTTCTAAGTATTAATCATCATGCGGTTGAACTATTAGGGCTTGAAGACCAAGATGATCTTACTACACAGCTTATTAGTGATATTTTGCCTCAAAGTGAAATTTTAGATGTTTTATCTGCATGTAAAGTCGTAAAGGATATGGTGGTACAGTATAAAAAAAGAACATTGCTTATGAATACGCTATCCATCAATGTAAATGGAAATTTTAATGGAATTGTGGCGTTGTTTTCTGATGCTGAGACATTACAGCAACAGGAAAATAAAATTAGACGTAAAATGCATTACAAAGCCGATACAGCTAAATATCGTTTCGTTGATATTATCGGTGAAAGTGAACAAACGATTAAGGCGATTAATAAAGCGAAGAAATTTGCCCGATCAGATTCGAATGTTCTTATTCTTGGTGAATCAGGAACCGGGAAGGAGCTCTTTGCTCAAAGTATACATAATGAAAGTTCCCGTGCGAATCAGCCTTTTATCGCCATTAACTGTGCCGCGATTCCTGAAAACCTATTAGAAAGCGAGTTCTTTGGCTATAACGATGGTGCATTCACTGGTGCAAAAAAAGGTGGAAATCCAGGTCTTTTTGAGTTAGCTCATAATGGAACGGTCTTTTTAGATGAGATTGGCGAAATCCCACTAAGTATGCAGGCAAAGCTTCTCAGAGTACTACAAGAAAACGTTGTTAGAAGACTAGGAAGTCCAACGGCGATCCCAATTAATGTTCGCGTAATTTCAGCTACAAATGTGAATTTGATTAAGGATGTTAAGGATGGAAAATTTAGGATGGACTTGTATTATCGAATTGCCGTCTTAAATCTGTTCCTTCCTAAACTAAGTAATCGGAAAGGAGATATTGGTCTCCTAGTTAAGGCGTTTACCGCCAAAAACTATCCAGCATTTTTGCCTTTGGTTAATGATGTCTTAAGTGATATCTTACCTTACTTAGAAGCCCACGAATGGCATGGGAATATTCGAGAGTTTGAAAATACAATGGAAAGATTGTTTGCCTATATGGAAACCCCGCATCATATCTCAAAAAATGAGGTGTTAACCTATTTAAAAGACGCAATCGAAGAAAATCACTTCCTTTTAGATCAAGTGAATTTTGAAAACTCCTCATATCAGGAAGTAATAAAAGATATAGAAGTAAGCAAAATTAAAGAAGTGTTGGAAAAAACAAATGGAAACAAAAAAGAAGCAGCAGAAATACTAGGAATCAGTAGAAGTACACTTTGGAGAAAACTAAATGATCAGGTTGGAGCGAAATAGGCAGCGTTGAAACACAAAAGCTAAAGAAGAATGAACAAGCAGCTAGGAGTAGTTGCTTGTTTTTTTATGTATTAGGTGATTTCGAGGTTATTACTTAGCTCGTTATTTTGTCCGCTTTTACTATTTAATATAGATACTCCTCATTCTTTAACAAACGCGACTTAAGACATCGTTTCAATAATAAAACATCGAGACCTTACATGAAACAATCATTGCTGAACAACAAGAAAAATATCAAGGGAAATTAGACAATAATGGATTTATACATATTTTTACATTCGGTAAAAAGAATAAAGATTTCGTAGCCATCTAATTAGCTGAAGACGTCAGAGGTGCTGTTATTCTTCCTATTTAGCACGTTTTAGTAAATGGTTCGCCCCAGCTCCTTATTTTTTTTATAAACTAAAAGATCAAAATAACAGCAACCTTTCTAGAAGTTGGCACGGAATTTGCATTAAGTAAGGTATATAGAACAATTTAAAAAATTTAGGGAGTGATAATATTTGCAGCAAGCTCATCTACATGCTCTATTCGATCCAAAAAGCATTGCGATTATCGGCGCTTCTCCAGATGACCAAAAAATCGGCGGAAGACCTTTAAGCTATCTGCAAAAATATGGGTACGAAGGTGTTATTTATCCAATAAATCCAAAATACGAAGAAATGAATGGGTTAAAATGTTTCCCAGATATCAGAGCGGTAAAAGCCGAAATAGATTTGGCCATCATTGCGGTTCCTAAAGCGGTTGTTCTCGAAACCTTTATAAAATGTGTCGATCAAAAGGTCAGATCTGTCGTCATTTTTAGCGCTGGATTTGCCGAAGTTGATGAGGAAGGAAAACAACTTCAAGATAAAATTACTCGATTGGCCAAACAGAATCATGTAAGCGTTTTAGGACCGAATTGTCTAGGCATGTTCAATGTTAGCAAAGGAGTTTACGGAACATTCTCTACGATCATTGAAGATGAAAAACCATTACTAAGTAATATTGGTTTTGTCAGCCAAAGCGGCGCATTTGGGTCACATGTATTTACATTAGCTAGACAACATAATATTGGCTTCAGCTATTTTGTAGCTACAGGCAATGAATGTGATGTGGATGTTGCGGATTGCATTCAGTTTTTAGCTCAAGACCCTGGTACGGATGTCATTGCCTGTTATATAGAAGGAACTAAGGACGGAGGCAAATTAATTGATGCCTTTAAGTTAGCGAAAAAGAATGGGAAGCCTGTTATTGCGCTTAAGGTAGGAAGAACAAGTGTGGGAATGAAAGCAGCACTGTCCCATACGGGATCTCTCGTCGGTGCGGATGAAGTCTTTGAAACAGTCTTCAAGCAATATGGGGTATACCGTGCTGAAACGATTGAGGAATTCTTAGATGTTACATATGCAGCATCTAAATTGCCTTTCCCAAAGGGGAACAAAGTTGCGGTCTTTACGGTTTCTGGTGGAGTTGGCATTATGTTAGCTGACCAATTATCTGCAAACGGATTGACCCTACCGGAAACCCCAGAGCCAGTAAAACAGAAGTTAAGAGAAATTCTCCCCATTGCCGGTGTGCAAAATCCAATTGATACCACAGCACAGATTTCTTATATGCCGACATTACTCGAGGACTTTATGGATTCAGTGCTATCAAGTGGTGAATATGATTCTGCAGTCGTCTTTCTAGGGTTTGCAGGATTAAAACTGGATGCGTTGGAAGAGCGTATTACTACATTAAAAGGAATGAAAGACCGTTTTGCGGAAATCCCACAGGTAGTGGTCACGATTAATAGTGATGTTTCGAGAAGCATGTTTAGTAATGCTGGGCTTTGTGTGATTGACGACCCATCCAGGGCCGTTACGGTGTCAAAAGCACTACACTTTTTTGCTAGTAGAGCAGAACCAGAAAATGGGAGAACGTACTTACCAGAAAAAAGAGATGTATTTGGTACATCTACCATCTTAACAGAGTATGGAAGCAAAAAAATTCTTAAGCAATATGGAATTCCAATTACCGAAGAAAAATTAGCAAAATCAGCTGAGGAAGCAATCCAGTATGCAAATAAAATTGGCTACCCAATCGTTTTAAAAGGGATGTCGCCACAGATTCTCCATAAGACAGATAAAGGATTAGTCGTCCTTAATCTAAACGACAACGAGGGTGTGAGGATTGAATTCGGAAAATTGAAAAATATCATTGAAAAAACTGAAGGAGCCGAGTTTGAAGGGGTCTTGGTTCAAGAAATGTTGAAAAATGACTCGATTGAAATGGTTGTTGGCTCTAAGAAAGATCCAATCTTTGGTCAAATTGTCTTGGTTGGGATGGGGGGCATTTATATTGAATTGTTAAAAGATGTATCCATGAGAAAAGCCCCTGTATCGACTCTTGAAGCAGAGAAAATGATTGAAGAATTACAAGCTAGCCCCATTTTACAATCTTATCGAGGGAAACCACCATATGACGTGGCAGAACTAAGCAACTTAATCTCACAGTTTAGTTATTTTATTGTATCCCAAGAAGAAAAGCTTTTAGAAGTAGATTTAAACCCTGTCATGGTATTCCCTCAAGGTCAAGGAATAAAAGTGGCAGATGGTTTAATGACACTTGAAAAACAAGTCATTCATTCTTAGATTAGTTTGAAAACAAAGGAGAGAGTAGAAATGAACTTTCATATTCCAGAAGATACAGCAGAAATCATTAAAGGGATCATCCAATTTATTAATAAAGTGGTCATCCCTTTAGAAGAAGAAAACCATACTTTGCTTTACAATGAACGAAATTATTATTTGGAAGACGGTCGCCGTCACCCTAAAGTAGAAGAATTACGAAGAAAGGTTCGCAAAGAGTCAGCGAAAGCAGGTTACTATACCATGTTTGGTGATCCGGAACTTGGTGGCGCAGGCTTTGGACCAATGACTTCTCTATTAGTCAATGAAGCGATTGGGAAACACTTTCCAAATCGAAAGCTGATCGAGCATGTAGTCATTCCATCCCCCTTTACAAACGGCTTAACACCAGTATTAAAAGGATTGAACCAAGAACTGAAAGGTCAATATCTCGGAGGCATCGGTTCAGGTGAGAATACACTTTGTTTCGGTTTAACGGAACCAGATGCTGGATCGGATGTTTGGGGTATTAAAACCAAGGCAGTAAAGGACGGAAATGAGTACGTGATTAATGGAACGAAACAATGGATTTCTCATGCTCATTATGCTGATTACTGTATGTTGTTTGCAGTAACCAACCCTGAATTGCAGGCTCAAAGAAAAGGTGGGATTACGTGTTTCTTTGTTGAAACAAAATCAGAAGGATTTCATGTCGATTCCGTCATTCCAGTAATGGGCTCATTAGGCGGTGATGCGACCATTATCAGTATTGATAATCTTCGAGTTCCCGAGGAAAACATCATCGGTGAATTAGATCAAGGGTTTGGGAAAGCGATGAATGGGATCAATAACGGGCGTTTAGGAATGAGCGGAAAGTGTATCGGATCTGCACAATGGGCATTGAATAAGGCAGTTGAGTATTCAAAAATCCGTAGGACCTTTGGCAAGGCGCTTGAAGAGCATCAAACCATCCAAAATATGTTAGCGGAAATGGCGATGGATATCTATGCCGCAAGAAATATGGCCTTGCACTGTGCATGGAAAATTGAAAATAGCAAAAAAACCCCTACGAAAGAAATTTCGATGGTGAAAGCCTATAGCACTGAAATGATGGGCCGGGTATACGACAAAGCCATTCAGATTCATGGCGGGATGGGACTTTCAAATGAGCTTCAATTAGAAGAAGGCTACCGTTTGGCTCGCCTTATGAGAATTCCAGACGGTACATCAGAGATTCATCGACGTACCATTGCAAGAAGTTTGTTAAAAGGCGATTTATCATTTTAAAAAAATTTAAAAAAGGGTGGATGTTTAAATGTCTGAAAAATATGTTTTTATTGAAAAGGTTGGGAGAATTGCTTACGTCATTTTAAATAGACCTGAAAAATTAAATGCTTTAAATGCAGATTTACTCAATGATTTGGATATAGCCTTAGAGGAGATCGAAAAAGATGATAGCATCAGTGTTGTTATATTAAAAGGAAATGGTCGTGCCTTTAGTGTTGGGTATGATGTAGGCAAGTATAAAGAGCCATCGGTTACAGAGGATAGAGATAATTTAGAAGCCTTTACTAGACGCTGGTTAAGGGTTTGGGAGTACCCAAAACCAATTATTGCACAAGTACAAGGGTTTGCCCTTGCTGGTGGGACGCAGCTCCTTGCTTGTTGTGATATTGTCATTACCGATGAAGAGGCAACGTTTGGCTTTCCTTCCTTACCTCTAGGTGGAGGGTTTGTAGGAATTTACTGGGGATGGCATGTCGGACCACAGCGTGCAAAAATGCTCGATTTAACGGCTGGCAGCCGGATTACCGGGAAAGAAGCAACTGATTATGGATTTGCCGCAAAATGCTTTAGCAAAGAGCTCCTAGAAGAAGAAACATTGAAAATTGCTCGTGGAATTGCAAAGACTCCGCTAGATATCTTAAAGCTAAAGAAAAAAGCACATAATCGCATGATGGAATTACAAGGATTCAGAACGGGTGTCATGTTTGGTCCGGAACAGGATGCCATTATTCATACGGCTGATGGAATTAAGCTTGTTCATAAGAAAATTAAAGAGCTTGGGCTTAAAGGTGCCATTGAATGGTTTAATAATCAAGAGGTTTAGGAGTAGAGTCGAATGCGGTTTAAGGATAAAGTAGTCATCATTACCGGCGGTGCTCAGGGAATTGGCGCAACCACTGCAATAAAGTTTGCTGAAAATGGAGCAAAGGTCGCAATACTGGATGTGAATGATGAAGGAGCAACCGAGACAGCTTCTCGGATTCAGCAGACTAATGGTGAGTCTTTGACCTTCCATGTAGATATAACCAATCGGACAGAAGTTCAAAGCTGTATGGAACATATTCATCGTGAGTTTGGAAAAATAGATATTTTAGTAAATAATGCAGGAGCATTAAAAGACAATTTAATAGGTCAGTTGACTGAGGAAGAATGGGATTTCGTTTTAGATGTGAATTTAAAGGGAAGTTTTATTTGTTCACAAGCCGTACAAAAGTATATGGTGCAACAAGGTCACGGAAAGATTGTCATGATTTCATCTCAAGCGGCAGTAGGGGCCCCTGGCCGTGTCAACTATTCTGCTGCTAAAGCGGGAATTCAAGGAATGATGAAAACGCTCGCGATTGAATTGGGGCCTGATGGAATAAATGTAAATGCAGTGGCCCCAGGGTTTATTGAAACGGAGATGAGTAAGGTCTCGGAGGCTTTGGCTAAGAATCGTGGAATCGAAGACTTTATTGAATATAAAAAGAACATGATTAATCGAAATCCTATTAGAAGAGTCGGACAGCCGGGAGATGTAGCCAACGTCATTTTATTCCTAGCATCCGAAGAGGCCGACTATGTGACTGGCCAGGTCATTTATGTTTCTGGGGCGCCGGTGGTTTAACCTAACAGGACTTAGAAAGAGTCAATCAGACTTTGAAAGGAGGGGAAAACTTGAAGATTTTAGGAATAAGCGGGACTTTAGTGGGTTCAAAGACGAGTGTAGTGACAGAGTATCTGATAAACCAAATAAAGAAGCAGTATCCGGAATTTGAGATTGAACTGATTGATTTAAAAGATTTTAAACTAGATTTCTGTGATGGTAGGCCACTAGAAAAGTATAACGATGATACCAAGGCTATCATAGGAAAAATTGATGGCGCCGATGGGTATATCCTAGGCACCACAATTCTCCATGGTTCCATCCCAGGTGCACTGAAGAACCTTTTAGACTTAGTTCCCATACAGAGTCTTGAAGCGAAGCCGATTGCACTAGTGGCGAATGGTGGAAATCCTGAACATAGTCAGGCCATTGACAAGCATTTAAAACCGATCATTCATTATTTTAAAATGAATACGCTTCCTACCGATGTGTTTGTGACTTCAAACGATTTTAATCAACAAAATCAATTGAATAATCCAGAAATACAAGAACAATTGATGGTCTTAGCAAAAGACTTTGGTGAAAGATGCAACCAAAAAGTTTCATAGGAAATTACTATTGCATGAGGGAGAGGGTAGCGTATGGAGAATGGAAATTATAGCATTCATTTGACAGACTATTCTTTTCAAAAAATGTGTAATGATGAATTTGGCATAAACCGTGGCGTATACAACGAGATTGATAAGTGGTTTTACAACAAAGGTTTAGTAGACATTTTAAAGCGAAGGAAAGCCATCTTAAACTTTATCCTATTAAATGATAGGAACGAAAAGAATAAAGTCAGGTTTGGGAATGGAGGCTTACGCGATAAGCTAGCAGAGTATTTTGATCAAGTTGCGATGTAATAGAATCATAACTTTATTTCTTAATACAAGGAGGAGAATTTCTATGGCAGTAAAAAGTGAACCAGCACAATTATTTAAAGAAATCATGGGGAGTTATCCAACAGGAGTAACCGTCGTGACGACATTAGACGGAAATCATAAGCCGATTGGATTAACGGTAAACTCGTTCGCTTCTGTATCCATTGACCCGCTCTTGGTTCTATGGAGTATTGATAAAAATGCAGGAAGCTGCGAAGTGTTTCAAAAAGCTGAAAAATTTGCAGTCAATATTTTAGCTGGAGATCAACAGGAAGTTTGCTGGACATTCGCCAGTAAATCCGAACAAGATCGATTCTCTAAGCACCCTTGGGCTCTTTCCAAAAACAATCTACCTGTACTAGACAATGTGTTTGCCACTTTTGAATGTAAAAAGATTCAACAGATCGATGCTGGCGATCATTATATTCTATTAGGAGAAGTGGTCGATTTAAATAAAAATGAACAGGAGCCTATGCTTTATTTTAGAAGAAAAGTAGGCAACGTTCCACAGGAATGGGAATAGTGGGGGACTGAATAGTGACACAGTATAATGAAAGGCAGTCGGAGCTAAAGAAAGCCTTTATGGATGTGAATGGGTATTGGAATGAAGTGTGTGAGCAATTATTACACCTTGATGAGGAGTTTTTTGAAATATATTCAGACTTCACCTCGGTTCCATGGAAGACAGGAGTCCTAGAACCAAAGATAAAAGAACTCATTAATATCGCGATTAGCTCTTCTCCTACCCATCTATCCAGTCCAGCGACCAGAATCCATATCCAGAATGCGCTACGCCTTGGGGCAAGTCGTGAAGAAATACTAGAAGATTTAAAGATTGTGAGTATTCTAGGGGTGCATACTTGTGCTGTCGGTGTTCCGTTAATGGTTGAGGAGTTTGAAGTTATCGGTCCAGAAAAGGGAGTGGACCTTTCTGAGAAACAGCGGCAACTAAAGGCCGAGTTTATCGAACAAATGGGCTATTGGCACAACTTTCGAGATGTCTTACTTCAAATGGATGAGAAATTCTTTGAAGCTTATACGAACTTTTTGACAGGACCTTGGAAAAAAGGGGTATTAGAGCCGAAAGTAATCGAATTCATCTATATTGCGATTGATTCGTCTACAACCCATTTATTCGAAAAAGGGATCCAAGTACATCTGAAGAATGCATTGAAATACGGGGCAACGAAAGAGGAAATTTTAGAAGTATACCAACTTACCTCCGCTCAAGGCTTTAATACTATATTAATGGGAATCCCAATTTTATTAGAGGAAGTGAAAAAACGTAATAGTCTATCTTGAAGAAAAACGCTGATTTATCTGCGTTTTTTTTTCAAAGATTGCAGGTAAAAAAGCCAGAAGCAGAAAGGAGTGGGCATGAAGTGAGTCTAATAGCGAGATATGAGGAAATGCCTTATTGGAATTTGATTGGGTTAAAAGTAGATTCGATAGAAGAAAACCAGGCAAGAATCAAATTAAAAGTAACGGACGATTTGTTAAATGGCAACAACATTTTACATGGTGGGGTCGTTTCATCCCTGTTAGATGCTGTCATGGGCATCAATTTAAAACTACTCATTGGTGAAGCGTCTTATGCAACCGTTTCATTAACCTCACAATTTATCAAAGCAGTTAGACCAGACGAAACCATTTATGCTACTGCAGAGATGGTTCAAAATGGCCGAAGTGTAGCTTGTATGGAGGCACGCCTTTATAACGAGAGCGGGGAAATGATCAGTATTGGATTAGGATCCTTTAAGGTAAGCCGAGCTCGTAGTTAGTAGGGGGAATTGCATTTTTAGTAAGAGCCATTCGGCTAGGTGTTATTATTTTGTGACATTTGGAGGACTGTTAAGGTGAATTTACCGATGGAAGGATTCAAAATTTTAGATTTATCACGAACATTAGCCGGACCATATGCGACCATGTTGCTTGCTGATATGGGAGCAGAGGTGATTAAAGTCGAACAACCAATAATCGGCGATGAATCTAGAAAGTTTATTCCGCCTAAATGGAATGAGGAAAGTTGCTATTATCTTGCTGCCAATCGAAATAAAAAAGGCATTACGCTTGATTTAAAATCCGAGGAAGGTAGAAAGATTGTAAAAAGTCTAGTCAAAGACGTAGACGTGGTGGTTGAAAATTTTCGGACAGGAACAATGGAGAAGCTAGGTCTAGGATATGATGCCTTAAAAGAAATCAATCCAAGACTGATTTTCTGTGCGATATCGGGATTCGGTCGAACCGGTCCAGAAAAGAACCGTGCAGGCTACGATGTACTTATGCAAGGCTTTGGGGGCTTGATGAGTATAACGGGAGAAGAGGATAAACCAGTTAAGGCAGGAATGTCGATCGCGGATCTATCAACAGGAATGTTCGCGGCGCTTGCCATATCGAGTGCACTTCATGGCGTAAGGCAAACTGGGAAAGGGCAGTATTTGGATGTCAGTTTATTAGACAGTCAAGTAGCGCTATTAAACCATATGGCAACGGGTTTCTTTGCTGAAGGAACTTATCCGAGCCGAATGGGTACCGCTCATGCGTCCCTTGTGCCGTATCGAGCTTTCCATGCAGCAGATAGGGAGGTTATCATCGCTGTTGCCAATGATGGGTTATGGAAGAAGTTATGCATTGGTTCAGAATGGGATGACCTATTAATGAATAAGAAATATACCTTTAATTATGACCGGGTAAAATACCGAAATGAACTCGAACAGACTTTAGCGCAGAGAATATCACAAATGGATAGCCGCGAAATCATCGAAAGATTAGAGCAAGTCGGAGTTCCGTGCGGTCCGATTCAAACGATTGACGAAGTTCTGACACACCCACAAGTGATTGCTCGAGAGGCTATGATGGAGGTTGAACACCCGAACATTCCTAATTTAAAAGTGCCTGCATTTCCCGTGAAATTTTCTGACACCCCAACGAGCGTCCGATATCATCCACCTTTAATGGGAGAGCACACGAACGAAGTTCTGCAAGAGCTTGGATACAGTGAAGAGGAGATTGAACGACTGAAAAATAACGCAATTATTTGAACGGCTAAGCTGTTTTATATCTATGTCTCTTTCAAAATATGAAATATTAAATTTATGAAACCGGAGGGCTATCTTACATGTACATTAATGGGGAGTGGATTACGAGTAATGAGAAACTAAGAGTCACAAATCCCTTAAACGGAGAAACGATCAGTGAAGTATATACAGTAGGGGAAAGTGAAACGAAGTATGCTATTAAGGCAGCACAGGATGCTTTTCCTTTATGGGCAGGACTTTCTGGCGACCAGAGATCCGTTTATTTAAATAAGATTGTTGACAAGCTGATTGATAAAAAAGAACATTTAGCTCAAACGATTACAAAAGAAATGGGGAAGCCCATTGTAAATGCACGAGGTGAGGTTGACAGTGCAATCGCCTTTTTTAAATGGTTTGCGGAAGAGGCACGTCGTGTTTATGGGGAAATCATTCCAGCACCAGTACCAAACAAACGCATATCTGTAATGAAACAACCTATAGGTGTAGTTGCTGCCATAACACCATGGAATTTTCCTTTATCAATGGGGGCAAGAAAATTGGGTCCAGCACTTGCTGTGGGGTGTACAGTTATTTTACGACCATCAAGGGAAGCTCCCCTTTCCTCTCTAGAACTTGTGAAAATAATGGATGAAGTGGGTCTCCCAAAAGGAGTGATTAATTTAGTAATTGGCGGTACAAAAGAAATAATAGGAACAATTATGGATAACGAAGCAGTTCGGAAAATCACTTTTACGGGTTCAACAGAGGTAGGTAAAGTCCTTGTTAAACAATCTGCAGATACCCTGAAGCGTGTTTCAATGGAGTTAGGAGGACACGCACCTTTTATTGTATTTGATGATGCCGATATTGATTTGGCTGTTGAAGGAGCAATTAAAAGTAAATTCACCTCAGCTGGTCAACAGTGTATTTGTGCCAATCGAATCTATGTACATGACAGCATCTATGATGAATTTTCAGAGAAATTCACTAGAAAAACAATGGAATTGATCATTGGTGATGGTTTACAAGAATCTACTACAATCGGACCACTAGTAAATCCATCAGCAGTTTCTAAGGTGGTAGAACAGGTTGATGATGCGATCCATAAAGGAGCGAAATTACTATGTGGGGGCAAGACTCTTGAAGGGAATGAGTTCGTCAAAGGAAGCTTCTATCCACCGACCGTGCTTGGGGATGTAAAGGAAGATATGGTTATTACGTATGAAGAAACCTTTGGCCCTGTTGCACCACTTATTCGATTTAACACAGAAGAAGAGGTCATACAGAAAGCAAATAATATCAATTATGGATTAGCTTCTTATTTCTATACAAAAGATGCATCTCGAGCAATTAGAGTTGCAGAAAAATTGGAATATGGAATGGTTGGGATTAATGATCCATATCCATTTACTGTCCAATCACCTTTTGGAGGAATAAAGGAAAGTGGAATTGGGCGTGAAGGCGGGAGACAAGGAATAGAAGACTATATTGAATTAAAAACAATCACACATCAATACTAATAACCATAGGAGGGACAAAAATGCCCCTTCTTCCTTCCTATTCGACTTCTTTTAGTTTTTATATTCCTCAAACAATTTTAAGTGATTTAATTTAGAACCGGAATCAAGATTTCATCAATGACCGAATTTCCGCTAAACGGAAGTACTCCCTCCTTTGCACTATGTATTCAAAGCCAGCGGCTTACTTTCAACAATCTTCTAGAAATTAATCGATTAGAAGTGAAATTTGCTTGTGGAAAAATAATTATTTTAGGTAGTAGGATGACTTTTAATACGTTTTTAGAGGGATTCTATGAAGGATATGTTACGATTTTAAAAAAGTATGTTAAATAATCAGTTTGATGAAGGGATGTTTATTCATGCCACTGGAAATAATTCGCAATGACCTTACAAAAATGAAGGTCGATGCGATTGTCAATGCAGCAAATACGGAATTAAAAATGGGTGGAGGCGTTTGTGGGGCTATTTTTCAAGCTGCCGGTGTTGAGGAGCTGGAGCAAGCTTGTGATGAAAAAGGTGGATGTCCGGTTGGACAAGCTGTCATCACAGATGGATTTAGGCTGCCTGCAAAATATATCATTCATACCCCAGGGCCGATTTGGAAGGGCGGGTCACATCAAGAAGCG
>Ga0182742_1002324_pt1 | contig 21370 bp, 20 predicted proteins | sample eDN5th37CBELigMG_FD_128880 | JGI IMG/M metagenome (GOLD analysis project Ga0182742, IMG submission 128880) | Enriched Miracle-Growth compost microbial communities from Emeryville, California, USA - eDNA 5th pass 37_C BE-Lig MG (version 2)... ... | reverse complement strand
GGATGGCCGCAATAGCCGCGGCGAAGGCCGAAAAGCCGCCCGCATCCCTCGGGCGGGGGAGGGTGAGCCGCGTCTGCCTCAATAGCCCCGCTTCACCTCCGAGAGCGCACGGCCGAAGGCTTCGGCGAAGGTCTCCCGCTCCTCCGGCGAGAGGTCGCGGGCGATCACCACGTGCTCGTTGCGGGACGTGAGCGCAAGTTTCTGCAGGCCGAACTCGTCGTCGACTTCGCGCTCGAGGCGGGTCCAGAGCGGGTTGAAGAGCCATTCGTGGGTCTCGCCCCGCTCGCTCACTTTCCGCAGGAGCAGGCGGATCGGCGTCAGTTCCAGGAGTTCGAAGGCCCGGCCCTGCCTGTAGCTGATGTGGAACGCCACGAAGAGGCCGAGGAAATCCAGGCCGAAGAAGCCCGCGACCGGCCAGAAGCCCATGATCACGAAGGGCAGGCTGGCGACGACCGAGGTCAGGCAGACCAGGACCATCACGACCCTGAAGCCCCGTGGGCTCAGGGACCGGTGCGGGCGGATGACGGCCGAGAAGACCGGCTTGTCGTACCGGTCGGCTTCATCCTCGAATGTCGCCTTGCTGCCTGCCATGGTCCAGATATAACGCGGGAATGACCGATCTGAAGCCGCCCATCCGCCGCAAGTCTTCGTCCCAGCCCTCGTCCAAATCTCCGGCGAAGCCTAAGGCGAAGTCTCCGTCGAAACCGAAGGCCGCCCTGCCGGCGAAAGCCGTCGGGGCATCCCTGCGCCGGCGCGCGCCTAAGCCCGTCGACCGGGCCACCATGATCGAAATCTTCCGCCGCCTCAAGGAGGCGAATCCGGAGCCGAAGGGCGAGCTGAACTACACCAATCCCTATACGCTGCTCGTGGCGGTGGCGCTCTCGGCCCAGGCCACGGACGTGGGCGTCAACAAGGCGACGGCGGAGCTGTTCCGCGTCGCCGACACGCCGCAGAAGATGCTTGCGCTGGGCGAGGAGGGTCTGCGGGGGCATATCAAGACGCTGAATTTCTTCAACACGAAGGCGAAGAACGTGATCGCGCTGTCCCGGCGCCTCGTCGAGGAGTTCGGCGGCCAGGTGCCCGATTCGGTCGAGGTCCTGGAGACCCTGCCGGGGGTCGGCCGCAAGACCGCGAGCGTGGTGGTCAACATCGCTTTCGGCGACCCGCGGGTGGCGGTGGACACGCATATCTTCCGGGTCACGAATCGCCTGCCCCTGGCGATCACCCGGACGCCGCTGGACACGCAGGAGGTGCTGGAGAAGCTGATCCCGGACGAGTACCGGCTCCACGCCCATCACTGGCTCATCCTGCACGGGCGCTACATCTGCAAGGCGCGCAAGCCCGAATGCTGGCGCTGCCCCGTCAACGACCTCTGCCGCTACCCGGACAAGACGATCCCGTAAGGCTCACGGCCTGAGGCAGCGCGGCGTGCCGCGAGTGCAGGCGATTCCGGGCGTCGAGCAGGCCAGTCCCTGCGGAGTGCGGGCGCAGACGATGCAGCCGTCGGTCCATTCGGAGCAGGCGGGTTCGGGGGCGGCCTGTCCGGCTTCCGGGGGCTCCGCGAGAGCCCCCGCCATCACGCCCAGCATCGTGGCCATCAGGGCGACCAGGATGGCGAGCGAAACCGCGAGAGCCTCGTCACGGGACGGCATGGCTCACCCGAAGGCGATGAGGCCGGCGAGCCCCGCCGCGCCGACGATGATCCGCCAATAGGCGAAGGGCGTGAAGCCGTGGCGGGACACGTAGTCGAGCAGCAGCCTCACCACCACGACGGCCGCGATGAAGGCCGCGATGAAGCCCACGACGATGGTGATCGCGTCGTCCGCCGAGAGGATCTTGTAGTTCTTCAGGAGGTCGTAGGCGAAAGCGCCCGCCATGGTGGGCATGGCGAGGAAGAACGAGAACTCCGCCGCCGCCCGCTTCGAGGCGCCCATGAGCATGGCGCCCACGATGGTGGCGCCCGAGCGGGACACGCCGGGCACCATGGCGAGGCACTGGAGAAGGCCGATCTTCAGGTACATGGGCAGGGGAAAGCGGGTCGCATCGTCCCGGGTGACCTTGAGGGGCATGCGGTCGACCAGGAGGAGCACGAAGCCGCCCGCGATCAGGGTCATGCACACGATCCAGGGATCGAAGAGCACCTCCTTGATGAAGCCGTGCAGCACCGCGCCGATGAGCGCCGCCGGCAGGAAGGCGACCACCACGCCGATGACGAAGCGCCGGGCCTCCGGATCGTGCGGCAGGGCCTTGGCGATGATCCAGAGCTTGTTGAAATAGACCGACAGGATCGCCAGGATCGCCCCCAGCTGGATCAGGACCTCGAAGGTCTTGCCCGTGGATTCGAACCCCAGGAAATGCCCGACCAGGAGCAGGTGGCCGGTGGAGGAGACCGGGAGGAACTCGGTGAGCCCTTCGATGAGGCCCAGGAAGAGCGCCTCGATGATGTTCGCCATCGTTGAAAATCCTAAAACCGGCGCCAGATGCAGGGGCATCCCGGGACCTGTCAAGAAAGCATTGCAACCCCAAGGCCGACTTCATGCGTCCGGGTCATGGGATTCACCACAATTCCTTACCGCTCCTTAACAAAACGCGGCCTTATTCTCGCCGCCTGTTTCGCGCTCACATAGTTCATGGCCATCCTGCATTCCTATCCCTTTTGCCCGCATTCGCGGTTCGCACGCCTTGTCCTGGCGGAAACGGGTCTCGCGGCGGATCTCGTCGAGGAAAAGCCGTGGGATCGGCGCATCCCTCTTCTGGAGATCAATCCTGCCGGGAATCTCCCGCTGCTGATCGATGACAACGGCTTGGCCGTTCCGGGGGCGAGGGGAATTGCGGATTACCTGGACGATATGTGGGGGGAGGAACTGAGGGAGCGCAGGCTCCTGCCGCAGGGCGTCGCGCAGAGGGTCGAGGTTCGCCGCCTGCTCGACTGGTTCCTGGGCAAGTTCCACGAGGAGGTCTCGGACTACCTTGCCACAGAAAAGATCTATAAGCGGTTCATGCCTGCGGAACTGGGTGGCGGTCCGCCGGACATGGGGGCGATTCGCGCCGCGCGGACCAATGTGCGATATCACCTGAAATATATCGGCTTTTTGATTGCCAAGCGGAACTGGCTGGCCGGCGACCAGATGACCTATGCGGATCTGGCGGCGGCTGCCCATCTCTCGGTGGTGGATTATCTCGGCGACGTGCCATGGGAAGAGGACGAAACGGCGAAGGACTGGTACGCCCGGGTGAAATCCCGGCCGTCGTTCCGCGCGCTTCTGGCGGACCGGGTTCCCGGCATGGCTCCGGCGGAGCATTACGACAACCTGGACTTCTGAACGGCGAAGCCCTGAAGCGCCTTTTCGTGGAGCGCGCCAGGCAGGTCGGCTTCGACACGATCCGCATCGCGGCCCCCGATTCCATCCCGCTCGCGCCGGAGCGATTGAAAGCCTGGCTGGAGGCGGGGCATCACGCCTCCATGGACTGGATGGCGGACACCGCCGAGCGCCGCGCCGATCCGCGCGTTCTCTGGCCGGAGGTGCGCAGCATCATTCTGCTCGGCGTCAATTACGGCCCCACCGTCGATCCGCTGGCCGGGCTTTCCGAGAAGGACCGCGGGTCGATCTCGGTCTATGCCCGCAACCGCGACTACCACGACGTGATCAAGGGCAAGCTCAAGGAGGTCGCGGGCTTCCTCGCCTCCAGGGCATCGTCCGACGTGAAGGTGTTCGTGGACACGGCGCCGGTCATGGAAAAGCCGCTCGCGGAAGCAGCCGGTCTCGGATTCCAGGGCAAGCACACGGTCATCGTCTCGCGCGAGTTCGGCAACTGGCTCTTCCTCGGCGCGATCTTCACCACGGCGGAACTGCCCGCCGACGAGCCGGAGCGCAACCATTGCGGCTCGTGCCGCCGCTGCCTCGACATATGTCCGACGAGGGCGTTTCCCGCCCCGTTCCAGCTCGATGCGCGGCGCTGCATCTCGTATCTCACGATCGAGCACAAGGGCCACATCCCGGAGGAGCTGCGCCTCGGCATCGGCAACCGGATCTTCGGCTGCGACGATTGCCTCGCGGTCTGCCCTTGGAACAAGTTCGCGCAGGCCAGCCGCGAGGCGAGGCTGATGCAGCGCGATGACCTTGCGGCCCTCCCGCTCGCAGAACTGGCGCGCCTCGATGACCCGGCCTTCCGGACGCGCTTTTCCGGGACGCCGATCAAGCGCACCGGTCGCGACCGCTTCGTCCGGAACGTGCTCGTCGCCATCGGCAATTCCGGCGATGCCGCCTTGGCCGACGAGGCCGTGCGTCTTCTCGACGATCCCTCGCCCCTCGTGCGCGCCATGGCCGTCTGGGCGGCGGGCCGCCTGCTCGCGCGCGAGAGCATCGTCTCCCTCGGCAGAGGGCGCTTCGGGCAGGAGAGTGATCCGGACGTGCGCGAGGAATGGAGACGCGTGCTCTCGGCGCAGGAACAGGCGGCGTGAGCCTTTATCCGCTTATCGAATGGGCCGGTTGGATCCAGGGTGAGGGCGTTCACGCCGCGTGACGGTCCGCAGCCGGGCCGAAGTGATCGATATAGCGTGGATTGATCGCGCAGACAGGCAGGATGACGAGCACGTCCGTCGTTCCGAATTGAGGGTCGATCACGGCGCCCATCCCGAAGGTTGCGCCGAGCCGCAGATAGCCCTTGATCAACGGCGGCAATGCGCGCAGCGCGGCCTTGGGGTCGATCGCTTCCTTCGGCAGGGAGCCCATCTGCGTGAAGCGCTCGGGCTTGGCCCGTGCCTGCCATTCGGCAGGCGCGGACGCGTAATGATGAAGGAAGCTCAGGGGCAGGTCGAGCTCTCGCGGGTTCGTGCCTTCCAGGCTCGCGCAGCCGATCATCACGTCGATCTTGTAATGGAGAACGTAGGTCCAGATGCCGTGCCACAGCAATTCGACCGTGCGCTTGTTGCGATAGGGCGCGAGCACGCAGGAGCGACCGAGCTCGAGAAAGCGTAAGGACGAATGCGCCTTCAGAAGGGGCGCGATGTCATATTCGCCCCGGGTGTAGAAGCCCTGGTGGCGCTCCGCCACGTCCTGGCGAAGCAGCCGGTAGGTGCCCACGACCCTCGGCTTGGCGCGCCGCAGGGCCCCGGCCGCCACGTCGTGATCCAGAACGAGAAGATGATCGCAGATGGAGTCGTATTCATCCACGTCGCGGCGCGAGAGCAGGGCGACCCCCTTCGGGACGGCCGACATCTCCTCGTAGAAGACCTTGAACCGCAGCTTCTGCGCCTGGCGGATCTCCTGGGCTGTCGTGGCGAGGCGTACTTCCAGGGTGCCGATGCGGCCGAGCACGGGGTCGAGGCCGCCGTAATCCCGGACGATCCGCTTCACCATGGCGCGGATGCCCCTCGAAGCGGGGGACGGCGCAGATTCTCGGGGAGCGGCCATGCCATTCAGTGAAGAAGAAGTCATCGGAATCTCGTAGGCCGGGCGGAGGCTGTGCGGCTCTCGCCGTGACATAGCCATCGTTTCAAACCATTTTGTGACAGAATATACCACAACCGGGTCGTGATTTCACAAGAACGCATCGTCGACCCCCGGGATCAGGCCGCCGAGCGGCGGTCCGAGTGCGCCCGATAGGAGAGCGCCTCCGCCACATGGATGCGCCGTACGCGCTCTTCCCCATCGAGATCGGCGAGCGTCCGGGCCACCTTCAGAACCCTATGGAAACCGCGCGCCGAGAGGCGCATGGCGTTGGCGGCATCGCGGATCAGGGCGAGCCCGTCCGAATCAGGCTGGGCCACGTCCTCCAGGAGAGCCGGCGGGCAGGCGGCGTTGGTCGTGATCCCTGTCTCCCTCAGGCCGAGATAGCGCTTCGCCTGCAGCCTGCGCGCCGCCGCCACCCGGGCCGCGACCTGAGCCGAGCCCTCCTGCGGAGGCGGCAGAATGAGGTCGGCTGCGGTCACGGCGGGCACTTCGATCGCCAGATCGACGCGGTCGAGAAGCGGGCCCGAGAGCCGCGCCTGGTACTGGGCGATGCAGCGTTCGTTCGGCTGCCGGCGGCAGACATAGCCGGGCTCCGTTCCCTGGCCGCACCGGCAGGGATTCATGGCCGCCACGAGCTGGAACCGCGCCGGATAGGTGACCCGGTGATTGGCCCGCGCGATCAGGATCTCTCCGGCCTCAAGGGGCTGGCGGAGGGAATCGAGCGCCTGAGGCTGGAACTCGGGCAATTCGTCGAGGAAGAGCACGCCGTGATGGGCGAGAGACGCCTCGCCGGGGCGGGCATTGAGGCCCCCGCCGACGAGGGCGGCCATGGAGGCGGAATGATGGGGCGCCCTGAAGGGACGCCGGTTCGAGAGCGCGCCGTCAGCCAGAAGGCCCGCCACCGACTGGATCATGGAGACTTCCAGGAGTTCGCGCGGGGAGAGAGGCGGCAGTATCGAGGGCAGGCGCTGGGCCAGCATCGACTTGCCGGCGCCGGGGGGCCCGCTCATCAGCATGTTGTGTCACATTGGATTGACTGGTCCGTAAGGTTCTTTGTTGAATGGTGGCATCTGTCCCAACACGGTGCCCCGAAATGCCGAAGGCTTACTCTTACGTTCGTTTTTCCCGCCCAGAGCAAATGCGAGGCGACAGCCTACGCCGCCAAATCTCAGACGCACGTAAATGGGCCGAGAAAAAGGGGCTTGAGCTCGACGAAACCTTCAAAGACATGGGCGTGAGCGCATACAGGGGCCGAAACCGGACCACTGGGGCCCTGGCTGATTTCCTGAAGCTTGTTCACGCGGGGAAGATTGAGCGGGGTTCCTACCTGATTGTGGAAAACCTGGACCGCATCAGCCGAGAGAAGGTCAGGGAGGCATTGCCTCGCTTCCTGGACCTCATCAACGCCGGCATCACGGTTGTTACATTGACGGACGAGCATGAGTACTCAGCGGAAAAGCTCGGCGACGATCCGATGCCGCTGCTCATGTCTCTGGTAATCATGATGCGCGCCCACGACGAATCGAAGCTGAAGGCGGAGCGGCTCAGCAAGGCATGGAAGATCAAGCGCAAAAGGGCAGCCGACGAGATTGTCACCGCTCGCGTGCCGGCATGGCTTGAGGTCGTTACGGTCGATGGCAAGCGGATGATCAGGGAGAACAAGGACCGCGCGGACATCGTCCGGTGGATCATCCAACAGACGATCAAGGGCAAGGGCCGGCGGCAGATCGCACGGGAGTTGAACGATAAGGAGAGCAAGAATAAAAAACCCGCCTTCGTGTCCAAGGATGGCTGGCACGCCTCCTACGTGAAGAAGCTGATCGAGAACCGGGCTCTCGTTGGTGAATTCCAGCCTTACACACGGGATTCGGACGGGAAGCGTGTACCGCATGGCGACCCCATCCCGAATTACTTCCCCGCGATCATAGACAGGGCCACGTTCGAACGGGCCAATGCCCGTAAGGAGAGTCGAAGGACGTCGGCCGGGCGCCACTATGGGCATTACACCAACCTGCTGCAGGGCTTCGCCTACTGTGGCTGCGGTGCCAGGATGAAGCGCGAGAACAAGGGGGATTCGCCCAAGGGAGGCACATACCTGGTCTGTGCGAATGCGATCCGCAAGGTTCACTGCGACTACGAGCCCCGCTGGCGGCTTCCGGACGCGGAGAGGATCGTGTTGTCCGGGACCAGCAGACTCGATGCCTCGGCGATCATGGTGGAGCCGAATGACGATGTACCCCGTCTGCGAGCCTCAGATCTGTCTATGAACATTGAGAGGTTCCAACGGCAAGCCTCAAACCTGCTCGACTTGGTTGCTGAGGGCAGGGAAGAGGCCAAGGATCGCTATCGCTGGCTTTCGGAGGAGATCAAGCGGCTCAAGGCTCAACAGGCGCAACTCCAGAAGGAGGAGGAGCGCTATCGGTCTGAACCTTCCTTGACGGCACGCCAAGCCATCATTCGAGACCTCATGCCCCGACTTGACGAGGCCGAAGGTGAGGCCTTGTTCGATCTCCGTATGCGAACAGCGCAAGAGCTCCGCTCAACCCTCTCCAGGGTAATCTTCACGAAGCATCGCATCTCGATCAGGTATCGCACACCTTGGAGGCCGCCCGGCGCCCATCCGGAGGCTGGAGCCCGGACCTTCACAATCCACAGCACCAGTCCGAAGTATCTTGAACGGATGGACGCGCTGCAGAATCACACTGAAGCGGAAGAGGCGGAAGCTATGAAGCGGGCTTCCAAGTTCTTCAGTGGAGTGAAACAGCGTCAAGCTAGACGTCAAAAGACGAAGGTATCCTCGTCGAAGCAAGGCTGACCTGACACGTCTTCGAACGCTTTCCTCACAGCACTGAAAGTTTGGGACAGATTTGGACGGTGACGTTCAAATCTGTGCTTTTCAGTGCGCTTGTGTGCCCCTTCTGGTGTCAAAGGCTAAAGCGGAAAGGGAATCAAAACGCTTGAAATATGCGTTCTACGTCAAAGGTTTAAGCGTAAATTGCGTGATGCTGGTGCGGGCGCTTCAAGCTACGCCCTGCAGGGGAACCGGGTGCCGCACGTGGAATACTTCGCCCTGTAATTTCAAAGGTTTAGCCTGCTTACCATCGCCGGTTTGGGACAGAATTGGAAATGAACTGATTGGAAACCCCACCGCGTCGTGCAATCAGACTAACGGGGACGGCGAAATCAACAACAGGATGGAACCTGATTGCTCATGTGCTTGCCCAGGCAGATAATGTCGCACAAGCTTTCCCACACATCGTCGCTCTCCAGGAGAACCTTGCCAGCCAGAAGGAGCAACCGAGTGCTGGCAATGGTTCCCGGAGGTCAGAAAGGTTGCGGCATAGGCTGCCTCGAAATCGAAACGGGTCTGAACGGCTACGGCCTCCCTATGGGATTAGAGGGTCAGGCTTCCATGATGTCAGGAAATGCTCCACCTCGCCGGCCGGCATGGGGCGCCCGAAGTGGTAGCCCTGTCCCACGTCACAGCCGTGCTCCCGGAGAAACGACGCCTGCGACGCGGTTTCAACGCCTTCGGCAACCACTCTGATTCCGAGGCTTTGTCCAAGGCTCAGCACCGCTTTGACAATTGCGGCATTTCCCGCATCGGTTTCCACGTCGCTCACGAACGAGCGGTCGATCTTGATGACGTTAATCGGGAATTGCTTCAGGTGCGACAGCGAGGCGTAGCCCGTGCCGAAATCATCGAGCGCCACGGAGATTCCCCCTTCGCTCAAGGTGCGGAGCGTTTTCCGAACATTCTCAGCGTTGTGGTCGAGAAACACAGTTTCGGTAATCTCCAGCCCAAAACAGCTCGGCGGAATGCCTGCCCCACGAAGGCGTTCGAGCGTCCATTCGGCATAATCATCCCGACGGAAATCGGCGGGTGACACATTGAGTGAGACTCTGCCAACAGGGAGGCCCGCATCGAGCCAGCGACGTATGTCGCTGGCCACACAGGCGAGCATGCGGGCACCAAGGGCAAGCCCAAGTTCCATGTCATCAAAGGCGGGCGCAAGGGTGTCGGGTGATTGGATCCCCATGCGGGGATGGCGCCAGCGCAGGAGCGCCTCAAAACCAGCCAGCCTGCCTGAGCGTAGCTCCACCTTCGGTTGGTAAAACGGCATAATCCAATCATGCGTCACTGCCTGACGAGCCACCTCCAGGGCCGAGGCTCTTTTCTGCACCTCGTCGCGCATGGCCGGCCTGAAAATCTCGAACAGGCCTCGCCCCGCTGCCTTGCAGCTGTAAAGCGCAAGGTCCGCCTGCTTCAGAAGCTCCTCCGCAGTTGTCCCCAACGGACTGGAGATGCTCCCGCCAATACTGGCGCGGGGCGCCCGTGCTCCGGTGCTGAGCCTGAGCGGTTCCCGCATTCGGGCCTGAACGGCTGCGGCCGCTACCGCAACGTCATTCTCGTCCCTGATGTCCGGCAGGATGACGGCGAACTCATCCCCGCCCAAGCGCGCCACCGTGCCGTTCGAATAGGCGAGGTCAGTCAGTTGTTCGCCGAATGCCTTCAGGAGTTCATCGCCGGCATCGTGGCCGAAAGTGTCGTTAATCTGTTTGAAGTCATCCAGATCCACAATCAGTAAGCCAGTCCTCTGCCCCGTCCGGCCAGCGTCTTCCAGGGACTGCTGAAGGCATTCCTGAAAGCGCCTGCGGTTGGGCAAGCCGGTCAGATCGTCATGATAGGCAGCCCAATGCAGTTGTTTCTCCGCATGTTTCCTATCATGGATATCCTCGACCGTTCCGTACCAGCGGACGACCGCGCCATTCCCATCCAGCCGAGGGGTCGCTCTGGCGCGGAACCAGCGATAGCCGGCGTCCGCCAGGCACAAACGATACTCGATATCGACAGGCTTGCGGCTGGCCACAGAAACCAGCCAATGCTGTACTACGGTTGTAACATCGTCTGGGTGCAGAGCCCTTACCCAACCCTGCCCGAGCGCCTCCTCGGGGGGCATTCCAGTCAGATTGCACCACCGGGGAGATATGTTGAGAACATCACCCTGCGGATCGGCCGTCCAGGGGATCTGCGGGCTCAGCTCAACGGAATAGCGGTAATGCTCCTCGCTCTCGCGCAAGGCCTGTTCAGCTTTCTTGTAGTCGAACTCGATGCGCTCCTTGGCCATGGACAGGAAGACAAAGGCCAGGGCCGGTGCATAGACCACCAGCACCAGCGCCATGTCCGCTGACCATCTGTTGGCAAACGCATCAATCCAGACGATTGAGGTCAGTTTCAGCCCAAGCAGTCCGCGAACGAGATTGAAGGCAGCCAAGGCGAACAGAAGGATGACGGCCGCCTTTTGTGACGTCAGACGCTGCGGAGCATGCCTCCAAAGCTCCCAGGCTGACAGGGTCGCGTACCCGCCGGCAATCAGCGAGAGAAGCAGAAGCCTGGCATTTGCCGTCTCTTGAATGATGGGGAAGACAGCAATCCAGGCGACAGCGCCGCAGATGATGGCAGAAGGCCTGTTTGTACGGTCATTGAAGGTCCGGCAGCCCGCATACAGGACGCCATAGGCGAGCGCCACCAAAGCATTCGCAACGAGCAACGCGAAGTAGCCTGGTGTCCCTCGTCCGAGGTTTGCCATACTGATCCCGATGGCGAACAGGCTGAAGGTGCCCCCCCACCACGCTAGGGAATGGACCTTCCGGTTATTCATCCAGGCGAAGAGCAAGAGTACTCCGAGCATGGCTGAAAGCAGCACGAATGCGGCGCCTAAGGTGCGGGGATCGAGGATCATTAGCTTATCGACGGGAAGTTCTTTAAAGGGGAGCAGTAGACGGTGTTTTTCCTGGAACTTTCAGCCAAAGCTGATCCATATTTCGCATCCGCTAAGACGTTGGATCCGGTCAAAACAGATCCTCTCAGGAAGAGGCTCCCTCAATCTACTGGATCAAATGTGGCGTAATGCATGAGAGCAATCGAATCATCGATAGTTTCTATTTTGCCGGTATGCCTGCTAATGGAAACTATGACTTTCTTTCCCTTTTTAAACATATGGCAATTTTTTGATTTTAGACCGATGCGAATTAATTCATCAAATCCCTTCTGATTTCCGTAGTTGCTGGCGATCAACTTAATGAAATCGGGATTTTTGCAGGCAATGTAGTCTTTCTTTAAGTTTATAGACTTCAAGTAATACGTCTGCCCATTGTCATTGCATGCTCCTAAAATAGGAGCCGCCGAGAAAACCAATGCGATCCTTTTCATGCCGTATTGCTCTCTGGATGTTGATCACGCGCCCGCGCTTCAATCGCCTGAGGCCCTGCGATTGCAGTGCCTGTTTGAGCGGAATGGCTCTGTGACCACCCACAAGGTGAAAGCAGTGGCGTATCTGAGGCACACTTGGGTGATGGACCGGGGGTGAAGGCGGCTCTCCTAATGCAAAGGGCACTTCCTCACGGGCAAAGGATCCAGGGGGATCACCCAAACCACCTCGCCGGTGCCGTTGCGGATCTCCAACTCCCAGCTTTGCCAAACTTCAGGTGGCAACGACGCCTCAGCCCTGAGTTCCTCGATTGCCTTGTTGGCAAAGGCGACCGCGGAATTGATGTCTTCCACCTGGCAACCTTCAGTGTCGTGAATGAAGTGGTTCCCATTGGTAAGATTGAAGTAGTAACGGGACGACATGGAAGGATCGATGCCCTTAGTTTAGTTTTACATCCTTAATCAGACGAAAATCTTGAGCAGGATACAGCTGCGGCCACCGATTGCTTAACTGATATACTGTCGTTGCGGGCCGTCTAATTATCAGCTTTATAGGTACGAAAATTTCACCCGGATCGGCTGGGACGGTACGAGTGCTCGGCTAATTCAACACGACGCAGGGACCGAGACGATGGAAAGGCTTTTCTCGACGGTGGAGGTCCATCCGCGCGACCGGTTTGACTACTGGCACAATGTCGCGTGCAAGAACCTCATCGTCCATGACTCCACGCCTGAATGCCGCCCTACCTTCCAGGCTGAACTGCATGCCGGTGCCTTGGCCGACTTGGGCCTGATTCTCTTCGAGACCTCGCCGATGAGGATTTCGCATACACGGCACCACTGTGCTCGGATGCAGAGCGATGAGGCTTTTGTCTGCCGCTTGATCTCGGGCCAGCTCGTGTTGGAGCAGGCGGGTCGGGAGGTTGTCATGGAGGCAGGCGACATGACGCTGCTCGACCCGCTTCTGCCCTATGAGGGCAAGTTCTCGGCGGGTGTCAGGTTGCTGGTTCTTAAGGCGCCCCGACGTTCCATGGAGGCCCGTGTCGGCAGAATCACCGACCTGGTCACCCGGGCTATGAAACCTGCGGAGGCGGAGCACGGCTTGGCCTCCGCATTTCTGGCCATGCTGCCCGACTATGCCGGTCAGCTGGGCGCCGCTGCGATAGAGACGGTCAAGGATCAGACGCTTGATCTCGTGGCCGTCTCCCTGGCGAAGACCCAAGAGGGGCCAAGGCCGTATCTTTCGTCGGCCAAGGCGTCGGCCCTGATGAATGTGCGTGCCGCCATAGAGGCGCGTCTCGCCGATCCCCGGCTCGATGCCGAGATGGTTGCCGCCGCGGCCGGCGTGAGCGTGCGGTACGCGAACGCGCTCCTTGCTCAAGAGGGGACATCGATTGCCCGCCTCATACAGTCCCGACGGCTGGACCGCTGCCACAGGGCCCTGAAGGACCCTCTCCAGGCCCATCGAACCGTGACCGAGATCGCAACCGGCTGGGGCTTTTCGGACATGACCCACTTCGGCCGCCGTTTCAAAACGGCGTACGGTGTTCTCCCAAGTGAATTCCGCAGGCTCAAGAAGCAAAATTGATTCTTTTGCAAGCTGATGATTCGCTCCGAACAGGCCGGCAGACCGTCCTGTGACGGTGTTGCTTTCGCAGTCTCCCGCAGTCTGGCGGCTTGCCCGGCTCCCATCCCACGCCATCTAGCTTGGGGGCAACTGGAGGTGTCGCGCCGAAGCGGCTTCGGAGCCACCTCTTCCTCGTCCCTGACGGAGGCGATCTTGTCGCCTGACTGGATCTCGGCGCTGGCCAACCTCATGACAGGCCTAGCAGCCGTCGTCGCCGGCTGGGCCGGCGTCCGCGGGCTCAATGCCTGGCGGACCGAGATGGTCGGCCGGCGCAAGACTGAGCTCGCCGAGGAGGTGCTAGCGGGGTTCTACCGGGCCAGGGACATCCTAACATGGGCGCGCTTTCCCGCTTCGGATGACAACGACGGTGAGGAGGATGATCGACCCGGAGCGGGACCGGACGAGGAGCTTGAACGGGGCGAGATCTTCACGCCCGTTGACCGCCTGACCAAGGAGAGCCAAGTGTTTTCCGAGCTCCAAGCGAGTCGGTACCGCTTCATGGCCTATTTTGGGGAGGAGGCCGCCCGGCCCTTCGAGGAGATCCGGGCCATTCACAGCGAGGTCATCGACTCGGCCCACAACCTGATCCGCACCTACGGCCAGGAGCCGACGGGCTCGGAGGAAGCGAGGCGCAACCAATGGGAAGCGGCGATTGGCTGGGGCGAAGGGGACGGTGACACTCTCAGGAGGCGGCTTGATCTGGCGGTGAAGGCCATCGAGCAGACTTGCCGTCCCCTGATCGAGGAGCGCCATAAAACGCGCCGCAATGGTCTCGTTTGAGGCCTTTGGACATATTCACAAGGGCCCGGCAAGTGTGCCTGTGTGATTAGCTGGGGCAAGCTGGCGTTCATCAGCTTCGCGCTCTCCGCTCCCTTGCCGCAGGCGGCGGCACAGATGCATTTGAGAGAACGGTGTGGATCTGAGCTACCGCCGCCGCTCCCTCACCAATTGCGGCACCGACGCGCTTAACTGACCCCGCCCGAACATCACCGACCGCGAACACATTGGCGACTTCCGCTTCCAGCGGAAAGGGGCGTCTTGGACCGCTTTTTTCCATCATGCCGGTGGCCGGGAGAGCCGCACCTGTGCGAACGAAGCCGTTGGCGTCCAAGCCCACGCCGCAGCCCTTGAGCCAGCCCGTTGCCGGATCTGCGCCGATGAAGATGAAAACGTTGCGGATCGGCTTCTCCGTCTCCGCGCCGGTGACGCGGTTGCGCCACCGGATGCACTCAAGTTGCCCTTCGGGCGAACCCGAGAGGACGGTGATCTCGGTTTCGGTCAGCACTTCGATATTGTCCGCAGCCGCAATCCTGTCAATCAGGTATTGCGACATGCTCTCAGCGAGATTGGGTCCACGGACCAACATCCAAACCTTCGCGGCAAAGTCCCTCAGAAACACCGCCGCTTGCCCGGCAGAGTTGCCGCCGCCCACAAGGGCAACCTCCTCGTTCCGGCACAGGCGCGCTTCGATCGGCGAGGCCCAGTACCACACGCCGCGCCCCTCGAACTCCCGCAGGCGAGGAATGTCAGGCCGCCGATAGTGGGCGCCCGAGGCCACTACCACCGTGGAGCCTGTGACCCGCCGGCCGTCAGCGAGTTGAATCCCATACGGCATTTGCGAGCAATCGAGGCCGACGGCTTCGGCCGGGATCACCATCTCGGCACCAAATTTCTGCGCCTGGACGAAAGCCCGCGCCGCGAGCTCGCGGCCGGGGATGCCGGTTGGAAACCCCAGATAGTTCTCGATTCGGGCGCTCTCGCCCGCCTGGCCGCCAAAGGCGACCGCATCCAGGACAATGACGGACAACCCCTCCGACGCGGCGTAAACTGCCGCCGAGAGACCGGCAGGCCCCGCGCCGACGATCACAACGTCATAGGTTCGATCCGGAGCATCGATGGGCACCATGCCGAGTGCCTGCGCCAGATCGCGCTCGGACGGATTTTTCAGGATCATTCCACTGGGACAAACGGCGAGAGGCCGATCCTTCGGATCCGGCGTGTAGCGCTCGATGAGGGTCGCCGCGTCACGGTCGCGGGCGGGATCGAGCACCTGGCATGGATAGCCGTTGCGGACCATGAAGCCTTGCAGACGGACCACGTCGGGATCGGTTTCATGACCGATCAGGACCGGGCCGCCTGCGCCCGTCTCGATCAGCACAACGCGCCTGAGAATGAGCGCCCGCATGATCCTGTCGCCCAGTGCGGGTTCGGCAATCATCAAGGCCCGCAGGTTTTCGGGCGGGATGAGCAGCGCCTCCACATCGACGATGGCATGAACATCGACCAGCGCAGGCCGGCCTGACAACTGCCCCACCTCGGCGACGAAGTCGCCGGGTCCCAGTTCGACGATGGGGGATAGACGCCCCCATGGGTCACGTTGGGTGACCCTGGCCGAGCCATTGATGAGGACGAACATGCCCGGGGCAACATCGCCGGTGACAAAGAGCGGCACACCTGCCGCATGACGTCGGACCTCACCGAAGCGGCGCAGGCGGCCGATGTCCGCGGTCCCAAATTTCGGAAACATCTGCTCGTCGCGGGGATCAATGGCTGGCATGAGGAGCCTTTTTTACAGTAGGAAATGATCGGGCCGGGTGGCCTCACTGAAATTCTGGAGCTGCTCCGGCCTAGTCGGCAGTCCCTCGGGGCTGATCCTGCTCGGCGGCATCCTTCCTGTCCTGGTCGCGCACGAGCCAATGGACCGAGCCGAGCGCCAGGATTGCCGCGGCCAGTCCGACGATGGTGAGCGGGTCGGTCTTGCTCGCATCCAGGATGATGAATTTGCGCACCAGCGCCAGCAGGGCGATCAGTACCACTGTGCGCACCTGCACGATGCTTTCCTTGCGATGAAGGACGCTGATGATCGAATGGTTGAACTCCAGGGCGATCAGCACCGTGAAGATCATGCCGAAGATCGCCTGGAACACGCCCGTCTCCGTCGGGTCGAGAAGTCCAGACAGCACCAGCATGAGGATGCGGAAGCTCAGGTGGATCACTGCGGCCGCGATCACCAGCCCGATGAGGCTGGTCAGCACCAGCGAAACGACCTGCTCGAAACGCTCGTAGGTGCTTAGGCCGGGCCAGGCCTCACGGGTCTCGCGCAGGGCGCGGCCCATGGCCTTCGGGGCCCGACCAGTTCCCATCGCGGAGCGGGGATCGTCTCGCTCGGTCCGGGGGTGGTCTCCCTCGCCCGATGGCTGCCTCATGTGTGATCTGCCGGACTCAGGTGCTTGCGCCGCCGGGCGTGCTGCCCGGTGCGCCACCTTGTCCGCCTCGGCGGCCTCCACCACCGGTGCCGCCTGACGCGCCCTGACCGCCCTGAGAAGCCTGGCCACCCGAACTGCGGCCCTGCACCTGGATGCGGCGGGAGCGCTCCTGTTGCCCGGTCTTCGGCACGGTCACGGTGAGCACGCCGTTCTCGAAGCTTGCCTGCACCCGCTCCGGATCCACCGGGTAGGGCAACCGCAGCGAGCGCTGGAAGGTGCCGTAGGACCGTTCGACGAAGTGGAAGTTTTCTTTGTCGTCCGTGCGCTCGAACTTCTTCTCGCCCCGAATCGTGAGCATGTCGTCTTCGAGACTGACGTCGATGTCCTGCTCGGTGACGCCGGGCAGTTCCGCCGTGATGCGGATCTCGTTCTCCGTCTCCGACACGTTCATGCTGGCGTTGACGAAGTTGCCGACCCTGCCCTGGCCTTGGTTACCCGCCGCGGCGGGCAGGCCTGTGCCGCGCAGGACATCGTCGAACAGGCGGTTCATCTCGCGATGGAGCGAGAGGAAGGGGTCGCTTCCCCCCGGAGTGCCAAAACCGGAGCCAAAGGGGGTCAGGGGATTGCGTGCCATGAGGTATCTCCTTTCGATGGGGCATTCCTTCGGTTTGCTCCAACACGCTCGGTTCTCAGGACATCGGCCTCTGAAACATTCCCTCCCGGGAACCTGGAAGTCCTTGCCGGCCATGCGCCGGGCATGGCCGGAGCTGACTCCTTCTTCGGCAGCTCGGCCACCATGGCCTCGGTGGTGATCAGGAGGCTGGCCACCGAAGCGGCGTCCTGCCGCGGAGTGCGAACGACCTTCGCCGGATCGAAGGGGCCGGCCTGGACGAGATCGCCGTACTCCTCAACCTGCGCATCAAACCCGAAGGTTGGGGGCCTGTTGTCACTGATCTTGCCGACCACGATGGAACCTTCCACGCCCTCATTCTCGCCGATCTGGCGGATCGGAGCCTCCAGCGCCCGCTGCACGATCTTGATGCCAGCTTTCATGTCCGGGTTGTCGGTCTTGAGCCTGGCCACCGCGGCCTTGGCGTGGAGCAGGGCGGTGCCGCCGGGCACAACGCCCTCTTCCGCGGCGGCCTTGGTGTCGTGCATGGCGTGGTGGACGCGGTTCTTCTTCTCCTCTGCCTCGACCAGGCGCACCACAACGCGGCCATGGAGCGGGCGGAAGGTCATGATGCGGCTCCTTTGGCAGGGGTGGCGCTGGTGTCGCTGGGGGCTGGACTGGTGGCTTCCGGCGTGGTGCTGGTGGTGCCAGGCATGGAGACGTTGGAGCCCGACAGAGCGGCCTGGAGCCGGGCCTCCTGCTCGGGCGAAAGGGAGGAGCGCAGGACACGTCCGCGGAAGCGCTTCAGCTCGTCCAGCACCTTCTCCGGTTGCACCTTGCGGAGCAGCACGAAGAGGGCCGACGTGTTGGGCTGGAGCGTCTCGCCTATCGAGCGGATGAAGTCGTCGTCTATGCCGTAGTCCGCCAGTTTCCCGGACAGCGCTCCCGCGCCGGCGCCCAGGGCGGCCCCCGTCGCAAGCCCGAGCAGCGGGTTCAGGAACAGCAGGCCGACGAGCGAGCCCCACATGGCGCCCCACAGGCTTCCAGATGCGGCGCCGACGCCCACCAGATCGACGCTCTGCTTCAGCCGCAGCTTGCCGTCAGGGCCGCGGATCGCGACCACCGCGTCCTCCAGGTCAATCAGATACTCCTTCTGCAGGCGCGCCAGTTCGCTCAGGGCACGATCCGCTTCGTCGGGGGCATCGAAGCCAACCACGATGAGTTCAGCCATGCTCTTCCTCCACGTCGCTCAGGAGCCGAGTGGTCCGTCCCGCCCGATGGAGGCTCCTGTCCATGAGGTGGATCCGAGGTGGAGAGTGGCTCAGGGGCGGTCCCTTCAATGATGTTGGAGCGTGGCTCTCCTGTCCTTGTCGGTGTGGATGGGCCATGATGGCCGACGATCCTCGCCGCCGTCAGTCCTCACCCCGGCGATCCGGTTGATCTGTCGGCGGGTCGGCTCGCCGGCATCCGGCTCCACGGACGGCGACGCGCGCCGAATGGCGCTCGCGAGGTCGTACCTGAACCGGTCGGCGTAGGACAGAAGGTGCGTCCGTTGTGCCGGCGGATCCTCGACGCGATAGGGCCAGCCGTGCCGCTCGGCAAAGGCGATGGCGCTTTGCAGGTCCGGGAAGTTCAATCGGATCTGGGCGAACGGATCGTCGCCTCCGGTCCAGCCCATGAGCGGCTCGATGTATGGGGCCGAGCTGCGCTCAAACTCCAGCACCCATCCTGTCCGGGCGGGTGCGGATGATGTCACGGAGCGGCCTGGCCGATGGATGCGGGCGGGCGGCAATGAACCGGCCTCCGTGTTGGAGCCGGGCAGGAGGGCAGGAGCCCACCCTTGGTTGTGTCGGCGATCCACCGGGTCTCTTTGCGCTATCATGGCTCCAGTCCTTACATTCGAACCTGGATCAGCTTCCAAAGGTGGCCATGACAAGGGCACCCGTGAGCACTCCGGCCCGAAGTGTCGGTCCCAAGATGCGAAACGGCATGCGATGTCCTCCGGACGTGTTGCCTGGCAGCCGAGGTCCTCACTCGGCGGCCGTCCTGCTGTCGTCGCCGGCCCCGCGCTGGGCTTCCCGGTCTAGCTCGACCGCATTGCGGTGGTCATCGGTCGCGCCTGTGGCCTTTGTGGAATCCTCTGCCTTGGGCTGGGGCTCCAGTACTACCCTCTGCTGGTCTCCGTCCCAGCGCGCGAGCACGCGGTCACCTTCCTGAACCTCGTTTGCCAGCATCGCGCGGGCAAGCTGGGTCTCCAGCTCGGAGCGAATGAGGCGCCGCAGCTCGCGGGCTCCGAACTCCGGCCGGAAGCCGGCGGCCGCCAAGTGGTCGACAAGGCTGCCGTCGATATCAAGCTCGACGCCTTGGCCATGGGCGGTGCGTTTCACCCGCTCCAGCTGGAGCTCGACGATGGAGCGGATCTCGCTCCGCGCCAGGGCATGGAAGACAATGATCTCGTCGATGCGGTTGATGAACTCCGGCCGGAAGTGGCCGCGCAGCACATCCATGAGTTCGCGCTTGAGCCGCGCCTGGTCGTCCTCGGCAGTGCCGCGGACGTTGAGGTGGCGCTGGATGATGTCGGAACCCAAGTTCGACGTGGCGATCAGGATCGTGTTGGTGAAATCAACCACGCGGCCCTTGCCGTCGGTGAGCCGCCCGTCGTCGAATACCTGCAGCAGCACGTTGTAGACGTCAGGATGGGCCTTCTCGATCTCATCCAGCAGAACCACAGAATAGGGCCGTCGCCGCACGCGCTCGGTCAGCTGGCCGCCTTCCTCGTAGCCTACATAGCCGGGGGGCGCACCGATCAGCCGGGCGACCGCATGGCGCTCCATGTATTCCGACATGTCGAGGCGGATCATCGCGTCCTCCTCGCCGAACACCGTCTCGGCCAGGGCCTTGGCCAGCTCGGTCTTGCCGACGCCGGTCGGGCCGAGGAACAGGAAGGTCGCAATGGGGCGGCGGCCTTCGCGCAGACCGGCCCGCGCCAGACGGACGGCATCGCTCACCGCCTTCACGGCCTCGTCCTGGCCGATGACGCGCTTGTGGAGGCGCTCCTCCATCTTCACCAGGCGCTGGCGCTCCTCGGTCGTGAGTTCGTTGACCGGTACGCCGGTGAGCTTGGACACCACTTGGGCGATATGCTCGGTACGCACCTCGGCCGAAGCCGAGCCGCGCTCGCGCCGCCAGCGCTCGGTGGCCTCCTGCAGCTCCTTGTCCTTGGCGTCGTGCTGGGCCTGGATCTCGGAGGCACGGTCGAACTGCTTGCGTGAGGCGGCGTAGTCCTGCTCGCGCTTGAGCTGGCGCACTTCCGCCTCCAATTCCTGCACGTCCACGGGGCGGGCGGTGGTCGAGATCTTCACCCGCGCGGCGGCCTGATCGATCAGGTCGATGGCTTTGTCCGGCAGGAAACGGCCCGTGATGTAGCGGTCGGACAGCTCCGCCGCCGCAATGATCGCCTCGTCCGTGATCGCGACCTTGTGGTGCGCCTCCAGGGTATCGCGCAGGCCGCGTAGGATCATGATGGTCTGGGCCACCGTCGGCTCGGGCACGAAAACCGGCTGGAAGCGGCGCTCCAGGGCGGCATCCTTCTCGATGTGCTTCTGGTACTCGTTGAGGGTGGTGGCGCCGATCAGGTTGAGCTCGCCACGGGCAAGCGCCGGCTTGAACACGTTGGCGATGTCGAGCCCGCCTTCGCCGCCGCCTTGTCCCGCACCGACGATGGTATGGATCTCGTCGATGAACAGGACGAGCTCGTCCTCCCGTTCGGTGACCTCCTTCAGGATCTGCTGGACGCGTTCCTCGAACTCGCCGCGGTACTTGGAGCCGGCCACCATCGAGTTGATCGAGAGCTCCACCAGACGCTTGTCGCGCAGGCTCTCCGGCACCTCGCCGGCAACGATGCGCTGGGCGAGGCCCTCGACGATGGCAGTCTTGCCGACGCCGGGCTCGCCGATCAGGACTGGGTTGTTCTTCTTGCGCCGGGCCAGCACCTCGATGGTGGTCTCGATCTCCTGCGCCCGTCCGATCACCGGATCGAGCTTACCCTCACGGGCGAGCTTGGTGAGGTCGCGCGAGTACTTGTCGAGGTTGGGCGTGTTGGTGGGCGGCTCGACGCGGCCTTCCTCCGCGCCGCGTCCGACCACCTTGGTGACCTGCTGGCGGATGGCCTGGGGAGTGAGGCCATATCGGCGCAGCACGTCGGCCGCGATGCCTTCGCCCTCTTCAGCGAGGCCGATGAGCAGATGCTCGGGTCCGACATAG
>Ga0182742_1002323_pt1 | contig 21372 bp, 18 predicted proteins | sample eDN5th37CBELigMG_FD_128880 | JGI IMG/M metagenome (GOLD analysis project Ga0182742, IMG submission 128880) | Enriched Miracle-Growth compost microbial communities from Emeryville, California, USA - eDNA 5th pass 37_C BE-Lig MG (version 2)... ... | reverse complement strand
TTCCCGTGCGCGGCGCGCGCACGGTCGTCACCGTGCGCGTCCTCGCGCCCGGCCGCGCGGGCAGCGGGGCGTCGCGCCGCCAGCGCGGCCCGAGCCGGTCGGCGAGGATCTCGTCGAGCTCGTCCAGCGCCGCCGCCGCGGACCCGGTGCGCAGCTCGGGGTCCTTCTCCAGCAGCCGCTCGACCCAGTCCGACAGGTCGCGGCCCGCGTCGGGCACGAGCGAGACGACGGGCGGGACGGGGTCATTGATCTGCTTGAGCAGCACGGCCATCGGCTCGTCCGTGTCGTGGAAGGGCGTCCGCCCGACGAGCAGCTCGAACGCGATCACGCCGACCGAGTACAGGTCGCTCCACGGGCCCAGCTCCTGCCCGAGCGCGCGCTCGGGCGACATGTAGCGGGGGGTCCCGAGCGTCGTGCCCGTGGTCGTGAGGTTGGCGGTCACGGCCGCGCCCGTGGCGCGGGCGATCCCGAAGTCGGCGATCTTGATCGCGCCCTCGCCGTCGACCATCAGGTTCTCCGGCTTGAGGTCGCGGTGCACGATGCCGCGCGCGGCGGCGTGCGCGAGCCCGGCGAGCACGCCGGCCAGCGCGCCGCCGACCTGCGCGAGCGACAGCCGCCCCACGAACGGCCGCAGCGACCCGCGCGGCATGTACTCCATCGCGATGTACGGCCGCCCGTGGTGCTCGAAGTAGTCGTGGACGGTGACGATGTTCGGATGGCTCAGCGAGCCGGCGAGCCGCGCCTCGCGCAGGAAGCGCCGCGCGTCGCCGACCATCAGCTCCTTGAGCGCGACCTGGCGGTCGAGGTCGTCCTGGTGGGCGAGATAGACGGTCGCCATCCCGCCCTCCCCCAGGATCTCGAGCAGCTCGTAGCGGCCGACCCGGCCCAGCGATCTCACGCCCGGGATGCTCGCCCCCGCCGCCCCGGCGACCAAGCGCGGGCGCCGATGCTCCGATCAGCCCGGGCGATCTAGTGCGTCAGCGGCGCGTGCCGGCGGCCCGCGGCCAGCGCACGAGCACCAGCATGCCGAAGGCGCCGATCACCGCCGCGGCGAGCGTCCGATCGCCTCGCGTGATCCGTCAGGCGCGCTCGAGGATCGCCGCGTCCCCCGTCTGCCAGCGGGTGTCGAGCGTGATCGCCACGATCCGCCAGCGGTCGCTGCGCCGCAGCGCCATCCGGTACGTCCCGCCCACGACCCACGAATCGCCGTCGAGCGCGTGGGTGCCGGTGACGTGCATCTGCGCGGTCGCCTCGTCGCCGTCGACGTCGATCACCGCCGGCCCGAGCAGGTGCTGGTGGCCGTCGAGCCCGGTGAGCAGCCCCTGCCAGCGCGCGACGAGCTCCGGGCCGGCGACCGTCTCGGGCTCGCCCTCGAACAGCGAGGTGTAGTCGATGCGGACCGTCTCGCCGAGCCACTCGGTCACCGTGTCCCAGTCGCGGTCGTCCAACGCGAGGATGAAGCGGGCGAGCGCGTCGGCGACCGCGTTCATGGCAGCACCCGCTCGAGCCAGCCCAGCACGTGCCCGACCGCTTCGCCGACGTACGGCTCCTGGTCGTAGAGCTCGACGTGGTTGTGCGTCTCGATCCAGACCAGCTCCTTCGGCTCACCCGCCGCGTCGTAGGCCGCCTGCGCGAGCTCGGGCAGCAGCGCGACGTCGGTCGTCCCGTGCACGATCAGCAGCGGCGTCGGCGCCACCAGCGGCGCCTGGCTGATCGCGTTGAAGGTCAGGTACGGCTCCAGCGAGGCCGCGGTGGTCTTCGGCGACCAGGTCGGGGCGTGGTCGCGCGAGGTGCGCGTGTAGTACTCGAACGCCTCCTCGGTCGGCATGATCGCGACCGGCACCTCGTCGCTGAGCGCGGTCGCGATCGTCGGGACGTACTGGGTCTCGCCGTCGCGGTCACGGTCGCGCAGCTCGTTGGCCTGCCGCATGTAGGCGGCCAGCCCTTCGGCGCCCAGCACGCGCTGGAACGTGCCGCCGATGTCGTAGCCGCCGGCGATGCTCGCGCACGCCGCCAGCCGGCGCTCGCGAGCGGCGGTGGCGAGCGCGAACCCGCCGCCCATGCAGACGCCGACGACCGCGACCCGGCCGGCGTCGACGTCGTCGCGCTGCATCGTGTACGCCGCGGCGTTGACGTAGTCGCCGATGATCAGCCACGGGTCGTAGTGGAAGCGCGGCTCGCCCTCGCTCTCGCCGAAGCCGCGCGGGTCGAAGGTGACCACGGTGTAGCCCGCGGCCGCGAAGCGCTCCGCGTAGTGCGGGAGGGTCTGCTCCTTGACGCTCGACACCGGGCCGGCCATCACGATCGCGGGCGTGACCGTCCCGGGCTCGGCCTCGGGCGGCCGGTACAGGTGCCCGGCGAGCCTGAGGCCGTCGCTGTCGAAGGAGATCGGCGTGCGCCGAGTCGGGTCGGCGACGAGCAAGTTCGACTGCATGACCGCAGCGTGCGCCCCGGCGGCCGCCGCAACCAGTGCGGATGCTTCCTGGGAGCGCGCGTACCAGTCACAATTGGAGGCGTGACCCGCGCCGAACAGCTCGGCGAGTTCGTGCGGACGCGCCGCGCGCGCGTCTCACCCGAGCTGGTGGGCCTCGACGCCGGCGTCCGCCGCCGCGTCCCCGGGCTGCGCCGCGAGGAGCTGGCCCAGCTCGCCAGCGTCAGCATCGACTACATCGTGCGCCTCGAGCAGGGCCGGATCGGCCGCCCGTCGCCCGACATCGTCGCGGCGCTGGCCCGCGCGCTGCTGCTCGACGACGCCGAGCGCCGCCACCTGTTCCGGCTCGCGGCGGCGCTCGAGCCGGCGAACGCCCGCGGCGACGGCACCGACGTGCGCCCCGGCCTCGCGCTGATGGTCTCCAGCCTCGACCCGGCGCCCGCGGTCCTGCTCAGCCGCCGGCTGGACCTGCTGGTCCTCAACCGCACGGCCGAGGCGCTGCTGGGCCCGTTCGGGGCCGAGCGCAACTACGCGCGGCTGATCTTCGGCGACCCGGCCACGCGCGCGCTGCACGCCGACTGGGACGACGACGCGCGCCAGACCGTCGCGCTGCTGCGCTTCGCCGCCGCCCGCCATCCCGAGGACGCGGCGCTGGCCGGGCTGGTCGCCGAGCTGCGCGAGCGCAGCGACGTCGCCGAGCACTGGTGGGAGTCCCACGACGTCGCCCAGAAGCGTCACGGCGTCAAGCGCTACGACCATCCGGTGGTCGGGCGGCTCGCGCTGCGCTACGAGGCGCTCGTCCTGCCCGAGGACGGCGACCAGGTGCTCACGCTCTACGCCGCCGAGCCGGACACGCCGGACGCCGAGCGGCTCGCGCAGCTGTCCGAGCTCGCGCGAGCCGCTGCCTAGGCTGCGGCCAGCTGGGCGACCAGGTCCGCGGCGATCTCGCGGGCGTCGTCCTCGGCGCCGTGGATGAAGCTCGACTTGCGCCGGCGCAGGAAGTTCAGCCCGAGCCGGTACAGGCCCGGCGCCTGCCGGACGATGCCGCCGTCGTGGCGCAGCTCGCCCTTGCGGTCGGTCACCGGGATGTGCAGCCACGAGTAGTCCGAGCGGAAGCCGGTGGCCCACAGGACCGTCTCGTAGCCCTCCGCGGCCAGGTCGATCTGCACGCGCGGCTGGTCGTCGACGCGGGTCGGCTCGGGGCACGGCCCCGGTTCGAGCCCGGCCCACTGGTCGATCGTGTTCAGCAGCCGCTTGAGCTTGAGGTCCGCGAGGTTGCAGACGTTGCGCAGCGAGCCCGAGAAGGAGGCCTTGCCGTCCTGGACGGCGCCCAGACGCCCGACGAGCGTCGCCCCGCGCGCGGTCAGCGCGTTGAGGTCGAGGTCCTCGCGGTCCGGGGTGCCGACGAGCTGCGGCGACGGGACGTGGCGCGCGCGCACGAGGTCGTCCACCTCGTCGTAGCGCTCGTCCAGCCGGCCGATCTGGTCCAGCCAGTACATGATGTCCCGGCCCCGGTAGGTGCGGGGCATGCGGACGTGCTCGCCGACCGCGATCGTCACCTCGCGCCCGGAGCGCAGCAGCTCGTCCGCGAGCTGCAGGCCCGTGGCCGAGGCGCCGACGACCAGCACGCGGCCCGGGCGCAGCTGCTCGGGCCGCTTGTAGTCGAGCGGGGTGACCTGGTCGATCGCGTCCGGCAGCGCCGCGGACACCGCCGGCACGTGCGGGCGGTTGAACGCGCCGCTGGCCAGCACGACGAACCCGGCCCGCCAGCTGCCGGCGTCCGTCTCGACCAGGTACTCGTCGTCGGCGACGCGCGAGACCGACGTGACCGTCGTGTTCGTCTGCACGGGGGCGTCGACGTGCTCGGCGTAACGCTCGATGAACTCGACCAGCTCGCCGACGGTCATGAACCCGTCCGGGTCCTCGCCGTCGTAGGCCAGGTCCGGCAGCCGCGTCAGCCAGTTGGGCGTCAGCAGCCGCAGCGAGTCCCAGCGCTCGGTCTTCCACGTGTTGGCGACCTCGCCCCGTTCCAGGACGACGTGCTCGACCGACTGCTCCGTCAGCACGCGGCTCATCGCGAGGCCGGCGTGGCCGGCCCCGACGATGACGACGGGGATCTGCTGCGAGCCGCTCAGTTGACCGTCACCGTGACGTTCGTCGGGTTGGTCAGCGCGTCGAAGACCGCCGAGCGCTTCTGCGACTGCGCGACCAGCGCGGCGATCTCGTCCTCGTCGGCGTCGGCCTCGATCTCGAAGTTCACGCGGATGTTGTTGAAGCCGTTGCGCACCTCGGGGTCGGCGCCGAGGATGCCGAGGATGTTCATGTCACCCTCGATCGTCGCCTTGACCGACTCGAGCTGGATCCCGCGGTTCTGCGCCACGGCCGCGACGCCCGCGGTCAGGCAGCTGGACAGGCCCACGAGCAGGAACTCGACCGGCGTCGGCGCGTTGTCCTCGGCCGCGAAGACCTCCGGATGGTCGGCCTCGTAGCGGAACGTGGACTTGTGCTCGTGGTCCTCACCGAGGCCGCTGTACTGCTGGATCGTCGTCCGGCTGTGCGTGCCCCGCAGCCACTCGTTGGTCGCACGCCACGTGAACTCGGCCGCCTCGGGCGCGTCCGTCAGTGCATTGCGCGCATCGAGCAGCGCCTGGACGTTGACGCCGTTGTCCGCTGCTGCCTCGGTGGTGCTCATACCCAACTCCTTGTCGCGTGCTGGCGGGCCATGGGCGACCCAAAGACTTCAAACATGATCAGGTTACTCAGAAAATCGGCTTGAAATCAACCGTCACTCCTGAGACGGCGCGCACGCGGGATCTATTCCTACGTCTCGCACGCCTGGCCGTCACCGTCGCGATCGAGGTCGTACTCGTCCGGTCCGACGACCCGGACCGGGCCCGTGTAGTCCGGCCCGTTGCCGCTGCCGCCCGCGCAGTCGTAGTCGGGCGAGTCGGGCTTCAGGCAGGCGCCCTCGTAGCTCGGGTGGCAGTCCGGCTGCTCCGGGACCGCCAGCTCCGCGGCGTAGTCCTCGCAGCCGGGCGGCGTGGCCGCGCCGGAACGCACGAGGCGCCGCTCGGCGCTCGAACAGGTTCGCGCGTCGCGCTCGCGACGGCGGCGTTCGCGCTCGGCGGCCAGCGCAGCCTCGGCGTCGGCGATCACCGCGCGCGCCCCGCCGGACCGGTGCAGGCGCCGCGAACGCACCGCGAGGCGCTTGGCACGCGCATATCGGCCCTTGGCCAGCGCCGCCCGCGCGGAGCGCAACAGCGCGCGCGAGGCGCGGCGCTCGGCGCGGGCCGCGGCCTGCTTGAGGCCGGCGGCGGCGAGCACCGCGGCGGCGTCCGCGTGGCGGCCGCGCTTGGTCAGCCGCGAGGCTTCGGCCCGCGCGGCCTTCGCCGGATCGGGCGTCGACGTCGGCTCCGCCTCCTCGGGCGTCGGCTCGGGTGTCGAGACGATGTCGGGCCCGCCCCGCGCGACCGCGGCGCTGTCGGCCGGGTCCGGGTCGCCGCCGGGCATGGCGACGACGATCACCAGCAGCGCGGCGAGCGCGAGCAATGCCCACATACGTGGTCTCATCCTTGACCTCCTCGTGTGCTCAACAGGCGACGCCGTCGCCGTCGCGGTCCAGGTCGTACTCGTCGGGCCCGACGACCTTCACGGGGCCCTCGATGAAATCGGGCCCGTCGCCGCGACCGCCCGCGCAGTCGTAGTCGACGGAATCGGGCTTCAGGCAGGCGCCGCTGTAACTGCGATGACATTCCCCGCCCTGGGCGGAGCCGTCGAGCGCGTCGAAGCCGTAGAGCCCGGCCGGCACCAGGACGACGGCCACGGCCGCGACCCGCAGCCAGCGCCGGTCGCGGCGCCGGGGCGCCGTGAGCGCCCGGCGCAGGTCGGCGACGAAGGCGCGGGCGCTGTCGTAGCGCTCGGACGGGTTCGGCGCGAGCGCGCGCAGGAGCACGCGGTCGACCTCCGGGCCGAACCGGTCGTCGCGACGCGAGGGCGGGATGGGCGCGTCGCCCGGCAGGGCCCCGGTGAGGGCCCGGTAGGCGAGCGCGCCGAGCGACCAGCGGTCGCTGGCGGGCGTGGCCTGTTCCTCGGGCGCCATGTAGCCGCGCGTGCCGATCCGCTGGCCCGGCGCGGTCAGCGTGGTGGCGTCCGCGGCGAAGGCGATCCCGAAGTCGGTCAGCAGCCCGCGCCGGCCGTCGACGAGCACGTTGGCCGGCTTGAGGTCGCGGTGCACGATGTTGCGCTCGTGGCAGTGGTCGAGCGCGTCCGCGACGCTCTCGAGCACGGCCAGGAGATCCTCGAGCGAGAGCTTGTCGATGACGTCCTGGAGCGAGCCGCCCTCGACGTAGCGCATCGCGAAGTACCGCCGCCCGCGGTCGTGGTGGTAGATCGGCACGACGCCGGGGTGCTCGACCCGCGCCATCGCGTCGATCTCGCGCTGGAAGCGCTTCAGCAGGGCCGGGTCGGCCGCGAGCTCGGGGCGCAGGAACTTCAGCGCGACGGGCCGCCGCGGCGAGCGCTCGGTGGCGCGGTAGACCTCGCCGAAGCCGCCGGCGCCCAGGCGCCGCTCGATCACGTAGTTGCCGACGGTCTCTCCTTCGCGCACCGCGCAGCGAACCTACACTGCATTCGACTGCGCGGGCAAGTGCCCCGGCCGCGCCGGCCGGGGCACACCACCGTCAGTGGCCGGAGGCCTGGCGCCCCTGGTCCTCGCACTCGTCCGCCTCGTAGACGGGCGTGCCGTCCTCGAGGTAGCAGGCGGGCGGCGGGTCGGCGGGCGGATCGTCGTCGGCGAAGGCCGGCGGCGCCGCGGCGGCGAGCGTCACCGCGGTCAGCAGGGTCATGAACGACTTGGCGCTACGTGACACAGGGTCCTCCTGTGAGTGGGTTCACTTACACTCACAAGCCTCCGGCGCTTACTGTCACATCAGACCCACCGACACAGGTAAGTGACACCTACGTTCACGGAGGGGTTAACCTCCGTGAAGGGAGGGGTGTAGGGTTGGCGCGTGTCCGAGCGGATCACCAGCCCTCGCCTGATCGGCCGCGAAGCCGAGCTGCAGCGACTGCGGCAGCTGTGGGAGCGCGCGGCCGCGGGCACGTTCACCCTCGCGCTGGTGAAAGGTGACGCGGGGATCGGCAAGTCGCGCCTGGTGCGTGAGTTCGAGTCTCCTGACGCCAAGGTCCTGCGCGGCAGCTGCTTTCCCATCGCCGGCGACCAGGCGCCCTACGGCCCGCTGGTCGCGGCGCTGCGCGGCGTCGAGCCGGCCGCGCTCCAGGCCGTGGCGAACCGGCTGCCGCAGCCCGTGGTCGCCGAGCTGGCGATCCTGCTCCCCGCGCTCAGCCGCCACGCGCCCGCGAGCCGCGACGGCTCGCGCGGCGCCCAGGGCCGCCAGTACGAGTACCTGCTGGAGCTCCTGGCGCGGCTGGCCGACGAGACGCCGCTGGCGTTGGTGATCGAGGACATCCACTGGGCCGACCCGTCGACGCTGGACTTCCTCTCCTTCGTGGCCCGCAACGCGCGCGACGAGCGCGTCCTGCTGATCGCCACCCACCGGCTGCACGACGGCCGCGACCTGCAGGCGCTCGAGCGCTACGTCGCCCAGCTCGAGCGCTGCCCGGCCGTCGAGCCGATCGCGCTCGGCCCGCTCACCGAGGAGCAGGTGAGCGAGCAGATCGAGGCGATCCTGCGCCGGCCGGTCGACACCACGAGCATCCGCCGCATCACCGCGCGCACGCAGGGCAACCCGTTCTACGTGGAGGAGCTGATCGCCCAGGAGGACATGGCCGAGGCGCCGCTGCCGGCGGGCCAGGCCGCGACCCTGCTCGAGCGCGTCAACACACTCAGCCCGCAGACCCGGCGCGTGCTCCAGGTGCTGGCCGCGTTCGGCCGCGCGGTCGAGCACGACCTGCTGGCCGCGGCCGCCGCGACCGAGGAGCCCGAGCTGTCACAGCTGCTGCGCGGCGCCGTCGACGCGCACGTCGTCGAGACCGACGGCGCCTCGCTGACGTTCCGCCACGCGCTCACGCGCGAGGCGGTCTACGACGCGCTGCTCCCCGGCGAGCGCAAGCCCCTGCACGCGGCCGTCGCCCGGGCGCTGCAGGCCCGGCCCGACACCGACGCCGCCGAGCTCGCGGTGCACTGGCGCGCCGCCGGCGAGCCCGAGGCGGCGCTGGCCGCGTCGCTGGAGGCCGCCCGCGCCGCGGCCGGCGTCTACGCCTACAGCGAGGCCGTCGAGCACTACAGCGCCGCGGTCTCGCTCTGGAGCGCGGCCGACGCGCCCGGGCTCGACCGCGCCGAGATCCTGCTCGACGCCGCCGACACCGCCTACCGGGCGGGCGCGGACGAGCTGCCCATCCGCTGGTGCGAGCAGGGGCTGCAGGCGCTCGGCGAGGACCCGGACCCGCGCCGCGCGGCGACGTTCTTCGAGCGCCTCGGCCGCTTCCAGGACCATCACCTGGACCGCTCGCTGTCCTACTACAGCGAGGCGCTGCGCCACCTCGACGACGCGCCCAGCGCCGAGCGCGCGCGGGTGCTCGCCGACGAGAGCCTCACGCTCACGCTCAGCGTCCGCTGGGAGGAGGCGCGCGAGCGGGCCGAGCGGGCGCTCGCCGTCGCCCAGCAGGCGGGCGCCGACGCCGAGGAGGGCTTCGCGCGCTCGGTCCTGGGCCTCGTGCTCGCGTATCTCGGCGAGTTCGACGCCGGCGAGGAGCACCTGCTCCACGCGCGGCGGATCGGCGAGTCGCTCGAGCGCCCCGAGGACGCGTCGCGCGCCTACGTGCACCTCGGCGAGGTCCGGCGCCTGCGCGGCGACCTCCCCGGCGCGCTGGAGGTGATGACGGACGGCCTGGACGCGGCCCGGCGGCTCGGCGTCGAGGCCTCCTACGGCCGCTACTTCGCGCTCAACGCCGCCGAGGACGAGTACGAGCTCGGCCACTGGGACTCCGCGCAGGAGCGCATCGACCGGCTCGCCGGCGCGTCGCTGACCTGGAGCGAGACGCTGCTGCGGCTGACCGTCTCCGGCCAGCTCGCGACGGGCCGCGGCGAGTTCGAGCGCGCCCGCGGGTGGCTCGCCGAGGCCAGCGGCCAGCTGCGCGACTCCTCGGCCACGGAGTGGACGGCGTACGTCGGCGCGTGCGTGATCGAGCACCGGCTGACCGCGGGCGAGCCCGACGAGGCGATGACGCTCGCCGCCGCCGAGCTCGAGCGCGTGCGCGGCAAGGAGGAGCAGCTCTACACGCCCGCGCTCGTCGCCGTCGCCGTGCGGGCGGCGGCCGACACCGGCGACCCGCGCGAGGCCGAGCGCCTGACGGGCTGGCTGGCCGGCTTCCTCGACGACGCCTCCCCGCCGATCGCCCACGCGCACCTGGCCGGGGCGCGCGCGGAGTGCGCCCGCGCGAGCGGCGCCGCGACCCCCGAGCAGTGGGACCGCGTCGCCCACGCGTGGGATGGGCTGCACCACCCCTACCGCGCCGCCTACGCGCGGGTCCGCCAGGCCGAGGCGTCGCTGGCCGCCGGCCGGCGCGAGGAGGCGGCGCAAGCGCTCTCGCGGGCGCTGAGCGTCGCCGAGGGCCTCCGCGCGGCGCCGCTGACCGACTGGGCGCGGGACATCGCCGCCCGCAAGCGCCTGCGGCGCGCCGTGGCGAGCCGGCTCGACTCGGCCGGCCTGCACGAGCGGCTGACCCAGCGCGAGCAGGAGGTCCTCGTGCTGGTGACGGAGGGCCGTACGAACCGCCAGATCGGCGACGAGCTGCACATCACCGAGGGCACCGCGGCCCTGCACGTCTCGCGCATCCTGGCCAAGCTCGGCGTCAGGACCCGCGGCCAGGCGGCCGCGGTCGCGCGCCGGGCCGGCCTCTGACGCGAGATATATGCCGTCGCGCCCCGACATATATGCAGTTCTTGCGATGGCAGGCGGACGCGCGTCGCATAGCTTCGCGGACCATGAACCCGTCCCCGGCGATCGAATGCGGCGACGCGCTGATCGTGTTCGAGGGCGCCCGCCGGATCCGCGGCCGCAACGACCTCTGGCCTGACGCGCACGAGGCCGAGGACGTCCGCGACCGCATCGAGGCCGGGCGGCCGATCCTCGTGGTCCTCGGCGGCCCGCACGCCGAGGCGGCGGTGCTGACCGAGCAGTTCGCCGGCGCGCCGCCGGCGCTGGCCGAGCTCGTGCGCGCGATCGCGCGCGACCTCTCGCCGATCCCGGCCCTGGACTGGCTGCCCAGCGAGGCCCGCGCCCGCGGCCTGCGCTTCCTGCGCGCGAGCACGCTGCGCGTCCGGCGCACGCCGGCGCTCCTGTGCCCGCCGCTCGCGCTCGACGAGCGCGACCTCGCCTGCCCGCACGTGCGCTTCGCGCATCTCGCGCGCGAGACCCACGAGGGCGACCTGACGGCGATCGTCGCCTACGCGTTCGCGGACCTCGCGGGGTTGCCGCGATGAGCGCGCTACGCGTAGTCGCCGGGATCGAGCAGGTGCCGGCGCGCGAACTCCACGAGCTGCCGCCGGTTCTGCTCGCGCGTCCCCTGCAGCTCGTAGCGCCGGTAGAGCTCGCTGATCAGGTCGCTGACCCGCTCGGCGCCGATCGGCGGCTGCAGGCGGACCGCGATCTCGGCGTTGGTCGGGATCGCCGGGAACGTCCCGGGGGCCGCCTCGAAGAACGGCCGGCACAGCTCCACCAGCACCTGGCGCTGACGGACGGTCGGCTCGGGCGGCGCGTCGCGGTCGGTCGTCCGGCCCTCGTCGAGCGGGACGCCGCCGATCAGGACGTACTGCTCGCCCGCGAGCCGCACGTCGTGCGCGCCCGCGTCGAGCTGCACGGGCCGGGCCGGAAAGCGCGGCGCGGGCTGCCACGGCCCCGGTTCGCGCGCGACGCCGTCGCGCAGCAGCACCGTCCGGTGCTCCGTGCCGTGCTTGGACCCCATGTCGAGCAGGAAGACGCAGACCGCGCGCGGGTCGTCGTACTCGCGCACCGTCACCTCCGCGTGCTCGCGCGAGATCTGCCCGTGCCCGGGGAACGTCACCGTGCCCTGCACGCGGCCGATCGTCGCCGGCGCGCGCGGGCTGAGCGCGTGCACGCGCAGCTCGCCGTCGCGCCACGCGATGTACGGGCCACGGTTGGCCGCCTGCGCGAGGTAGGCCACCTCGGCCGCTCCGTCCGGTCGCACGGGTCCAGGGTTCATGCGCGCAACCTACGCAATCCAGCCGAGGAGGATCGATGAAGATCGCGATCGTCGGCGCCGGGCGGACGGGGCTCCAGGCCGCCCGCATCGTGGGCGAGGACCCGCGCCACGTCACCACCGTGTTCGAGACCCGCGCGCGGTTCGGCGGGCCCGTCGACGCCCTCGTCCGCCTCGGCGTGACGCTGCGCTCGACCGCGCAGGTCGAGCGGCTGGCGGTCGACGCCGCCGGCGCGGACCTGTGGATCCACGGGCTGCCCGAGCGCTTCGACCTCGCGCTTCTCACGACCTCCGAGGCCGAGGCGCGGGCGCTGCTGGCGCGCTCGGGCATCAGGCGCGACGCCCTCGAGGCGCCGCTCGCGCACCGCGTCTACTTCCGCGACCTCGCCCGCATGGCCGCCGACCACCCCGCCGTGCGGCCCCGCGCGACCCAGGCGCCGCGCGGCGTGCGCCTGTGGGTGCGGCGCGCCGCCCGGCTGACCGCGGCCCACGTCGACTGCCTCGACCTCAGCGGCCGCACCTGGCCGCTGGAGACCCCCGCGGTCTACGTCGCCAACCAGCGCTGGATCCTCGACGTCGCCCGCCGCCATCTGCTGATCCGCCGGCTGCGGACGCCCGCGCCGTCCTACGAGGTCAACGCCGGCGAGCTCGAGGGCGGCGGGTCGATGGCCTTCGTGGTCGGGGCGGACGCGCACGACCGCGCCGCGGCCCGCGCCGCGCTGGCGGTCAACGCCCCGATCGTCCCGCTCGCCGCCACCCGCCGCCGCGCCCGCCCGCGGGTCGTGATCGGCGAGCCGTTCTACGCGGAGACGTCGTCGATCGACGAGCTGCTCGGCGACATGGAGGCGGTCGTGCGGCACCTGGAGCAGATCGCCGGCGCACCGATGAGTTCCGCGCGGCCGGGTAGTCATAGGCGGCATGGAGACCCACGTCCTTGACCACGCGCAGGCCGCGATCACCTACGACGTCCGCGGTCCGCTCCCGCCCGCGGACGGCCGGCCGCCGCTGATGATGATCGGCCAGCCGATGGACGCGAGCGGGTTCCGCGCGCTCGCCGGGCACTTCGAGGACCGCACCGTGGTCACGTACGACCCGCGCGGGATGGGCCGCTCCGAGCGCCACGACGGGCGCGTCGACGCGTCGCCCACGGTCCAGGCCGAGGACGTCCACGCCGTGATCGAGGCGGTCGGCGGCGGGCCCGTCGACCTCTTCGCCTCCAGCGGCGGCGCGATCACCGCGCTCGCGCTCGTCGCCGCCCACCCGGGCGACGTGCGCACGCTCGTCGCCCACGAGCCGCCGCTGATCGAGCTGCTCCCCGACGCCGAGGCCGCCAAGCGCGCGAGCCGCGCCGTCGAGGAGGCCTACGAGCGCTCGGGCTGGGGCGCGGGCATGGCCGCGTTCGCGGCGATGACCGCCTGGGAGGGCGAGTTCGGCGACGAGTACTTCGCGCGGCCCGCGCCCGACCCCGCCGCCTACGGGTTCCCCACCGCCGACGACGGCTCGCGCGACGACCCGCTGCTGAGCGGCAACGCCGCGGCGGTGACCGCCTACGTGCCCGACCGCGACGCGCTGGCGGCCGCGCCGACCCGGATCGTGGTCGCCGTCGGCGAGGAGTCGCGCGCCACGCTCACGGGCCGCGCGGCCGACGCCACCGCCGCCTACCTCGGCCAGGAGGCAACCGTGTTCCCCAGCCATCACGGCGGCTTCCTGGACGGCGAGTTCGGCTGGCCCGGGCAGCCCGAGCCCTTCGCGGCGAAGCTGCGCGAGGTGCTCGACTGATGCCGACCGACCCGCGAGCGGTAAGGTCGCCCTCACCATGGCCACTGAACCCAACGGTCGCGTCGTCGTCGTCGGTGTCGACCGCTCACTGAGCGCCCGCGTCGCGCTCGACCACGCCGCCCGGCGCATCGGCACCGGCGGGCGGCTCGTCGTCGCCACCGCCGTCACCCCGCTCGCGGACGCGCTCCAGCGCGCGCTGCCCGGGTTCGACGACGAGCGCCGCGAGCACGCCCGCGAGCTCGTCGCGCGCCTTGCCGCCGACGCCGGCGTGGAGACCGAGACCGCGGTCGTGGAAGGCTCCCCGGCCGAGGCCCTGGCCGAGCTCGCGCGCGAGCGCGACGCCGACGAGATCGTCGTCGGCTCGCGCGGCATGGGCCGCTTCGCCGCCGCGCTCGGCAGCGTCTCCCACGCCCTGCTGGCCCACGCCGGCCGCCCCGTGGTGGTCGTCCCGCGCACCGCCGCCGACCACCCGCGCGCCGCGCACGGCCACGGCGACTGCACCGTCGTCGTCGGCTACGACGGGTCCGAGCCGTCCCGCGCCGCGCTCGAGTACGCCGCCAAGCGTTCCTGCCGCGAGGGCCGGATCGTCGCCGTGCACGCCTTCCAGCCCGCGCCGGACTGGCTCGGCTCGCCCCAGTACCAGCAGACGCTCGACGCCCACCAGTCGGCCGGGCGCGAGCTGCTGGAAGCGCTCGAGGCCGACCCGCCGGCGAACGTGCAGCTGTCGACCTCGCTGATCGAGGGCCCGCCGGCGCGCGCGATCGTCGCCGCCGCGGACGCCCGCGAGGCCGACGAGATCGTGATCGGCTCGCGCGGCTTCGGCCGCCTGCGAGGCGTGCTCGGCAGCGTCTCGCACGCGGTCCTGCACGAGGCCGACCGCCCGGTGGTGGTGATCCCGGCCGACGCGCTCTAACGCCGCCGCCCCAGCGCGGACGGCAGCCACACCTTGTCGCCGATGTCGTGCACGAGCGCGGGCACGAGCACGCTGCGCACGAGCAGCGTGTCCAGCAGCACGCCGAACGCGACCACGGTCCCGAGCTGGGTGAGCACCACCAGCGGGAGCACCGCGAGCGCGGAGAACGTGCCCGCGAGCACGATGCCCGCGGAGGTGATCACGCCGCCGGTCACCGCGAGCGCGGCCAGCACGCCCCGGCGCGTGCCGTGCTTGACGGTCTCCTCGCGGGCGCGCGCCATCAGGAAGATCGTGTAGTCGATCCCGAGCGCGACCAGGAACACGAACGCCAGCAGCGGCAGCGTCGGGTCGACGGCCGGCAGCCCGAGGATGACGTCGAAGATGACCACGCCCGCGCCCAGCGCGGCGGCCGCCGACAGGGCGGTGGCGATGAGCAGCAGCAGCGGCGCCACGAGCGCGCGCAGCAGCACGATCAGGACGAGCAGGACGACCCCGAGCGTCAGCGGCGGGATCACGAGGTTGTCGCGCTCGGCGCTCTCGCGCAGGTCGAACGACTGCGCGGTCTGGCCGCCGACGAGCGCGCGCGGCTCGGCCTCGTGCACCGCGTCGCGCAGGCGCGGGATCGCGGCGACGGCCTCCTCCGAGAACGGGTCGGCGTCGAGCACGACGCTGAGCTGGGTGCCCGGGTCGCCTTGCTCCTCGCGCTGGATCTCGACCGCCTCGGGGGCGTCCTCGATCGCGCCGCGGACGGCGTCGACGTCGCCGCCGGGCGGGACGATCACGCTCGCGGGCGCGGAGGTGCCGGCCGGGAAGTTGCGCCCGAGCAGCTCCTGGCCGACGACGGCCTCCGGGTCGTCGCGCAGCTGCTGCTCCTGGGTGAGCGAGGTGTCGATGCCGGTCAGGCCGAGCGCGAGCACGATCAGCACGATCGTGGACCCGACCCACAGCGGCCGCGGGCGGGCGGCGATGCGGTCGCCGAGCCGGCGCCAGACGCGATGGTCGTCGGCGGTGTCCTGGCCGTGGCGCGGGATCCGCGGCCAGAAGGCGCGGCGGCCGGCGATCACCAGCGTCGCGGGCAGCACGGTGAGGCTCATCAGCAGCGCGACCGCGATGCCCGCGGCGCCGAGCGGGCCGACCGAGGCCGAGGAGTCGACCTCGGCGACGATCAGCGTCAGGAGGCCGGCGATCACGGTCGCGCCGGAGGCGAGGATCGCGGGCGCGGCGCCGCGCAGCGCGATCGCCATCGCCTCGCCGGGCTGCTCGTGGCGCGTGAGCTCCTCGCGGTAGCGGGCGACGAGCAGCAGCGCGTAGTCGGTCGCGGCGCCGAAGACCAGCACGGACAGGATGCCGGCGTTCTGGCCGTTGATCACCAGGCCCGCCTCCCCCAGCACCGCGGCCAGCCCGCGGGTCGCGCCCTCGGTCAGCAGCACGGTGAAGAACGGGATCAGCCAGAAGATCGGCGAGCGGTAGATCAGGATCAGCAGGAACAGGACGAGGCTTCCGGTGACCGCGAGCAGGCGCGTGTCCGCGCCCGCGAAGACGTTCTTGAGGTCGGTGGAGAAGCCCGCCGGGCCGGTGACGGCGGTCTCGAGCCCGTCCGGCGCGGTCTGCTCGAGCTCGTCGCGCAGCCGCTCGACCGCCTCGGCGACGACGTCGGAGTCCTGCCCCTGCAGCGGGAGCGCGAGCAGCCCCGCGCCGTCGCGGTACACGGGCTCGGGCGCCTCCGGGGAGGCCAGCGGGAGCTCGAGCTCGCGCAGGCCCTCGAGCGCCTCTCGGTCCTCGCCGGTCAGGCCCTGCTCGCGCTCGATCACGACCACGGCGGGGCTGACCTGGCCGGACGGGAACTCGCGCGCGGCGTTCAGCGCCTCGACGGACTCGGCCTCGCCGGGCAGGAACTCGGCCAGGTCGCTCTTCTGGACCTCCTCGAGCTTGCCGGCCTGCGAGGACAGGCCGCCCGCGACGAGGATGAACAGCAGGGCGACCAGGAACCGGGACCGGCGGCCCGTGATGAGGTTGAGGAGGAGCAAGTGACTCCGACTGTCGAAGTGGCAGTTGCTGCCATCCTAGGAGGGTGTCCGCGCGGCGACCGTCACTTCGCGAGCGCAATCGCGCCCGGTCTCGCGCCGAGATCGTCGCGGCAGCCCACCGGTTGTTCCTGGAGCAGGGGTATTCCGAAACCTCGGTCGAGCAGGTCGCCGCGGCCGCCGGGGTCGCGCCGCGCACGGTCTTCCGCTACTTCCCGCGCAAGGAGGACCTGGTCTTTCACCGCCACGCCGAGCAGGTCGGGCGCTTCGCGCAGCTGCTGCGCGAGCAGCCGCCCGAGAAGCCGGCGCTGGACGCGCTGGCCGGCGCGCTGCTGGAGGTCCTGCGGCCGGACGACGGGGCGCTCCTGCGCCTGCTCGAACGCGAGCCCGCGCTGCGGCGCCGCGACGAGGCGCTGATCGCCGACCACCAGGCCGCCGCAACCGAGTTCCTGGCCGGGCGCGGCGCCGCGCCGCAGCGGGCCGCGCTGCTGGCGGGCGCGTTCATGGGCGCGGTCGGCGCGGCGCGACGGCTCGTCACCGCGCAGCCCGCCGAGCACCTCGCGGCCGCGGTCGAGCTGCTGCGACGGCTCGATTGGCCCTAAGCAGGCGGGATGTTCTGGCTGGCGCGGAACAGGTTGTCCGGGTCGTAGCGGGCCTTGATCTGCTGCAGCCGCCGGTAGTTGGCCTCGCCGAAGGAGGCGACGATGCGCGCGCGGCCCTCGTCGCCGATGAAGTTGACGTACACGCGGCCGGTGGTGAACGGGCGGATCGCGTTCGCGAAGGCGCGCGTCCAGGCGATGTTGGCCTCGTCGTCGGACGGGTCGGGCCAGAGCGAGGTGATGTGCAGGTTCAGCGGCGCGCCGCGCTCGTCGATCGGCAGCGCGCCGTCGGGGACGCGCGCCGCCGCGCCGCCGCCCGGGAGCACGAGGATCTGGGTGAGCGGCGAGGGCACGGACGCGTGGAAGTGGCAGAGGATCTCGATCGCCTCCTCCGGCAGTCCGGCGAGGAAGTCGCCCGTCCAGTAGTTGCGCAGGCCGTGCGGGTAGCCGTCGTCGAGCATCTGCTGCAGCGCGACGTAGGGCATCGGCCCGACCGTGTCGAGCGCGGGCGCGTGGGCGCGCAGCGGCCGCAGCGCCTCGCGGCCCGCCTCGGGCGGGCCGGTGAAGCAGACCACGACGCCGATCACGGGCCGGCCTTCCACCGGCGTGCCGGGCGGGCCGGTGAGCAGCGCGACGCCGGCGCCGAGCTCGTCGGGCGCGTCCGCCATCACGCGCGCGAACGTGCGCAGGACGTCGGGCGCCTGCGTCGCGGGATAGACCATCAGCCCGCCGAGCACGGTCGGGCCGATCGGGTGCAGGCGGAACTCGAACGCGGTGGCGACGCCGAAGTTCCCGCCGCCGCCGCGGGTGGCCCAGAACAGGTCCGGGTGCTGGTCCTCGGACGCGACCAGCGTGCGCCCGTCGGCGGTCACGAGCTCGACCGCGAGCAGGTTGTCGACGGCGTAGCCGCAGGCGCGCTCGATCCACCCGGAGCCGCCGCCGAGCGCGAGCCCGGCGACGCCCGTGGTCGAGATGCGCCCGCCCGTGACGGCGAGGCCGTGCGCCTGCGTGGCGGCGTCGAGCTCGCCCCAGGTCAGGCCGGCCTCGGCGCGGCAGACGCGCGCCTGCGGGTCGACGGTGACGCGCTTCATAGGGCGCAGGTCGATCATCAGCGCGTCGTCGCGGACCGCGTTGCCGGTCACGTTGTGCCCGCCGCCGTAGACCGACAGCTCGAGGCCGTGGGTGCGGGCGGCGTCGACGGCGGCGGCGACGTCGGCCGCCGACGCGCAGCGCGCGATCAGCGCCGGGCGGCGGTCGATCATGCCGTTGTAGACGCGCCGCAGCTCGTCGTAGCCCGGGTCGCGGCGCCCGACGAGCGTACGCCGGTCGAGCCGCTGCTCGACCAGCGCGGTGCGCAGGGCGGTCAGGAACGCCTCCGGCTGCTCGAGCGGCGGGTCGTCGGCGCAGTCCTCGATCACGTGCAGCGGCCAGCCGTGCTCGGCGCTCGCGGCCTCGGCGACCCGCAGCGGCGTCGCCAGATCGTGGCGGCCCCAGATCAGCGAGGCCCGGATCCCGCTCAGGTCGACGGGCGCGGTGAAGTGCGGCATCAGCTCGCCGAGCGCCGGGATCGCCGCGGGCGCGCGCTCGAGGTTGTAGGCGCGGAACGGCTCCCACGGCATGCGTTCGCGCAGCGCGTCGAGGTCGTGGGCGCAGTAGCGCCAGAGCTCGTCGTGCGTGCGCTCGGACGGCGCGGCCAGGAACCCGTGGAGCGCGGCGCCGAACGCCGGGGCGGGCGAGAACGGCTCGAGCCCGAGCGCGTCGACGAGGACGAGGCCGGCGATCGCGTCGGGGGCGGACCGCGCGGCGATCGCGCCGCCGAGCGCGTAGCCGATCACGGTCGGCCGCGTGTGGCAGGTGGCGGCGATCACGTCGCCGAGCCACGCGTCGACGTCGTCGGGCAGTTCGGACGCGCCGTGGCCCGGCAGGTCCGGGATGACGACGCGGTGCGTGCGCAGCAGCGCGGGCGCGACCCGCAGCCAGTGCGTGGCGCTGCCGGCCGGCCCGTGCAGCAGCACGAGCTCGGGGCCTTCGCCGCCCTCCAGCACGGCGGTCGTCCCCACCCGCCGCTCGGTCAGCGCGATCCCGGCCAGGAGCGCGCCGCGGTGGTCCAACCGAGGTGTCGTCGTCATGCGAGCGACGCTACGCCCGCCCGCGCGGCCTGCCATCGCGAGCATCCACCAAATCGCGCGGGACGCGCGTGGTCATTTCTGACCACGGACGAGGTCGTGCGCGAACGCGAACGCGCCCGCCGCGGTGCGCGAGGAGACGCCGAGCTTGGCGAAGATGTTCTGCAGGTGCCGGGCGACCGTGTGCTCGCTGATGACGAGCGTCTCGGCGATCTCGCGGTTGGTCCTGCCGACGGCGACCAGCCGCAGCACCTCGAGCTCGCGCCCGGTCAGGCCGTGGCGCGCCGCGGGTTGGAGGCGGGCGAGCTCGGGCGTGGCGCCCAGCCGGGTGAACGCCTCGCGGGCCGCATCGAGCTCGACCGCGGCCGTGTCCTCGTCGCCCGCCGCGCGGCAGGCCTCCGCCAGCAGGACGTGGGTGCGGGCCGCGTCGTAGGGCGCGTCGAGCTCGGCCCACGCCTCGGCCGCGCGGCGCAGCGGCCCGAGCGCGGCGCGCGGGTCGCCGACGTCGAGCTCGAGCGCGCCGCGGGCGTGCGCGGCCAGCGCGCCGACGAACGGGCTCTGCCAGCGGGCGGCGAGCGTCTCCAGCTCCTCCCCCGCCGTGCGCGCCGCGTCCCGGTCGCCGACCGCGAGCATCAGCTCCACGTAGGCCGGCAGCAGCCGCACGCGGGCGGCGGGCTCGGGGGTCGCGTCCAGGCAGCGGCGCAGCGCGGCCGCGCCGGCGGGCGCGTTGCCCTGCGCGAGCCGCAGCAGCGCGAGCCCGGGCTGCGGCTCGCAGCCGCCCGCGGCGGCCGCGCGGTAGGCCGCCTCGGCGGCGAGCGTCTCCCCGCGCAGGCGCAGCAGCTCGCCCTCGCGGTAGCGGGCCTGGGCCTCCGCGGAGCGGTTGGCGATCAGCGCCAGCCGCTCGCGCGCCGCGCGCGCCTCATTGAGCGCGTCGGGCCAGGCGCCGTGGAGCTGCATGATCTCCGCCCGGTGGACGAGGCAGGTGCCCGTGAAGCTCACGAGGTCGGGCTGGCGCTCGCACCAGCGCGACAGCGCCTCGGTCCATTCGCGTGCGCGGCGCGGCTCGTGCGCGGCCTGGCAGGCCATGATCACGCCGCAGTAGACGAAGCCGTTGACGATCGGCGACAGCTCGCCCGTGGTGAGCGCGACCATCGCCTCGTCGAGCAGCGCGAGCCCTTCGGGCACGCGCCCGAGCCGGATCAGCAGCATGCCGCGGTCCTGGGCGGCGAGCGCGAACAGGTCGGGGTCGCCGAAGCGCTCCCCGGCCCGTGCCGCCGCGGCCGCTTCGGCCTCCGCGCCGGCGAGGTCCGCGGCGGCGCGGCGCTCGAAGACGGCCAGCAGGTGCAGGTAGCCCTGCTCGGCGCACTCGCCGGGCGCCCGCGCGACCAGCCGGCGCGCGCGGGCCGCCCAGCCCGACGCGCGCTGCTGGCCGCGCTGGGTCAGGTTGGCGGCGATCCAGAACGCGCTGCGCGCGGCCTGCAGCTCGTCCTTGTGGGCGAGCTGCAGGGCGTGCAGGCGCTCGAGCGCGGCGACGTAGTCGTCGTCGCGGCCGAGCATGTAGGCGGCGGTGGCGAGGCGTTCGAGTCCAGCGGCGTCCGTCGCGTCGGATGCCTGCTCGTAGATCGCGCGCCAACTGAGCTGCCGGGGCATCGGCCCCCGGCAACGCTACCTACAACCCGGGCGGGTGGCGAACCGTGTAGCCCTTGGGCGAGCGCGGCTCGGGCCGCCAGCGCGGGCCCTTCTCGCCGCGGCCGGACGTGTCGAAGCGCAGGCCGGCGATCACGACGTAGGCGTGGCCGCCGTGCGCGTAGACCGAGATCCAGCGCCCGCGCCCGGCCTTGCCGTAGCGGGTCAGGCTGCCCGACGGCAGCGGGTCCTCGAGCAGCCCGGCGCCGATCAGCGCGTACGAGACCGCGCCCGAGCAGTCGTAGCCCGAGTCCTCTACGCGCGCGTGGCCGCCGCCGTAGCGGTAGGGGCGTTTCGTGATCCGGTTGGCCGCCTCGATGGCCTGCTTGACGGCGGGCGGCGCGCCTGCCGGGGCGATCGCGGTCCGCCCGTCGGGGCCGAGCGCCGCCGTCTCCGCCGCCGCCATCGGCGTCGCCGGCGCGGGCTGCTCGATCCGCTTGCGGATCCCGCGCGCCTGCAGCCGCGAGACGCGGCCGTCCACGCGCTGGGCGTTGCGGCGCTCGTAGGCGCGCACGCTGCGCGTCGTCCCGCGGCCGTAGTGCCCGTCGACATCGGTCTGGAACCCCAGCCGCGTCAGCCAGCCTTGCAGCACGCGGACGTCATGTCCGCGCATTCCCCGTTTCAGGTTGCGGTC
>Ga0182742_1002322_pt1 | contig 21377 bp, 21 predicted proteins | sample eDN5th37CBELigMG_FD_128880 | JGI IMG/M metagenome (GOLD analysis project Ga0182742, IMG submission 128880) | Enriched Miracle-Growth compost microbial communities from Emeryville, California, USA - eDNA 5th pass 37_C BE-Lig MG (version 2)... ... | reverse complement strand
TGTAACTATCGATTTGATTTCAGTAATAGTTCTGATTCATGGGTATATTTTATCAAGGGTATCTAGGATGTGATCGTGTAGTATACTTACAACTAATATATATTAATAAGAAATTGGATTAAAAATAATTAGGAGATGAGAAAAATGTTTCAAGATAAAACATTATTAATTACTGGAGGAACAGGATCCTTCGGTAATGCTGTCATGGAAAGGTTTTTAAACAGTGAAATAAAAGAAATACGAATTTTTTCTCGTGATGAAAAAAAACAAGATGATATGAGGAAGCTTTATAAAAATGATAAATTAAAGTTTTATCTTGGTGATGTGAGAGACTTAGCAAGTGTAAAAAATGCTATGCATGGGGTCGATTATATTTTTCATGCAGCAGCATTAAAACAAGTTCCATCATGTGAGTTTTTTCCTTTAGAAGCTGTAAAGACTAATGTGATGGGTACGGATAATGTATTAACAGCAGCAATTGATTACGAAGTGGAAAAAGTAATTTGTCTTTCAACAGATAAAGCAGCTTATCCAATTAATGCGATGGGTATTTCAAAAGCAATGATGGAAAAAGTATTTGTTGCTAAATCGAAAACTGTTGATCCGAATAGGACACTAATTTGTGGAACTCGATATGGTAACGTTATGGCCTCTCGTGGCTCGGTTATACCATTATTTATCGAACAAATTAAAAGTCACCAGCCTTTAACAGTTACGGATCCTAATATGACAAGATTTCTTATGAGTTTAGAAGAAGCAGTTGAGTTAGTAGTATTTGCATTCCAAAACGCTGAGGCTGGAGATATTATGGTTCAAAAATCCCCTGCTAGTACTATTGGTGACCTTGCTCAAGCTGTAAAAGAATTATTTAATGCAGATAATGAAATAAAAATCATTGGAACCCGTCATGGAGAAAAACGTTATGAAACGCTTCTAACAAAAGAGGAATATGTGAAGGCAGAAGATTTACCTGGTTTCTATAGAGTTCCTGCTGATCAAAGAGATCTTAACTATGACAAGTATTTTGCAGAGGGAAATCAAAAACTTACTACTGTAGAAGAATATAATTCCGATAATACACAAATCCTTACCGTTGAGCAAATTAAAGAAAAATTGCTCGAATTAGACTATGTACAAAACGAATTAAAAGAGTGGAATAAAAAAGTTCACGTTATGAATTAAAGGGTGGTTTTGAGTAATGAATATTCTTGTTACAGGAGCAAAAGGGTTTGTAGGAAAAAACCTTATCGCTGAACTTAAAAATAAGGGATATAACGATATATTTGAGTTTACTAGGGAAAGTGATCCATCATTACTTGAAAGATATACAAAAGAATGTGACTTTGTCTTTCATCTAGCTGGAGTAAACAGACCAAAAGATGAAAAAGAATTTATGCAAGGCAATTTTGGTTTTACTTCTCAATTGCTAAAACTACTAAAGAAACATGATAATAAAGCTCCTGTTCTTATTACTTCTTCTATTCAAGCAAAAAAGGATAACCCTTACGGAAGAAGTAAGAAGGCAGGGGAGGATTTATTATTTGATTATTATTATGAAACGGATGTTAAAGTTTATGTTTATAGATTACCAAACCTATTTGGTAAGTGGAGTAAGCCAAACTATAATACAGTGGTAGCTACATTTTGCCATAATATTGCTAGAGGCATAGATATACAGATAAACAATCCAGATGCAGAGCTAAATCTTTGTTATATAGATGATATATTAGAAGAATTTATGAGGGCCCTTGAGGGAGATCCTACTATACAAGATGATGGTTTCTGCATTGTACCCGTAACACACAATATAAAACTTGGAGAATTGGCTTACCTTATTCAGAGCTTCAAAGAAAGCAGATCAAATTTAAGTATTCCTAAAATGGAAGACGCACTAACTAAAAAGCTTTATAGCACTTACTTAAGCTTTTTACCAGAAAATCAGTTTTCATATGACCTTAAAATGAATTGTGATCATAGAGGTTCTTTTACAGAATTTATGAGAACACCTGAACGAGGACAAGTTTCTGTAAATGTATCAAAACCTGGGATTACAAAAGGAAACCATTGGCATCATACTAAAAATGAGAAGTTTTTAGTTGTTAGTGGAGAAGGCTTAATTCGCTTTAGAAAGATAGATTCTGACGAAATTATTGAATATAGAGTTAGTGGAGAAAAGTTGCAGGTTGTAGATATTCCTACCGGATATACACACTCAATTGTAAATGTGGGAGAAAGTGACTTAGTAACCGTAATGTGGGCAAACGAATGCTTTGATCCAGAGAAGCCGGACACATACTTCATGGAGGTATAACTGATGAAAAAACTAAAAGTCATGACAGTCGTTGGAACGAGACCAGAAATCATAAGACTGTCGGCTGTTATTAATAAATTAGAAGAATCAAATGCAATAGAACATATACTAGTTCATACAGGACAAAATTATGATTATGAATTAAATGAAGTATTCTTCAAAGATTTTAACTTAAGAAAGCCAGATTACTTTCTTAATGCAGCAACCGGAACAGCAGTAGAAACGATTGGAAACATATTAGTTAAAATAGATCCTATTATGGAAGATGTAAAACCAGATGCGTTTTTAGTTCTAGGAGACACTAATAGCTGTTTATGTGCGATTGCAGCAAAAAGAAGACACATTCCAATTTTTCATATGGAAGCAGGGAATAGATGCTTTGATCAACGAGTTCCAGAAGAAACTAATCGAAAAATTGTCGATCATACAGCAGATATTAATTTAACCTATAGTGATATTGCAAGAGAATATCTTCTTAAAGAAGGATTTCCTTCAGATAGAATTATTAAGACAGGAAGCCCTATGTTTGAAGTTCTTAATTCTAGAAAAGACGATATAAAGAATTCGGATGTATTAAATAGATTGAATCTAGTAGAGGGAAATTACTTTGTAGTATCAGCTCATAGGGAAGAGAATATTAATTCAGATATTAATTTCTTAGATTTAGTTGACAGCTTAAATGCTATAGCTGAAAAATATAATATGCCTGTGATAGTAAGTACGCATCCTAGAACCCAAAAAATGATCGATGCTAAAGGGGTAGAATTTAACCCATTAGTTAAAACTATGAAACCATTAGGGTTTAATGATTATGTGAAGCTTCAAATTAAGGCGAAGGCAGTTCTTAGTGATAGTGGAACAATAAGTGAAGAGTCTTCAATTCTTGGATTTAAAGCACTTAATATAAGACAAGCTCATGAAAGACCTGAGGCGATGGAAGAAGCAGCAGTGATGATGATTGGTTTAGGAAAAGAAAGAATATTACAAGGACTTGAGGTACTAGAAACTCAGGATAAAAGTACATTAAGGTTTGTTGGGGATTACAGTATGCCTAATGTATCAGATAAAGTGTTAAGAATAATATTATCGTACACTGATTATGTAAACAGAGTTGTTTGGGGGAAAAAGTAAAACTTGTTATTCTCCCTATAGTATACATCAGGTATATTAATTGAATAATCGCGATTAGGGAACGAGCAAAACCGCTTAATCGTATTATTCAAAAAGTAAAGGAAGGCGTTACTATGTACAAAATAGCAGTGGCAGGAACAGGTTACGTCGGCTTAGTTGCCGGCGTTTGTTTTGCTGAAGTAGGCCATCAAGTAACCTGTGTTGATATAGATGAAAAAAAAGTTGAGTTAATGAAATCAGGGGTATCGCCAATCTATGAGACTGATTTGGAAGAATTAATGCAAAAGAATTTTATCGCTGGAAGAATTAATTATACAACTGATTACCAAACAGCATATAAAGATGCGGATGTAATTTTTATCGGGGTAGGTACACCCGAACAGCCTGATGGTTCTGCAAATCTATCATATATCGCAACAGTTGCAAGACAGATTGCTGAATCGGTAGAAAAAGACTGTCTAGTTGTTGTTAAATCTACTGTTCCAGTTGGAACAAATGATAAAGTTGAGCAGTTTATTCAGGACTTCCTAGTTAATGATGTGAAAGTAGAAGTGGCTTCTAACCCGGAATTTTTAGCCCAAGGTTCTGCTGTACAAGATACGCTACATGCAGAAAGAATTATTATCGGAACAGAAAGCAAATGGGCTGAAGAATTGCTCATGAAAATTTATGAGCCTTTTCATTTACCTATTGTTTCAGTAAATAGAAGGTCTGCAGAAATGATCAAGTATGCATCTAATGATTTCCTTGCACTTAAAATATCTTATATGAATGATATTGCCAATCTTTGTGAATTGGTGGGTGCAGATATTCAAGATGTTGCAAAAGGTATGAGTTTCGATGAACGTATTGGAAGTAAGTTTTTAAACGCAGGAATTGGCTTTGGTGGATCATGTTTCCCTAAAGATACAAAAGCACTTGAGTATATTGCTAAACAGAACGGTTATGAGCTCAAAACGGTTAAAGCGGCTATTGATGTAAATAAAGAACAAAAAACAATGCTATATAAGAAAGCTAGTAAAAGGCTTATTACCTTTAATGGTCTTAAAGTAGCTGTACTTGGATTAACCTTTAAACCTGGAACAGATGATTTGAGAGAAGCGGCTTCTCTAGAGAATATACCATTATTATTGGACCAAGGTGCAGATATCTGTGCATATGATCCTGTAGGAAGAGATAATTTTGCTAAAGTTCATCCAGAAGGTAAGAATGGTAGAGGTAGTATCACGTATGTTCCAAACATTGAACATGCATTAGAAGGTGCGAATGTCTGCTTTATCTTTACTGAATGGGGTGAAGTAAAAGCAATAACGCCTGAAACTTATAAGAAGTTAATGAGAACTCCTTTAGTATATGACGGCAGAAATATTTATAGTGTTGAAGATATGCAAGAAGCAGGAGTAGAGTATCACTCAATCGGAAGAAAACCTGCAATTAGAGAAGCTGTTAAGGAGTCGAAGAATCTTGAATTACAAAACTCTTGATCCTAGTAAAACATACCTAATCACTGGAGCAGCTGGTTTTATCGGATACTACTTATCTAGAAAACTATTAGAACAGGGTTGCCAAGTGATTGGTATTGATAATGTCAATGACTACTATGATGTGAATCTTAAACATACTCGTTTAGGGAATTTGGAACCTTATGAGAAGTTTACTTTTATTAAAGGTGACATATCGGACAAAGATATGGTAATGAAGATCTTTGAAGAGTATAAGCCTAATATTGTAGTAAACCTAGCTGCTCAAGCGGGTGTCCGTTATTCAATAGAGAACCCCGATGTATATATACAAAGTAATATCATAGGTTTTTACAACATTCTTGAAGCATGTAGATATAATCCAGTTGACCATCTTGTGTATGCATCATCTAGTTCTGTTTATGGAGCAAATAAAAAAGTTCCTTTTGAAGAAACAGATTTTGTTGATAATCCAGTATCTCTTTATGCATCTACTAAGAAATCAAATGAACTAATGGCTCATACGTATAGTCACTTATATAAAATTCCATCAACTGGGCTTCGGTTCTTTACTGTTTATGGCCCTATGGGGCGACCAGATATGGCCTATTTTGGATTTGCGAATAAGTATTTTTCTGGTGAGCCAATTAAGATATTTAATAATGGTGATTTTGAAAATGACCTTTATCGGGACTTTACTTATATAGATGACATCGTTGAGGGTATTGGCCGTTTATTGAGTAATCCACCTGAAGGTGAAGTTCAACATAAAGTCTACAATATTGGAAACAACAACCCAGAGAAGTTAATGGTTTTTATTGAAACGCTAGAAAAGACCTTAAGTAAAGCTCTAGGCAAAGAAGTACAATTCGAAAAGATTTTTGAACCTATTAAGCCAGGTGATGTACCAGCTACCTACGCTTGACAGATCTTTTGCAAAAAGCTGTAGGATTTAAACCGGAGACCTCAATAGAAGAGGGCTTGCAACTGTTTGCCAACTGGTATGTGAAATATTATAAGATGAAGTAAAATAAATGTTTAGAATTGAGCTTTTTATGTTCTATAGTAATTGATTTGCATTTTGATTATATGAAAATTAATTATACCATTTGAATGTATTGTTATTTGATATTTGAGAACTTTAGTGTTTGAAGTAAATTAACCTAAGAGGGATGAGTATTTAATGAATAAGAAAATAGTTGCCATAAACTGTGCAATCTCAAGTGGTGGTGGAAAAGTAATGATGGAGATTGCAGAAGTGGCAAGGAAAAATAACTATGAATATTATACATTTTCGCCAGAAGCAAATATGCCAGAACCATCTGACCACTACTATTTTTTGTCAAGACAAGAACACAGATTGAATAGAAAAATAGGACAGCTTTCAGGTTATGATAATGCATTTATGCGTAGAGGAACAAAAAAACTAATTAAACATTTAGATGAGATTAACCCGGACGTTATACACTTGCATGGATTGCACAATTGGTATATAGATTATAAATTATTTGTAAGTTATTTAAATAAGAAAAAGATTCCTACTGTATGGACACAACATGATTGCTGGAGCTTTACAGGAAAATGCGCGTATTATACGTTAGTAGATTGTCATAAATGGAAGAAGGGTTGTTATAACTGCCCACAATTAAAGGAATATCCTCAAAGCAACCTAATAGATAATTCGAAATTTATGTACGAATATAAAAAAAGGACTTTTTTAAATATACCTAATTTAACCTTGGTTCCTGTTTCAAAATGGTTACAATTGGAGTTAGAGCAATCATTTCTAAAAAGTTATAATTCTGTTGTTATAGAAAATGGAATTGATACAGAAGTTTTTAGGTATAGAGAGTCTAATTTACGAAATGAGTATAATCTTGAAAATAAATTTATAATATTGGGAGTTGCTAGTGGCTGGAGTACTCGAAAGGGACTTAACGATATAATTAGACTGGCAGATACATTGAATAAAAAGAAGAGGAAAGATTATAAAATAGTGTTAATAGGTGTAACAGAAGAACAAAAAACGTTATGTCAAGAATATGGTATTTTATCATTTGAAAGAACACAAAATGTAGAAAAATTAGTTGAATGGTACTCTACGGCAAATGTCTTTTTTAATCCTTCAATGGAAGAAACATTTGGCTTAGTTACAGCCGAGGCATTGTCTTGTGGGACCCCTGTAATAGCTTATAATTCTACAGCTTCTCCTGAAATTATTGCAGGAACAGATTCATACTGTATCACCCCCCATGACCTTGATGCTGTAATTCATTGTATTGATGAAATAAAAGTTAATGGCCGTGATTTCTACAGAAATAAATCTATTCAAAAGGTAAAAAAACACTATGATAAAATTAGTCAATATGAAAAGTATTTAGAATTATATGAAAATATACTTTTAAAAAAAGGATAGGAATAGAGTAGTAGAAACCATAGAAAAGAATACTTATTCCTACAAGAAATTATTGTATTAGTTACTAAAGAGGAAAATTCTGATGTATCTAATCTAAAACATATTGCTAATGGGGATTATAAAAAATGATACTGGCAAAAATAAAGAGCGTATATAATAAAAATACACAATTAATTAATAATATTGGTGGCACATATCTTATAAAGGGTGCGTCTTTAGTTATAAGCTTATTTTCACTACCTGCATATATGAACTACTTTTCAAATCAGAGTGTTTTAGGGGTATGGTTTACAATATTATCAGTCCTACAATGGATTTTTACGTTTGATTTAGGAATCGGAAATGGTCTTAGAAATAAATTGGTACCAGCGTTGATTAACAATGATAAGTCTTTAATAAAGAAATATATTTCATCAGCTTACATCATTTTGGGTGTCATCTCTTCTATTATATTGATAATAGGTAGTGTATTGATAATGTCTGGAAGTTGGAATACTGTTTTAAATATTCCCCCAGACATAGTGTCAAAAGATGTGTTGAATTTAACTTTGTTACTTATCTTTATAGGTATTATATTTCAGTTTTTTCTTAGGCTTATTACATCAATATTATTTGCAATGCAAAAGGTTGCTGTGTCAAATTTCATTTCTTTAATCTCTTCTGTGTTGATATTACTGTATGTTGTTCTATTTAATACAGGTAATGTAGAAACTGATTTAATTAATCTAGCAATAGTAAATATACTTGCAATTAATTTACCATTGCTTATGGCTACTTTTATTATTTTCTCTACTTTGTTAAAGGATACAAAACCTAATATCAATTTTTATGAAAAGAAAATAGCCTTTAATATATTAAAACTAAGTGGAAACTTTTTTTGGATACAACTCACTCTTTTATTTATGAATTCAACTAATGAAATGCTAATTACTTGGTTATATGGACCAGAGTATGTTGTTGAATATCAGGTGTATTATAGGTTATTTTACTTAGTAGTTACTTTATTCTCTTTAATTACAAACCCTGTGTGGTCTGCAATTTCGGGTGCCTATTCGAAAAAACAATATGAATGGATCATTAATCTCGACAAAAAAATGAAAATTATAGTTCTGCTTGTTTCTGCTGGTAATGTCATACTGATGTTATTATCCCAAAATGTGGTAGACATTTGGCTTAAAGGGGAGTCTATAACAATAAATTATGGGTACGCTACTATTTTTGTACTCTTTTCAGCTATAACGATGTATAATATGGCTTCATCAGTTTTTGCAAACGGTATTGGGGTATTGAAATGTCAGATGATTTGTTATTCAATCGCTGCAATTGCCAAAATACCTCTTGTTCTAATATTATCTTATTTTATAAATGATTGGATATGTGTAATAGCAGTTCACGCCTTAATTAATCTGCCGTACTCAATTGTACAACCAAGAATACTGAAAAAGTTATATAATAGGTTATTAGCTGGAAGGTTTGTTGGAAATTAGAAAATTCAGGCAATGAATTATGTTGCTTTTCAAATAGAAAAATGATTATCACCCGCTGGGCTGTGATTTAGCAGCTTGGCGGGCTTATTTATGTTGTTTACTTTTTCCTAGAAATGCAATTCTTCGTAATCAGTTCCTCGTAAAATAATGATACTCGTCTCTATGTCTAGATGAATGGGTTTGAATTTAATATATTGTTCAGCTAGTACACGCATATCCATGACTATCGAGTATTTGGTAATTGGTTTATCGTAAACAGCAAGCCTACCAAACCTTAGCAGGAGCTGTTGCCTTCCCATACCGGTTTGTGGTGGATACTTACTTACATCTCTCCTGTAAAGGAAATCTATATGCCATATTTCTTTCCCTTTCGTTGCAACAATATCCCCAACAGAGCCATGACTGTGACGTTCTATATTATACCCCTGTGAAATTAGATTGGGAGTTATATATCTGATTGCCCTTTCCTCAAATTCTTTAATATGCTCCAAATGCCGTATTCTACTATCGTTTCCTACCATTTTTACTTCAAAAGCAGATTCTCCAGTATAATCTTTCGACAAATCAGTAAAATATTCAGGACTTACCTCTAATGCTTCTGATAATGTAAACATTTTATCATATGGAATATTTTTAATGCTTCCCGTTTCATATCGCTGTAAGGATGACTTACTGATACCAGTCTTATCCGCCAAATCTTGATAGGTCATATTTAAAAAGAGTCGTCTTTCTTTGAGACGTCTACGTAGTATTTCTTGATCAGCCTTACCCATTTCCTTTTTATCCACGTTAATGCCCTCCATATTCTTGCTACAACCATTATAAGTGACTATAAACATTTATGCAACTTTTTATATAAGTTGCATATTTGGGATTGACGTAAATATTGTGTCGAAGTATAATGGAAATTGTTAGCAATATATTTTTTATCTATATTTCCCAAAAATGCAACAAAGTAAAGTTCGTTGCAGAAAGGAAGGTATGAATGATGCTGTAAATTGGGAAAGGTAGAAAATTGGTATTTCGACTGTACAGAACATATGTTCCATTATAAAATATAATAGAATAATACTTTCATAAAAAGGCTTTATTACAACAGTTGGGAGGAAAACGTATGATTAAAGAAGATGTATTGGTAAGAGTGGAATGTCCTGTGTGTGGTCACAGGTTAATGGATAAAGGGGATAAAGCTGCTGGTCCTGTACAAACGAAGTGCACCAAATGTAAGCGAGTTTGGGAAGTTGAACTCTCGACAGATGAATTCAAGCAAGTAAGCGGAAAACCTATAGCGAGACGAAAAGGAGAATGCGATTCACCATGAGTTGCATAATAATTCTACCTTAAGGTCCGGATATATCAGTGAAAGATAGCTGATGTATACGGGCCTTTTTAATTTATATCAAAAGTTCATACCACGATAATACCGAGCGAGGAATCGACTGCATTACCCAGGCCGGATCATGAAGAAACCATGATCATCATTCTGTAAGTGAATGCACATTGAATCTTAAATATTCGGTACCGAGTAATGGAGTCGTGATGTGAACTACCTTAGACCGGGCACAAATCAACCTGCAAATAATGTGGGTGATTGTGCTCGGTCTTTTTTTTGTCTCTTTTTTTCCTTACGGCTCCTTGCCGGGCCATTGGGAGGAAAAGAGAATGAGTAAATTCATCAATATCGGCAAGGAGAAAGTGTGTGTTAGCGAGGAGATTTACAAAGAGTATTACAAAATGAAAAGAAGAGAGCGGTACATGGAACAGGATATTAAAATTGGACGGATTGATGTTGACCCTGAAGCAGAAACGGTTGAATATATTCCAAGCAAAGAAGATTCAATCAATCGTTTGATTGAACTAGGCGCTGATTTTGAAGATGACCAAATGATAGAAGACATTCTCTGTGATAAAGCAACAATGTTGATTTTACAAGAAGCTATGGCCGAACTGAATGAAAAAGAACAAGAGCTCATTCAGGCTCTTTACTATAAAGACCTTACGGTGAGAGAGGTGGCGGAAGAAGAAAATATATCCCATGTAGCTGTATTAAAGCGACGTAACAAAGTGTTGGACAAGCTTAAAAAATATTTTTTGTAATTTTGGTTACCAAACTACCCTTCCCATTGGCTAATAAGTGAAGGGCATTATCTGAAGCTAGGAGGTGAATGTAATGACAACGCAAGTAAAGCAAAAAGGTGTCAATAAAGATATGCAAGAAGAGATGGTTGGCGTACTTACGGCTATCAGCATTGTTTCTAAAAGACTAGCCAATCGACTGAGCCAGCTTGATGAAAAAAATGAACAGAAAGGAGAAAAAGCAAATGAGCAAAATTAAACTCGCTCTCGATGTGGTGACGGACTTACGAAATCTAGCAGGAAGTATTGAAACATTGGTGTTTGCATTAGAAAGCAATCAAACGGACTCCGCGGCTTCCGTTGAGAAAAAGCAAACGAAAGAGAACAAGGAACCAAAGAATACAGCACAACCTCCAAAAGCTAACTTACCAGCTTTAGAAGATGTCAGGGCAAAACTTGCAGCATTATCTCAAGATGGAAAACAGAGGCAAGTGAAAGAGCTAATTACTAGCTTTGGAGCAAAGAAATTAAGTGACATCCCGGTTGAAAAGTATCCAGAGCTTTTGGAAGAAGCGGGGAAACTTTGATGAAGAATACTGGAGTTGGATCTGTGAATCATTCAGAAAGAGCCCATGCTAGTTTAAGTGCCTCCGGTGCAAGCCGCTGGTTAGCATGTACACCAAGCGTTCGTCTGGGTGAACAGTACGAAGAAACAACAAGCATTTTTGCCAAAGAAGGTACATTCATGCATGAACTGTCAGAACTTTATTTGTCTTATGAATTAAAACAGATGACAAAAGCTCAGTTGAATAAAAAGCTGAAGCAGATGAAACAAAATGAATTTTATAACTCAGAAATTGAACAAGCTGTACAAACCTATGTAGATGTTGTTACTGAAAAAATGAATGCGACTAGAGCAAGAAGTAAAGATCTACTCATTCTCATTGAGGAGAGAGTAGATTTCAGTCCTTGGGTTCCAGATGGCTTTGGAACAGGGGATGTGATTTTAATCTCCGACAATATATTAGAAGTTATTGACCTTAAGGGTGGGAAAGGGGTCAAAGTTTCTGTCGAAAGGAACCCACAAATGCGGTTGTATGCATTAGGAGCCATTCATAGTTTTGGAATGCTTTATGACATCGATACTGTCTTGATGACCATTGTGCAACCAAGGTTAGACAATATCTCCACTGACGAAATGAAGGTGGATGAGCTATTGGAATGGGCAGAAGAAGTGGTCAAGCCAAAGGCGGAGTTAGCATTTAGCGGTGAAGGTGAATTCGTTGCCGGTGAGCATTGCCGTTTTTGTAAGGTGAAGGCTACCTGCAGAGCGAGGGCGGAAGAAAATCTGAAACTTGCCTGTATGGATTTTCAGAAGCCACCATTACTGACAGATGATGAAGTAGTGGAAGTGTTAACTTCTATTGATCAGCTGATGAGCTGGGCAAAAGATGTACAAGAATATGCATTTGCTATGGCTATGGATGAAAACAAGCAATGGCCAGGAATGAAACTCGTTGAGGGCAGGGGAAGCCGTAAATATAGTGATGAAAAGGCAGTGATTGAAGCACTCACTGCTGCAGGATATGACGCTGACGTGATTTATAAGAAGTCCTTAAACACGATTACCAATCTTGAAAAAGAACTTGGTAAAAAAGCGTTTGAAGAGTTGCTTGGTTCTCTAGTTACGAAAGCGCCGGGCAAGATAAAGCTTGTGCCAGAAGAGGACAAGCGACCAGAAATAAAAGCTTCACCAGAAGTAGATTTTCAATAAAAGGGAGGAAATAAATCATGATAAAAATTACGATTGGAACAAAGGAAAACCCAGTACGGTTTAGTTATGCGAATGTGCACCAACCTGTAAGCGTTAATGGAAGTGACTTGAAATATTCATTGAGTATCATCATTCCAAAATCCGATAAAAAAACCATTAAGAAAGTAAAAGATGCAATCCAACAAGCTACTCAAGAAAACAAGGACAAGTTTGGTGGAAAAGTGCCATCCAACCTAAAAACGCCATTGCGTGACGGCGATGTGGATCGTGAAGATGACGAGGCTTATGCGGATTCCTACTTCATAAATGCGAACAGCAAAATTAAGCCGGGAATAGTAGATGCGGATTTAGAGCCTATCATGGACCAAAGTGAATTTTACTCTGGCTGCTATGGAAGAGTCAGCTTGACCTTTTATGGGTTTAATGTAAACGGGAATCGTGGTATTGCAGCAGGACTCCAAAACATTATGAAGACGGATGATGGAGACCCACTTGGTGGGAGAAGCAGTGCTGTAGCCGATTTTGCTGATGATAGTGACGACGATGATGATATTTTAGGTTGATATCTATGAAACTATTATCCATTGATATAGAAACTTACAGTTGCGTGGACCTCATAAAATCTGGGGTCTATGCCTATTGTGAATCGGAGGACTTTGAGGTTCTCCTCTTTGCCTATGCTGTTGATGATGAAGAGGTGAAGGTTGTTGACTTAGCTTCTGGCGAGAAGATTCCAGTGGAAATCTTAAAAGCAATTACGGATCCAAATGTAATAAAGACAGCATACAATGCCAACTTTGAACGCACATGTATGGCAAAACACTTTCATACTCCAATGCCGCCAGAACAATGGCGGTGTTCATCCGTTCACGCATTAATGCTTGGTTTACCTGGATACCTTGATGGCGTGGCGAAATGTCTTAGTTTACAAGAGCAGAAAATGAAAGAGGGGAAGGCTTTAATCCGCTACTTTTCTGTTCCTTGTAAAGCTACCAAATCGAATGACGGAAGAACTCGTAATCTACCAGTACACGATCTTGATAAGTGGGCAATCTTTAAGGATTACTGCAAACAGGACGTTGAGGTAGAAAGGCAAATTAGAAAGAGGCTGGAGGCTTTCCCCATTCCGAAAGTGGAACAGAAACTATGGGAGTTGGACCAGAAAATCAATGATGAAGGTGTTCTGATTGATTCGGACTTAGTTAAGAATGCCCTCCAATTGGATAAGGCATTTCAAGATCGACTACTCGAAGAAGCTATGCGTTTAACAGGACTCGAGAATCCGAATAGTCCAGCGCAGTTAAAAGGCTGGTTGTTAAAGCAAGGGCTAGAAGTCGATAGCCTTGCAAAGAAAAATGTCGAAGCACTGATGGGTGAAGTGGAAAATTCTGAAGTAAAACGATTGTTGAAATTAAGACAAGCAATGTCAAAAACATCGGTAAAGAAATACGAGGCGATGGAGCGTTCCATATGTCATGATCACAGAATCAGAGGGTTATTGCAATTTTACGGAGCAAATCGAACAGGTCGCTGGGCTGGCAGACTTGTTCAAATTCATAATCTTCCAAGAAACAGTATGAAAGATTTGCAGATTGCAAGGGACTTATTAAAGTCAGGAAACTATGAAGCTTTGGAACTGCTTTTTGAAAGTGTGTCCGATGTCTTATCACAATTAATCAGAACCGCTTTTATTTCATCCAAAGGTCATCGTTTTATTGTTGCTGACTTTTCGGCGATTGAAGCGAGGGTAATTGCTTGGCTAGCAGGAGAACGCTGGCGGATGGATGTTTTTCAATCTCATGGGAAGATTTATGAAGCCTCTGCTGCACAAATGTTCAAAGTACCAATTGAAACCATTGATAAAGGTAGCCCGCTCAGGCAGAAAGGGAAAATTGCTGAACTGGCATTAGGTTACGGTGGTTCTAAAGGAGCGCTGATGCAAATGGGTGCTATAGAGATGGGGCTTACGGAAGACGAACTTCCGGAGCTGGTCTCTGCTTGGCGAGAGGCCAATCCTAACATTGTCAAGCTTTGGTGGGGGATAGAAGGTGCAGCCATCAAAGCTGTGAAAGAAAAAGTAGTTGTTAAGATGCAGTATGGACTATCTTTTCATTACACCAAAGGGATTTTATTTATCACACTGCTATCAGGTCGTTCCCTTGCTTATGTCAGACCTCGAATCGGGATTGATGAACGTTTTGGAAAAGAACAACTGACCTATGAAGGAATTGAACAAGGCACGAAGCAGTGGGGAAGGATTCCCACTTATGGTGGAAAGCTTACGGAAAATATTATCCAAGCCATTGCGAGAGATTGTCTAGCAGTAGCCATGCTTCGGTTAGCTGAAGCAGGTTATCAGATAAACTTCCATGTCCATGATGAAGTTATTCTCGATGTTCCTGTTGGAACTGGATCAATGGAAGAAGTAGAAGAAGTGATGGGACAGCCGATTGATTGGGCACCAGGTCTACCTTTGGGAGCGGATAGCTTCGAAACTGACTACTACAAGAAAGATTAAAAGTGAATAGGAGCGGGGGAGTTTGATTGATAAAAATACAGTGAAATTCTTAATGAACTTAAAACATTATAAGAATATGCTATCAAAACAGACGATGAAAACCTTAAAAGGTCAGGCTCTTTCCGGTAATTTGGAAGGAGCCCGTAAAGGCCTTGGTACGGTGCTAAGCAGGAGGGCTGATAGATGTGATAGAGCTCAATGAAAAAATAAACCACAAGTTAAAGCATGATGGTAATCTCACCATTGCCACTGGAAGAAACAGAAAAGAGCTGAATTGGAAAAACCGAGAAATGCTTTGGTCTGAGTTAGTTCAGAAGTTGAGCAGCACTGTTAGAACTCATGAAACCTATGAAGAGTACAAAAAGCTTTCCAAATCTAAGCAAGATGAGATCAAAGATGTGGGTGGGTTTGTTGGTGGAACCTTAAAGGGTGGCAGAAGAAAACATGACAGTGTGGTGTGGCGGCAAATCATATCCCTTGATGCCGACTTTGTCAAAGGAGATTTGTGGGCTTCTATCGAGACAATGTTTGGGTATGGGTGCGCTGTGTACTCTACCCATAAACATCATCCGAAAAATCCAAGGCTAAGACTAGTTATTCCTTTATCGAGACCCGTTACCGCAGATGAATATGTCCCAATTGCTAGAAGAATTGCTGCTGATCTTGGAATTGATTTTTTTGATGATACCACCTACCAGGCACACCGCCTTATGTATTGGCCATCGACACCATCTGATGGGGAGTTTGTTTTTAAAGTGTTAGATGAATCATGGATTGATCCTGATGCTGTACTTGCTAGATATCCGGATTGGAGAGATTCGTCTTATTGGCCAGAAAGCTCAAGAATCGTTCATGAACGAAAGAAACTGGCTGATAAGCAAGGCGACCCCAAAACCAAAGGAGGAGTTGTCGGTGCCTTTTGCCGGACTTACACGGTTGTTGATGTGATTGAAAAATACTTAAGCGATGTTTATGTTGCTTGTGAGGATCCAAACCGATACACGTATTCCGCTGGTTCCACAGCGGGTGGGTTGGTGGTTTATGAAGATGGTGATTTTGCCTATTCTCACCATTCTACAGACCCAATTGGTGGAAGATTATGTAATGCTTTTGATTTGGTTCGAATGCATCTATTTGGTGAACTTGATGAAACGGTCAAAGAGGGAACACCAATCAACCGGTTACCTTCTTATAAAGCCATGGTGGAAGAAGCCTTAAAAGACAGACAGGTAAAGCTGACATTAGGTAAAGAACAGTTAAGCCTTGCTGTAGGTGATTTTGAAGAGGAAGAAATGGAATGGTTGTCTGAACTAACAAGGGATCAAAAAGGAAACATTGTCTCGAGTGCACCGAATGTTATCCTCATTCTTGAAAATGATCCAGCTTTAAAGGATCGAATTGCTATGAATGATTTTGTCCATAGAGTTGTCATTAAAGATGAATTGCCATGGAGGGGTGCTGAGCGTGGTGAATATTGGTCTGATACAGATGATGCCAGTTTGCGAAATTATCTTTATTCTGTCTATGGGATAAAAGGAGCGGGTGTTATTGCTGATGCTTGGAGTGAGGTGGCAGTGAAATATGCCTTTCATCCGATTAAGGACTATTTAGACAGTCTCGTTTGGGATGGTCAAGAGCGGATTGAAACCTTAATGGTCGATTATCTTGGTGCTGATGATAATGACTGCGTCCGAACGTTTACTCGAAAAATCCTAGTTGCAGCAGTGACAAGAATCTATCGGCCAGGTGCGAAGTTCGACTACTGCGTTGTCCTTGTTGGCCCTCAGGGTGTTGGGAAAAGTTACATTATTAAGCTTCTAGGTAAAGAATGGCACTCGGATTCCTTAATAACTGTGAAGGGCAAAGAAGCCTATGAGCAACTTCAGGGTGCGTGGATTTTAGAAATGGCGGAGCTGACGGCAACAAAGAAAGTAGAAACCGAAGCAGTAAAGCATTTTATTTCTAAATCTGAGGATACCTTTCGGGTTGCTTATGGTAGGCATAATGAGACGTTTAAACGACAATGCGTATTCTTTGGAACAACCAATGATTATGATTTTTTAAATGATCCGACAGGGAACCGCCGTTTTTTGCCAATTACAGTGAACGGTGGTGGCTCAAAAAACATGTGGGATGATTTAACCGAAGAGGAAGTTGATCAAGTTTGGGCGGAGGCGAAGGTACTGTATGAAAAGGGAGAGACCTTGGCTTTAAGTAAAGACATCGAAGAAAAAGCTCGTGAACTGCAAGCTGCCCATACACAGGAGAACCCAATTGCAGAAAGTATTAGAACTTATTTGGAAAGCGATTTTCCGATGAATTGGTATGAACTCGACATTGGTACGAGAAGAGCCTATTTGCATATGGATTCGCAAGATGAATCAAACAAAACGATGAAGCTAAATAAGGTGTGTGCCCAGATGGTTTGGGAGGAACTTTTCCAAAAGGATGTATCCATCATGACCAGATATGATGCCAAAGAAATTAATATGATCATCCAACATACATCGGGGTGGAAACGAGTGAGTTCTGTTCGTTTCGATAATAGTTATGGAACACAAAGAGGGTTCAGACGAGAGGATTTGTAAACAGGTAAACTTTAAAAAATATTTATTGTTTACACGTCAAAGTCTTACTACTTCTTACTTATATACTTTGTAAACATGATAAACATAACTAGCTATATAAAGAAGAGATAGAGAATAACATATATAGCTTATACACCCTAATAGCCATATATGTATAGGTTAACTGTTTTTATGTTTACTTGTTTACGAGAAAGCTGAAAGGCCCGTAAATACTGAGTTTTGGCTGTAAACATTATTTCTAGGGGTGACCGGTAGATGAATGAAGCAAGTGTAGAGAAAAGGCTAAAAATGAAAGTGAACGAAAATGGCGGGTTGGCTTTGAAGCTGGTGTCTCCCGGTTTTGCAGGTGTGCCCGATCGGTTAGTGCTGTTTAATGGTTCAAAGGTTGCTTTTGTGGAATTAAAGGCACCAGCTAAAACGCTGCGGGCTTTACAACGAAAAAGGAAAATGCAGCTGGAAGCCTTGGGTTTTAAAGTATATAAGATTGATAGCTATGAGGCAGTCGATCGAATGCTAGAGGAGATGGTTCTTTGATTTACAAACCTTATTATTACCAGGCTTATGCCACCCAGTGGATTATCGATAAAAAGAAATCAGCTCTTTTTCTTGAAATGGGGATGGGAAAATCAGTGTCCACACTAACGGCGATTTTAGAACTGATGTATGACTACTTTGATGTGGCGAAGGTATTGGTTATTGCTCCGCTCCGAGTGGCAAGTACTACTTGGGAAGAAGAAGTAGAAAAATGGGACCATCTGAAAGACCTTCGAATTTCCAAAGTGCTTGGTAGTGAAAAGCAAAGGGTAGCTGCACTATATAAAAAAGCTGATATCTACATTATCAATCGGGAGAACGTAACCTGGCTTGTGGATCGATTTGATTCTGATTGGCCTTTTGACATGGTCGTTATTGATGAATTATCTAGCTTTAAATCTTCAAAGGCACAGCGGTTTAAATCCTTAAAGAAGGTACGGCCATTTATTAAAAGAATGGTCGGATTAACAGGTACCCCAGCACCAAATGGATTAATCGATTTGTGGCCACAGATTTATTTACTTGATGGCGGAGAGCGATTGGGAAAAACGGTTACTGGTTACCGAGAGAAATACTTTCTTCCGGATAAGCGAAATCAAATGATTGTCTACACTTGGAAATTAAAAGAAGATGCGGAAGATGCAATCTATGAAAAGCTTTCTGATATCTGTGTGAGTATGAAAGCCAAGGATTATCTTGAGTTACCAGAGCGGCTGGATAATGTGATTTCGGTGGAACTGCCCAAGAAAGCGAAGGAACAATATGAGGTGTTAGAAAAAGAATTGATTTTATCGATTGAAGAAACGGATGTTTTGGCTGGTTCAGCTGCCGTTCTTGCCAATAAACTGTTACAAATGGCTAACGGTGCTGTTTACGATGAAGATGGTGAAGTGAAACAAATTCATGATGAAAAGTTAAAAGCTTTGGATGAATTGATCGAAACAGCAGGTGGAAAATCAGTTCTTGTATTTTATGGTTATCAGCATGATAAGGACAGGCTTTTAAAACACTTAAAGAAATTAAAACCAAGGCTCCTTCAGTCGGATCAAGATATAAAAGATTGGAATCAAGGAAAAGTTCAAGTTCTGTTAGCTCATCCAGCATCTGCTGGTCATGGGCTAAATCTTCAGACTGGCGGGAATATCATCATTTGGTTTGGGCTCACTTGGAGTCTCGAACTTTACCAACAAGCCAATGCAAGATTGTGGAGGCAAGGTCAAAAACAAACGGTTGTCATTCACCATATCATTGCCAAAGACACCATCGATGAACGGGTGATGAAAGCGTTGGAAAATAAAGATGTGAGCCAAGCTGCTTTGATTGAAGCGGTAAAAGCGAGAATGAATCGATATAAAGAGGGTTTGCCACATGGATTGTAAAGACGGGAGGAATTGATGGTGGATGCTAAAGAATACTTATCCCAGGCTTTTCAGCTTGACCAAAGAATAAACAGTAAATTAGAACAGGTTTCCATGTTACGGGACCTCGCTTTAAAGACAACATCTGTCCTTCAGGATGATAAGGTTCAAAGTACAAAACAGCAATCACCGATGGAAAGTGCTCTTGTTAAGTTAATGAACCTGGAGGAGGAAATCAATGACGACATTGACCAGTTGATTGATTTAAAACGGGAGTTGGCAACCTTCGTAGCTGAAATAGAAAACCCCTCTTACCGTTTACTGCTGGAGCTTCGTTATCTTAGTGGTAGCACTTGGGAAGAAGTAGCTGCCATGATGGGATACGATGTACGTTGGGTTTATCGATTGCATCGCAAAGCATTGAAAGAAGCGACGGAACGATTAGAAAACAACACGGTGGAATGCATATGAAAGCGAGAGTTCCCACATCACCCTTGAAGGCTAAAGTCCTTTGAGGGTTTTTGTTTGAATACATAAACACGCCATGAAAAGCCATTATAAGCCACCCCGTTGGTGTGATAGAGTATAAGCTATAGAAGTATCATATAACAGCCCTTGAAGGACAAACCTTCGGGGCTTTTTTTATTGAGTACGGAGTTGAGAACAATGCCAAAGAAACCAAAGAAGCCGTGCAAGCACAACGGCTGTCCTTTGTTGACTGATGATAAGTACTGTGAGTTTCATGCGAAGCTTCATGTAGATGATAGAGCGAACGCAAGCGAGCGAGGGTATGATAACCGTTGGAGGAAAGCAAGCAAACGATTCTTAAATGCCCACCCTCTATGCAAACGCTGTGAGCAGAAAGGGAAGCTGACTCAAGCAACGGTTGTTGACCACATCAAACCACACCGAGGAGACCAGAGACTGTTCTGGGATGAAAAGAACTGGCAGTCTTTGTGTAAGAGATGTCATGATCGTAAGACAAGAACAGAAGATCAGTATCCAATCTACACTTTTTAATGGACGGGTAGGGGAGGTCAAATCTCTACAACCTTTTATATGGCGACCGCGCGCCCCCTTCACGTGAATTTTCGCGGAATTAAACAAGGGGGGTTACTATTGATGGCTTGAATATGAGCCTCGCTTCAATAGTGATAAGGGTTTAGACACTATCAGATTTTGCGAAAAGGTTTGATTGAGGAAATGATAAAAGTGGTATTCAGCCTTTGACAGGACTGAATTTTAACAGTTTTAGTTAAAAATCAAAAAAGAGGAATGAAACGCATATTTTAGCCTGTTTAACAGCTGATTAATGCGTTTTTTTATTGCCCTTTTAAATACTGTTTACGCAGAAAGGAGTAGGGTGTGATGACCGAATCCGAGAGGCAACAAATCTATAACTTACGGCTTAAAGGAGTTGGATATAAAGCGATCGCTGCAGTATTGGGAAAATCTCGTGATACTGTTCGTATCTTTTGTAAGCAAAATGGTCTAGATGGGGATGCAAAAGTGGTTGCATTAAATGTGAAAGAGCAAATGAAGAACCATGTACTCTGCTCCTTCTGTGGTAAACTCCTTAAACAAAAGGGACGAGGGAGGATTCGGAAGTTTTGTTCTGATGAATGCCGCCGAATATGGTGGAATGAAAATCCTCAGGCAAGGAAGAAAAGTGAAACAGCCATTTATAACTATACATGTCCACAATGCGGAAAAACGTTCAGTTG
>Ga0182742_1002321_pt1 | contig 21381 bp, 25 predicted proteins | sample eDN5th37CBELigMG_FD_128880 | JGI IMG/M metagenome (GOLD analysis project Ga0182742, IMG submission 128880) | Enriched Miracle-Growth compost microbial communities from Emeryville, California, USA - eDNA 5th pass 37_C BE-Lig MG (version 2)... ... | reverse complement strand
GAGAAAATGCATTTTCTCCTACTATTTCATGACCATACAGCTTAAATGAGTCAAAAATCAACAATATTATTTAACAAAGCCTTCTTTTTAAAATGACTTTTTCAGCAGCCTCGGACGGTTCTGATGTTTCACTCATCAATCAAACGAGGTGGAGTTTATCCTCTATGGGGATGCTTTGTTTTTCTTCAAGATAAAATTTATACACGCCAAAATCATCCTAGCAGAAACGCAAGAACCGTCCCCGCGTTTCATCGGCCGCTTGTTGAACGTGTTTTATTAATTTTGGGAGTGTTTGCTTGTTTAATCTAAGCGTGGGTCCAGCAATACTGACAGCTGCTATCACATTGCCTTTAGAATTTCTGACAGGAGCTGCGATTGAAACAACCCCTTCGTGAAGTTCTTCTTGACTTATCGCATATCCTTGTGTGCGAATCGTTTTTAGCAGATTCTTTAGCTTAATCGGATCTGTGATGGTTGTAGATGTATAGCCTGTTAGCCCCTTATTGATTACCTGTTCAATGGTTTCCTCGGATTGATAAGCTAACAATACTTGGCCCGTACTCGTACAATGAACGGGATTTTTCCTTCCAGCATGTGATAAGAGATGAACGGGATACGAACTATCCATTTTTAATAGATACAAAACTTGGTAATCCTTGAAAACCCCGATATGGGCCGTTTCACCTGTTACCTCTGCTAGTTTTTCTAAAATAGGGATGGATAGATGACAGAGATCCACCTTTGTCATGATTGTATGACTCAAGGCCAAAACGGATGCAGCTAGGCGGTAAGACTTGGCAGATGGATCCCGTACAATGAAGCCTTCTTCTATCAAAGTATGAACTAACCGATAGGCTGTACTTTGTCCAACTTCTAATGCCGTTGCTATATCCTCTAATTGCCATTCAGGTTCATCAACGGAAAATAAATTAAGGAGACGAAGAGCATTTCTTAATGATGAATGGTGATAACTATTAACAGCAGGGTACCTCACGCCCAGTCAACTCCTTTCCAAAAGTCCTGGAATATATCCTAGTCTGATGGATACTTCATTTGCTGCCTCTATGATCATTTCTATAAACCGATTGATTTGAAGATCATCGATTCGATCCCTTGTCCCCACAACGGCGACAGCGGCAACCACTTCATCGGTATAGTCTCTAACTGGTGCGGCAATACTCACCACATTCTCATGCATTTCATCAATACATACGGCATATCCTTGTTTTTTAATTTGGCTTAATTGTCGTTTCAATACTTCTGGGTCTGTCGGGCTGTTTGGACCCATCCGTGGAAGTCCTTCGTCAATAATATGATCAACGATTGATTGCTTTTTCTGAAAAGCTAATAATACTTTCCCTGCACTAGTACAAGTAGCAGGGTTCTTTTTGCCAATAGAAGATAGTAACGGTACAGGATCGACACATAACATTTGATGAACGTAGGTAATCTCGCCTCCTTCTAAAATCGCCATATGTCCCGTTTCCCCTAAATCTGCCACTAATTTTTTTAATATATCTTTCGATTCTCGGTGTATTTCTAAATGGGAAGTGACCACTCCGCTAATGGAAAGCAAGGAAAATCCCAGAGTATACTTTCTCCCCTCTTTTTGCAGGAAACCTTCCGCTTCTAAATCACTCAATAGCCGACTAACGGTACTCTTATTTAAGTGAAGACTATTTGCTATTTCTGTTAATCTCCATTCTGGTTTTTCTATTGTAAAAAGCTTTAAGATACGGAGTCCTTTTTGAACGGATTGCAAAACAGCCGTTTTCTTTTTGGTTAAAACCAAATCTATCACCTCAAACGATTTCACTTACAAGAAATATTTTTTGTAAAATTTATACTATTTATATATTTCACTATACCAATCAACCGTATAGTTACTCAAATTTTTTCATCAAAAGAAGGCTTAGAACTTGTGCCGCTAAACCTTTCTTTCATAATATTCCAAGCAATGATAGTCGTGTTTAAAGGGTCTTTCATCTAGAAAATCACCTTCTGTCATTAACTAGTTTTTACCTTTTTATCAAACCAACTTTTTCGAAAAATTATCATTTGTTTCGTATATAAGAAGTTGAGAGTTTTGTTCAGAATATTTTCATAATAATATAGGTCATGTGAATAATTTAAAAACGCTTACAAAGGGGATGGGAATATGCGTACACAAGTAGGGATTATTGGAGCTGGACCAGCGGGACTTATTCTTGCACAATTATTACACCAACAAGGAATTGATTCCGTTATCTTAGAACGTAAATCAAGAAACAATATCGAAGGAACGGTAAAGGCCGGCATTTTAGAACAAACGACCATTGATATTTTAAGAGAAATCGGTGTGGGAGATCGTATGAATCGTGAAGGTCATTTTCACGATGGCAACTACTTTCAATTTAATGGAGAAAGACGCCGGATTGATTTAAAGAAATATTCCGGTGGAAAACAAGTAGTAGTCTATCCACAGCATGAAGTCATTATCGACCTAGTCAACGCCCGCTATGCAAATGGCAAAGACATCATCTTTGATGTAGAGGACGTCACTTTACATGATATTGATACCAACCAACCGAAAATAAGATACCGTAAAAATGGGATGGACGAAGAACTGATTTGTGATTTTATCGCAGGATGTGATGGATTCCACGGACCAAGCCGTCAAGCGATTCCTGACAATAGAAGAAAAGAACATCTTCATCTGTATAAGGATGGCTGGCTAGGGATTCTATCTGATTCTGCTCCAGCAGCAGAGGAACTTGTCTATGCCAACCATGAGAGGGGATTTGCTTTATTAAGTACACGTACCCCCATCCTGCAACGTCACTACCTGCAAGTCGATGCAAACGATGATATTGCCCATTGGTCTGATGACCGAATTTGGACCGAATTAAACGAAAGAACAAAAACCCATGATGGCTGGCACATACCGGATGGACCGATTAATTCAAAAGGAATTATCCAAATGCGCAGTTTTATTTGTGAAACGATGCAATATGGCCGCCTATTTATCGCAGGTGATGCCGCTCATACCGTGCCGCCTACAGGAGCAAAAGGATTGAATTTGGCTGCCACAGATGTCAAAGTTATGGCTCGTGGAATGGCAGAATTCTATCAAACTGGCAGCAACAATCTATTAGACCGTTACTCAGAAATTTGTCTTCGTCGTGTGTGGAAAGCAGAACGCTTCTCTTCTTTCATGACAAAGCTTCTTCATGCAAATCCAAACCTTGACTCCTTTGAACGCGGGATTCAATTGGCTGATTTGGATTACTATACATCGTATGAAGCAGGACTAACAATGATTGCAGAAAATTATGTAGGCCTGCCAATCGAATGGGAAAAAGCAGGAAACAGGGGGACGGTTCTGCCGTTTCACTAATCAATCAAACGATGTAGAGTTTACAAAATGGAAACGTGGGGACGGTTCTGATGTTTCATTATTCTCCCTTGATGAAACGCGAGAACCGTCCCCGCGTTTCACTGAAACCGACCAAATTCCTTCTGAAACTTCAGGTGAACGGTTCCAATTGGGCCATTTCTCTGCTTAGCAATGATGATTTCTACGTGGTCCTTTTCTTTCGAATGTTGATCATAATAATCATCACGGTATAAAAAGGCAATCACATCGGAATCCTGTTCAATCTGTCCGCTTTCACGAAGGTCTGACAGCATCGGCCGTTTATCTTGCCGGCTTTCAACAGCCCTGCTTAATTGTGAAAGAGCGACAACTACGACGTTTAACTCTTTCGCCATTTGTTTTAAGGCTCGGCTGATTTCGCTGATTTCCGCTTGGCGGTTTCCTTTGAGGCGCGGGTCCCCCATAATCAATTGCAGATAATCAATGACGACAAGGATGCGTTTCTCCTCTCCATATTTGCGTCTTATCTTCCTGACATTGGAGCGGATAAACGATACATCCATCCCGCCTTGGTCAAAAATATGCAGATTCAACTGCGACAAGGTTCCCATAGCTCTGTGAAGTTCTTTCCAGTCAGCTTCCTCCAACAGCCTGTATGGATTGCGCAACTTCACTGAGCTGACTTCTGCCACTTGAGCAACGGCTCTTTTCAACAGCTGTTTTGTCGCCATTTCCAATGAAAAAATAATTGCCACATCTTCCTCTGCTGCCTTTAAAGCCAGATTTAAAGAGAAGGCTGTTTTTCCAACGCTTGGCCGGGCGCCAATCACAATGAAATCTGACTCTTGAAATCCGCCAGTTAAACTGTCGAGCGAAGTAAAACCTGACGGAATCCCGCCGAGTTCTCCCATATCCTTTTCACATTCGTGATACAAATCTATTAGACTATTTTTGATTTCCCCTTGGTCGGGAGCGGCAGAATCGTCTTCTACCTGCTGCAATTCACTGATCCCAGCGCGCAGAATAGGTTCGATGTCCCCTTCTTCTGCATCCAGTTTGATACGATGGGCAATTTCAACCGTTCTTCTTTTTCGAAAATAGGCCTTTACCGTGTCCTGGTAATAGTGAAAATGGGCTGTAGTCGGAACACTGCCGGAAATCGCATCAAGATAACTGCCTCCTCCAAGGTTACCTAGTTCATTCCCTGCTTCTTCTGCCACCGAAACCATATCAATCGGTTTGCCTTTTTCAGCGAGCTTTAGCATGAACGAGAAAATCGTTTGGAGTCTAGGTACATAAAGCTGCTCGGGACGGAGGGAACAGTCTTTGATTAATTCACCGTCCAATAGCAGAGAACCGATGAGGGCTTCTTCGACTTCAAGGCTGTAGTAAGGATTTTTATTCATTGGCTTTCACCCCTTTGGATGCCGAGAATCTCTCTGATTTTGGCTAAGGACCTCTGGACAACCTCTTCACTTGCCAGCACTTCCTTTTTGTATAAAAAGTTCCGTGTTTCTTCAACATTCGGAATCGCACGTGAGCCGTTCTCCGGCTGCCGAATCAGGTCGGAAACCTTTGGTGCGTATGGCGAGTGTGCCACATGACGGCGGAGGTTCTTTTCCAGCTTGTGATACTCGTATTCTTTCAATATCGTAAACCATTGATTTACCTTTTCTTGATAGATCTCGTAGGATTCATAATAAACAGAAATGAGCTTTAGGAGCTGAAATACTTCGCGCTTAGTCATCAAGGTTAAAATCTCCCTCACAGTAGTTTTTCTTCGCAGGCTTTTGATTCAAATACGATTCAAATTTCGGCCCGAACAAAGTTTCTGGCCGCAAATATTTATTCCAGCCGGGGTCATCGAGCCATTCCTTTGTTTTCAAATCAATCACCTTCTTAAAATCATCAAGTAAAAATCCTTCGTTCCAGCGGGCTGTGATTAAATCCTTTGTTTTCCTTGTTCCCGGTTTGTAGGATGATTGGGTTTTGTCATTCAAGTATGTAATGATTTCCGAAAAAGGGATGAGGTTTTTATTCTCTGTTGTATTCTCTGAAGTACTCTCTGGTATTGCTTGGGTCACCATAGTCTCTTCCTTATGGCAGGCTGAATCACTAGTCGTTTCAACTTGACCTGTAGGATATTCCTCGATGACCTGTGCTTGGTCCTCTAAGCTTTCTAGCATTTCATAATTGATTGTGTACCATTTTGTTTTATCCATTTTATGCTGATTAAAGTTCCCTGAGATGACATATCCTTTATCCTCAAGCGATTTAATGGTCCGTTTAATGGTGCTTTCCGACCAGAACGGAAGCTGGAGCTGCCATTCTTTATAGGTATTATAGATCCACTTTCTTCCTTCTCTTTCATGACAGCTGGACACCAGCCAATAATGAATTTGCTGTAAAACGACCGCTTCATTCAACCCAATTTCCTGGGCCAATGAGGGTAAAATCATAATCGGTTTGTCATGGATTAACAGCTTGCTCATGTTGATTTCCTCCGAATGTGGTTTTGTTGTTAAAGATATAAAGATTGCTTAACTGGTAGCCATTTTCCTTTTCCGTCTGATAAACGGTGAGAATGCCGAGTGCTTTTGCCTTCCCAATCATTCGCTTAAAAGTAGACCGCGAAATAGACCGCACATCCTTCTGTTCTTTCATAAACTCTAGAACCGAATCAATGGCTCGATTAGACACCCCAGGGATTTCACGGGAACAGCGCGCAAGCAGGATAAGCGCAATCCGATCTCCTTTCGTCCAAACCTTCTTGTCATCTCGCAGAATCTTTTCTACATACCGCTCAAATTCCTTCTCTGATTCAAATTGTGAATACTGTTCAAACGGCTCCATTGCTTCTAATTTCATTTTCATCGTTTCTGCACCACCCTTTCACCGTTGTTATATAGGTAAAGGGGTTCAAAACGTCCTGTCATTTTCGGGAAATTGTTACGGTTTTGTGAAGGTGGTGGAGGGGTTATTGTCTTAGCTGCCGCAAGAGCTTTTCTCTTTTCTGAAAAACTCTTTTCTAATCCTTCTATCACTTTTCAATATACACTCGCTACTAATTATCTTTCTGCCACCTTTTGTCACAGTTGCCTGGCACCTTAATGAAATTTCACAAGAAACTGCACGACTAGCGAAAAGATGATATTATTTTTATAAGAGTATCACATTGAATTCATGGAGAAGGGGGCCCTTATGATGTATTCACAGGCTGAGATTCAAAAGATTTTAAGAGAACAAAAGAGTTATTTACAGGATCGCTTTTACGTTGAATCAATCGGGTATTTCGGCTCTTATGCAAGAAATGAACAAAAAGACGATAGCGATATTGACTTATTAGTTACATTTTCTCGTTCGGTAGGTTGGGAGTTTTTTGAGCTGAAGTCCTATATTGAAGATTTATTAAATATGGAAGTGGATCTCGTTGTGAAACACGGGGACGGTTCTGCCGTTTCATCCTAGAGATGAAACGCGAGAACCGTCCCTCTGTTTCATTCCTTAATAATCCTCTCTTCCATTGCCTTCATAATGGCGGAGGAGCGGTTTTTCACTTCTAATTTGGAATAAATACTAGATATATAGTTTTTTACGGTACCGAGAGACAAAAACATTCTTTCAGATATGGCCTTATTTGAAAGTCCCTGCGCCAAGTATTTCAGCACTTTTAACTCTTGTTGACTTAATTCATATGGATTCTGCATTGAACCTGGATGAATCTCTTCCTCGTTCGAACCATTTTGAATAGACTGAAACACTTCTTTAGCTAATTCCTGCGGGATCAACGTCCCTCCATGATAGACCAGCTTAATGCCATTCACTAAAAACTGCGGATCCACAGCCTTCAAAATATACCCTTCCGCCCCTGCATGTAAGGCATTGAGTACATGTGTAATATCCTGAAAGGTGGTTAAAATAATCACTTTAATATGTGGCAAACGCTGTTTGATTTCTGCTGTTGCCTTGACCCCATCCATCACAGGCATTTGAATGTCCATTAATACCACTTCAGGATTTTCCTCCTCACATAATTGAAGGGCTTCTTCCCCATTACTAGCCATGCCAATAATTCGAATATCTGAGATACTTTCCAACACAATTTTTAAACTTTTCCGTAGCAGCTCTTGGTCCTCGACAATAATAGCTTTGATCATGTACGTACCCCTTCCTTCACGAGCGGGATGGAGCAACGAATGTTTGTCCCTTTATTCTTCTCCGATTCCATGCTTACAACCCCATTTAGTGAGCGGATTCGATCCTTCATCGTTGTGATTCCAAATCCCGGATCAAGAGAATCGGTCCCAGCACCATTATCCATTACTTCCAAGATAAAGGCTTCGTCCTCAAAGGCTATCTTCACAAATACCTGTGTTGCCTGCCCATGCCGTTTTGCATTCGTTAACGCCTCCTGCAAACAACGGATCAAAGTATATTTCGCTCTCTCACCCATCTCCCGCTCCCTCCCCTCCATTTGAAAATCAACGTCCGTTCCCGTGTGCTTCATAAATTCCGAAATGACCTGCCGAAATGAAGCCACTAATGGCTGGTGATGTTCGTCTGGTGATAATTGATGAATCGTTTTTCTCACATCATCCAATCCTTTTCTAGCAAGATTAGAAATTTCCTTTATACTATTCTCTGCTTCTTCCTGATTGACCTTCATCACAAATGGCAGAGCATCCAAACTTGTGATGACGGAGGTAAAAATGTGACCGACCGTATCATGCAAATCCTGCGATACCCGGTTCCTTTCCTCCATGATTGTAAGCTCTTCAATTCTTTTCGAATATTGCTCCAACACCAAGTTTTTCTCTTGAATGGAGTCAATTAATTTTTTCATTTTATTATTCACCACCGTTACCCTTCCCAAGCAAAACCCAATCATGTAAAAAAGCGGCGTATTAATCGCCAGATCAATAAAGGTTTCGTTAAATTGATTCCCGACCCATGTACCTGTTAAGAATAGAATAAGACTAAGAATCGGCCCCATCCATACTAAAGGTCTAACCTGACAGGCATAAGCAACCATAATCAAGGGCAGATAGAGAAAATCATAGGCACCCGGCATCTGAAATTCATTCATTAAAAAAATAAACATACTCCCCGTAAGCACGAATTCTGCGATAAAAAAATAAACAAGATGAATATAGCCTGGCCGATAAAAAAGGAGTGGTACAAGGTAAATGGCGACAAACCAAAAGAACAGCAGCCATTTATGTACGGGATTATTCGTGACACCTATAACCCAGCTGGCATTGTAATAAATCCACAATGTGCGCATAAAAAACAAAAAGGTATCGAGCCAATTCCACCTTCGATTATCCAAGACTGACAACATCATCTATCATCTTCTTTCAACCTATTTTCATGTAAAATTCCAATCTTTTCTATTAATCTACACAATTTCAGTCGTATGTTAAAGTCACTTTTCAAAAAAGTTCTGTCCTATTCCTTTTTATTTTATAGGCTTTGTTAAAGTACTGTGTTGATAAGCCAGATTTTTGACTCATTCGTGTGAAATGAACATTTCACACGCCTTTCAGCTATGCTGAAAGGTTGCTGTATGGTCAAAAATCAACCATATTATTTAACAAAGCCATTTTTTAAAACGAATATGACTCATTTTTATCCAATCGTCACTACGTCACATGACTTTTCATCCTTAAAATGAGAATCAATCAAACAACAAAGGATGGATGAAAATGAAAACTGGATTGTTTCGTATAATCAGTGTTTGTGCCATGAACTTTCTTCTCAATTATTTATTGTTATTTCCATTAGGTTTGTTTCAGTATATTCATACACCGGACCTTAAAATGTTTGGATTAGTCGGGTTGGTTGTAAGTGGAACCACCGCCATTGCCACAGTTCTTTTTTATCGATTAGTTGACCGGAAGAAAATCCGTACATTGGGTTTCAGGATGAATAAGAAAGATTTATTATTCTCCCTTACTTCTATAGTCGTTACAGTATTACTTGTCATGTATGTAGTCATGATTGGTTCAGAAAGAGAAGTGATTTCAGCAGAATGGAATTTAGAAGTATTATCAGAGGGGAGTTTTTACAGCTTATTTGTATTGGTTTTTGCCACTTGGTTTATCTCCGCCCTTTATGAAGAAATCTTATTTAGAGGATACTTTGTTGCCAATCTCCATTTCCTGACAAAAAAGAAGCTTTATACCCTATCTAGCGTAATCTTTATGATTTTTCATATTTTTAAAGGACTGGATCTTATTAGTATTATCCTATTAATGGTGATGGGCGGTGTCTTTCTCTATGTCTATTTAAAAAGCGGATCATTGCTGCCGGGTACCTTTGCCCATCTCATCTTCAACTTGGCTACATCACATCTTGTCGGAAACAGTGAGATAGCCCTTTTGACATACAGCGGGGATTTAGGAGTGTTTCAATTGATTATTATTGCCTTCTATCTCTTTATCACTATTTTCTTAACAAATATATTTTACCCTCAAACCGTTTCATCAACCATCAAGGAGAACCTACACTCCTAAAAAAATAAGCCGGCATCATTGTGCTGGCTCATTTTTTTACACAAAGGAAGGAACACCCCTCCCACTGTCCCCCCTTTTTGTCAAAAAGTTACTTTTCCGAAATCATACTAAATAAGGTTCCTATTTTCTCAATGGTCATTTCCATTTTATCACTAGGCTTTAGAAAACGTGGCGGATTATTATATTTAGATATTAAATTAGAGGGTAATTATTCTATTATGAAACTGATAATCCACCTTTTTTTCATATGATATTTATTAAAATAAGATGGAAAATTTAGTATAATTCCATCACTATATCAAGCTGGAAATTCATGTTAAAACTTAATGAGCTTATGAAATAATATAATTAGACAATTGGGGCAGTATTATTTTCAATAACGGTGATGTGGTGTTCGTGTTATTTTACTTTGGAAGAGTTTGAGTAATAATGATATTAAATGTAGGGACTATAAAATACAAATGTAGTCTATTGGAGGAGTTTAATATGTCAAATAACAACTCAGAAAAAGAGCACTTTTTATTAAAAATCGCCGCAACAAGAACCACTTTTTATCAAGACATGACCGAAGAAGAACGGAACATCATGGGACAACACGTTGGTTACTGGACAGACAAGCAAAACCAAGGGATTGTTATTATTTTCGGACCAGTACAAAATCCGAACGACCCCCACGGAATTGTCATTGTTGAAGTTGAGAACATAGAGCAGGTTCCAAAACTCATCGCAGAAGACCCTGGCGTTTTTGCAGGAATTTTAAAAACAGAATTTTATCCTATGAATGCTGTATTACCAAAATAAAATTTTTAATTCTAAAGAAGATTGAAATGGGATTGATGAAACAAAGGCATGAGCTCTTCTATTACTGGATTCTGTAGGATATTAGTAATAATTGTATTTTTCGCTATAGCTAAAACACTACAGGAAAATCAACAAAGGGAAAGAGAAGAATAATAAATCAATAACTTTCAACCACGTAATAGATATTAATTGTTACTCAACAATCGGGCGCCGTTCCATAGTAAAAGATTGAAAAGAATCACACATATTAGATAGGTCTAATATATGTAATCCTTTTCACCGCCCATTTCGATTGCATGCTCAGCACAATTCTTTCCAACATATAAGATATTTTTTCTTAGTTTCGTCATGGGTGCCAGCCTTGTAACTGAATCCAATGAAATATATGAATCAGTTGTTACCTTTTTCATTAACTATTGAACCTTCATAATAAACTCATCTCCAAGTTCCACTGCCTCTAACATGGTGTTAGCAAAAATCCCTCGTCTAACTGATTCCAGACTCTTTTTAAAGGTAAAACAAGCTTTTCCGAATCATCCACTACTTCAATAAACTCACAATCCTGATTTTTTACCGTTACAAACTTCATCCAATCACCTCTTACTATCCGTTCTATTTTCTTCTATATTTCGACAGAGATAGAGCTAAAAGCCCTGCCAACCCATAATTTTTTCTGTTTTTTTGTCTATTTTTGCAAACTAATTTTTATTAGACATTTTTCTAAAAAAGCATAAAATTATATTTGTAAACAAATTATTTTATGTATCAAAAAAATTTTTTATCAATCTTATTCTAAAATAGACTTCGGATATGATTGTCTTTGTCTATTAAACTACCATCTTTAGCGCTTCAAAAATTTTCACCCATCAATGAAAGCGCATACTAATATTCATTGCAAGTCCCTAGAATTAAAAGAAATACTGGTTCCCTACTGTAAATAGGTATAACATAGTATTTCTCATTTTTTTAGTCAGTAATCACTATAAGCATAGTGATTATAATATTAATTATTTTTTAGGTAATAAACGCTATATATATAATGATTATTAATATTATTTATTTTTTTGGTTAATAATCACTATAGATATAGTGGTTACAATATTAATATATTTTCTTAATTATTATTCACATTTATTTATTAAGGAAATGACTTCAAAGGAGGAAGAAGTCCATGCAAGTAAAAACGAATGCTGAACAAGTCATTCAAAAGGCCAAATTCAATAAGTTTCATGGTACGTTACTTTTCTGGGGTGCACTATTAATGCTATTTGATGGGTTTGATTTAACCATCTATGGTGCAGTGGTACCTACTTTAATTGGAACATTTCTGCTGTGCAAGCAGGGATGTACGGAAGTTATGCCTTATTTGGGATGATGTTTGGTGCATTAATCTTCGGGACTTTGGCAGATAAATTAGGCCGAAAAAAGATCATCTTAATTTGTGTTTCTATCTTCAGTCTATTTATGCTGCTTTCAGGATTAGCCCCAAGCCCAGAAATGTTTGGAGTGTTCCGATTCGTTACTGGTTTAGGATTAGGCGGCATGATGCCGAACGTGATTGGATTAATTAGTGAATATTCTCCAGAAGGATTGCGCAGCCGTATGATTGCTACGATTATGGCTGGATACTCTATTGGTGGTGTGGTCGCTGCTTTATTAAGTATGATTCTCATTACTAATTTTGGCTGGGCGTCTGTATTTTTCTTTGGTGCCCTTCCATTATTGTTCTTGCCGTTCCTATTCAAATTATTACCTGACTCAGTAGGAACATTAATTGCTAAAAAGGATCAAAAAGGAATACAAAAGATTCTAACAAAGGTAAATGCAACATATAAACCATTAGAAAATGAAACATTCGTTTTAAATAAAGGCTGTTTTCGTATAGATTGTTGCTTTCTTGACCATACTATTAAAAGGTTGTTATAATGCGGTTAGGAGGCGTTCAATTATGTGGTTAAATGTATATGAAGATTTCAGCGAATTAACTAAATCTGAGCAGTTAGCGTTGTTTAATGCAATGAAACAAGACTTGTTTCCCGATGAACCAGATAAAATTACGAAACTACTTAAAAGCATTCGTGAAGCCCGATTTTCTTCTGGTTTGGGTTGCGTTCATTGTGGTAGCACATCCGTTAAACGCAACGGTAAATATCGTTCAAGACAACGCTATCTGTGTAATGATTGCGGAAAATCTTTCAATGATATGACGAACACACCATTTTCAGGCTCTCGCTACCCCGAAAAATGGGTGAAGTACATTGAACTAATGGTAGAAGGATATACCCTACCAAAAATCGCTGAAAAACTTCACATACACATTTCTACTGCATTTTATTGGAGGCATAAAATCTTGAACGCATTGGGAAGTCTTGGTTTTAATCAACTACAAGGTATCGTTGAGAGTGACGAAACCTTCTTTCGTGAGTCTATGAAAGGTAGAGAAATCACTCATAGAAAAGCCAAAAAGCGTGGAGAGAAAGATGAAAAAAGAGGGATTTCTAATCTTAAAATTGCTGTTGTAGTGGCACAAGACCGAAACGGTAGTGTGATTGCTCGGAAAGCAGGAACAGGTCGTGTTAGAGCCGAAGAAATTGACACTGTGATAGGTGAGTATATTCACCCGTCTGCTTTGTTATGTACTGACACTGCAACGAACTATAAAAAGTTTGCCAAGATTAAAGGGTTACAGCACGAAACAGTCAATGAACGCCAAAAACAGCGTGTAAAGAAAGGTATCTATCATATTCAGCACGTCAATAACTTTCACAATCGCTTGAAAACTTGGATGGAACGGTTTCAAGGGGTTGCAACAAAGTATCTGGACAATTATCTATATTGGTTCCGTTGGCTTGACCTTAGCAAAAATTTAGCATTTGAAAATCGAGTGGAGCAAATGCTCATTTCAGCGTGTCAAAAATCAAACTATACAACCATTGAAATGTTTAGAACTGCATAAAAAATACCTCAACAAAAGAGGTGAGGTATTTCAATCATTGATTTCTAAAGTCGAATTTTTCTTTAGGTGCATTTAGTTTATGTCCATTAATTACTACTGTGTCATCATCTATCCATTCAATTTTTGCTGTGGATTCCCGATAATTCCAGTAGATATTTTTTGTTTTACCATTACGCTCATTAAAAATTAGTTCGCCTCTTACAGCATCAGCACTTAAACTTGGACTTGATACATAGGCTTTTAAAGTGTAAGTGCCATTAGGAGAGGTTTCTTCCGTAATATATTCTCCTGTCGGTAATCTATTCATATCAAAGAATGCCCAATACACTCCGTAACCTATGATGCCGATTAATAATAATCCAACCACAAGAAAAATTTTAAGTATCTTGTTTCCCTTTTTCTTATTGTTTTTCACTATATCGGTTGCCAAAAATTATCACCCCTTCAAAAAACTATTTAACTATCAAATTAATTGTATCAGATAAACCGACCATTACAAACTTTATTGTAAAAACAACAAACTTTACGAAAACAGCCTAAATAAACAAAAAGAAGGTTCATCTCCAGTTAAAAATTTATTTACGGAAAATAGAGCACTTTTAACCGTAATGATCTGGTTAACGTACTTTATGTCACTATTGATGATTTATGGATTGAACACTTGGCTGCCAAAATTCATGACCGAAGCTGGTTTCCCTCTTGGTTCAAGCTTAAGCTTCCTTCTAGCGTTAAATCTTGGAGCTACGATTGGTGCAATTCTTATGGGATGGGTAGCAGACCGTTGGGGTGTTGGTAAAGCATTAATTCTATTCTTTGTCATTGCTGCTATTTCGATTACAAGCCTTGGATATGCAACAAACATGGTTCTATTGTATGTTTTGGTAGCGATTGCAGGAGCGGCAACTGTTGGAACGCAAAACCTTACACATTCCTATACCTCTCAATTCTACCCAATCACTATGCGCTCAACAGCACTAGGATGGGCATTAGCAGTCGGAAGGATTGGAGGAATACTTGGGCCAACCATTGGCGGTATTTTACTCGCTTCACAACTAACTTTACAAGTAAACTTCTTAGTATTTGCTATTCCAGGAGTCATTGCAGCACTAGCTGTTTTCTTAGCTAATCAACAAGGTGAAAAAGTAATAACAACTCAACAACAATCAGGCACATCTACTAATTAAGAAACACGGGGACGGTTCTACTGTTTCATCATAGCGATGAAACGCGAGAACCGTCCCTTTGTTTCATATGATAATTCGTTCAGGATGGGTATAGATATTTAATGTTTTGTTGCGGATAAAGCCAACGGTGGTGATACCAAGTTCGTTTGCTAGGCGCAAGGCTAATTCCGTTGGCGCAGATTTGGACAGGACAATCCCGCATTTAATTTTTGCTGTCTTTAATAAGATTTCTGAGGAAATTCGGCCGCTGAAAACAATCACTTTATCCTCGATGGAAATCGAATGTTTCAGACAATAGCCATAAATTTTATCCAATGCATTATGTCTGCCAATGTCTGACCTGGCGACAACGATGCCATTCTCATCACATAGGGCTGCATTATGAACACCGCCCGTATTTTGAAAAATGGTTGAAGATTTCTGCAATTTCTCCATGAGGTGAAAGCAATCTTGAATGGAAAGCACTTTATTTTTGGTTTCAATCGGCTTGACCGTTCTGGCATCATTATAAAAGTAAAAACTCTGACGGCTCTTTCCGCAGCACGATGTCACATACCGCTTGGAGTGGAACCTTTCATTCAATTTATTCACTCGATGTGTCGTAACCATCGCCTTTCCGATGGTTTCAACCACTTGAATCTCCTTGATATCCTCATAACGGCTAATAATCCCCTCTGACGCCAAAAATCCGATGACGAGTTCCTCGATAGATTGCGGACTGCATACTAAGGTCGCAAATTCTTGACCATTTAACATAATGGTCACCGGAAACTCGGTGACAATGACATCCTCAACTAGTTGAACTTCTCCATTTTCAAAACGCAGCACTTGATTGGTTACGAGCATTTGCTGTCCCATAGCCCTTGTCCCCCTTTTCTCATTTGGCTTTTAGATCAACCGATTCATCGAAGACAAAAACCGTCATCGCGATATCTTCCTCAATATTAATATCTGAAAAAAGCCGCAGCACCTTTGCCCCAATTAATGCTTCGAACTTTTCAATGACCTCTGGCTTCTTATAGATTTCCTTTACCATTTTAGTCCGAGCCTCATGTACCATTTGCTTCCCTTGTTCAGAGCTAATCATAAACTTTTCAACATTCGTCAGGTTCCCTTTCATTTCACTAATCGCCCAGTTTCCTACAAAGCGGGTACTGATTTCCTTCGGTCCATTTCCAACAAATTCCTTTCTAATTTCCCGAACAAGCATACTAAATTGATGTTCCAAATTTTTTCCCATTGTCACTATCCCCTTGTCCTTATCTCAAAATCGTTTCGAACCATCTATAGAAATCCATTCGTTAGGTTAAAAACAAATGGATTTCCTGACCTTTTATTCCTTTAACCCTTCACCGACACCCTTTAGAAGATTTAACCCGAATCCAAGCGCACGATTCACATCCGGATCCTTCAATGCCTTCATGACATCTAGTATTCCAACTTTTGAATCCGATTGAAGCCCTTGTTCTGCTTTTTCTAATCCTTTTTTCACGCTGCCCATTACCTTCTTTGTCATCTCAGGATCGAGCTCCGTTAATACGCCGCCAGCAGCCATCGCATTATTAATCATGTTCGTCACTGGCTCACGTGTCATTTGGCCAACGGCAATTTTTGCTACTTCCTCTTTTGTTTTAACAAGACTGTTGATTGCCTCTAAAATACCGCTGTTATGAAGTTCCTGTAATAGGTAGAGTGTATCTAGCAGGGAATCTTTATTTTCTGCCACCTCGGAGAGAAGACTCTCCAAGGATTGCTGCTTTTTTTCCGCTTCACTAAGCTCGACTTTTTTTATGATTTGAATCGGTTTCGCCATTACGCATTCCTCCTATCATACAAACCAGGTGTTACATGTTCATTACTACTTGCGATAGGTACATAGTCACCGCGTTCCCATTTTCGGTAAATTTCAAGACCCATTTGCGGTGTGCGTGTCGCATTCCGCGGGTTGAACTTCGGAAGTGGATTTTCTCCCTCTACTTCAAGCACTTCCATTCGAACCTTCGTTTGCTTATACGCAGGTGTATGTGTCACAACGTCCACTGCTCCCCCTGTTAGGAGGTTCACTGCGCTGTCGTGGCTTGCTGAGTGCATCGGTACATAGACGGTTTTGCCTTCCATCCGGTCTGTCACTAGGACAGGAACCCGAATGGCCCCATATGGAGATACAAGACGGACAAGCGTTCCATCCTTCACACCGCGTTCTTTCGCAAGTTCAGGCGACACTTCCACAAATACCTTTGGAAACTTGTATTGAAGCCCTTCTGATTTATGTGTCAGATTTCCTTCATGGAAGTGCTCAAGCAAACGGCCATTATCTAGCGACAGGTCGAACTCTTTCGGGAATTCCACTGGCGGCACATAGTCAAACAAGCCGAAACGAGCCTTCTTGTCAGGGAAGTTAAAGCCGTTAAGGTATAATACTGGCGTATCTGTTCCGTCCGGTGAACCCCAAGTGAAACTGTTCCAGCCTTCCAGTACATCGTAGTTACAATGCGCAAAGAATGGCGTTAAGCTTGCCATTTCTGCAAAAATGTCACGTGGATGCTCATAATTCCAATTAAAGCCCATGCGATTGGCTACTCCTTGAAGAATCCACCAGTCGGGCTTGCTGTCACCTGTTAGCTCTAATGCTTGATATAAACGCTGCACACGGCGTTCCGTATTGGTGAATGTTCCTTCTTTTTCAAGGGAAGGTGCACCTGGTAAAATGACATCGGCAAATTGTGCCGTTGTTGTTAAGAAGATTTCTTGAACCACAAGAAAATCGAGTTGAGAAAGCATGTCTTGTGTATGGTTGGAATCGGCATCCACCCATGCCATATCCTCACCGACAATATACATAGCTTTCATTTGACCTTTCTCAATGGCTTGGAGCATTTCAATATTATCAAGGCCCGGCTTGGCAGGAAGCGTCACACCATAGACGTTCTCAAACTTGGCGCGAATGTCGTCGTTCGTTACTGATTGATATCCAGGGAAGATATTTGGCATCGTCCCCATATCTGCTGCACCTTGTACGTTGTTATGTCCACGAAGCGGGAACGCCCCTGCATTCTTTCGCATCATATTTCCTGTTGCAAGAAGAAGATTGGCAATGGCAACAGATGTATAAGAACCGGCCACATTTTGGGTCACACCCATCCCCCAACAAATTGCCGTGCCGTCCGCATCACGAATCATTTCAGCCATTTGGATTAAGTTCTCTTTTGAAATATCCGTAAGCTTCTCCGCTTCTTCCAATGTATAGGGAGAAATCATTTGGATGAATTCATCATATTGATTCACATGTTGTTGAATGAACTGTTCATCGTGCCATCCTTGATCAATCATGTACTTCGTCACAGCTGATAGCCATACATAGTCCGTACCTTGCTTTGGACGAACGAACAAATCCGCACGGTCTGCCATTTCATGTCTGCGCACATCCACTGTTATTAATTTTTGACCATGCAGCTTGTGCGCACGCTTAATGCGTGTAGCCAATACAGGGTGGCCTTCTGCCGGAGCACATCCAACAAGAATGACAAGTCCAGCGCCGGCAATATCTTTAATAGACCCAGAGTCGCCCCCAATTCCGCCTGTTTGCTGTAAGCCCCAAGAAGCGGGAGATTGGCAATAACGGGAACAGTTGTCCACGTTGTTTGTGCCAAATACTTGACGAGACAGCTTTTGAACTAAATAGTTTTCTTCATTTGTCACTTTAGAAGAGGAGATAAATCCTAGTGCATCGCTTCCGTACGTCTCTTTAATACCGCCTAATTTTTCTGCCACAAGATCTAATGCCTCTTCCCAGCTTGCTTCCACAAACACATCACCTTTACGAATTAATGGTGATGTGATCCGCTCTGGTGAATTAACGAAATCCCAGCCAAACTTTCCTTTTACACAGGTAGAAACACTGTTTACCGGTGCGTTTTCAGATGGCTCAATTTTTAAGATTTGATGATCTTTTGTCCAAACCTCAAACGAGCAGCCCACACCGCAGAAGGTACAAACTGTTTTTGTCTTTTTTGTACGAGTATCACGCATCGCTGCCTCTACTTCAGAAACCGCAAAGATGGTTTTGTAATCAGGTTCTACCGCTTTGACAAGATCAATCATCGGTGTCAGTAAGTCATCCTTCATCGATGTCATAAAGCCTGCATTTCCGAGCATGGATTTTTCCATCAATGCATTACAAGGGCAGACGGTGACACATTGTCCACACGAAACACACGAAGATTCATTAATGCTTTTTCCGCCATCCCATAACACACGGGGCTGTTCACTTTCCCAGTTAATAGTTAATGTTTCATTGACCTGTAAGTCTTGACAGGTTTCAACGCAGCGGCCGCACAAAATACATTGATCCGGGTCATAGCGATAAAATGGATGGGACAGATCCACTTCATAGCCCTTCGAACGATGCGGACGTGATTGATGTTCGACTCCCATCATTTCAGCTGTATTATGGACCCGGCAATTACCGTTGTTATTATCACAGACTGTACAATATAATAAATGATTTTCTAAAATTCGGTCCATTGCTTCGTCTTGCGCCTTCTTTGCCACCTCAGAGGCAGTGAGAATATCCATCCCTTCCTCTACCACAGTAGAACAGGCCCGCATAATATGGCCATTTACTTCACACATACAGGTATCACAGCTTTGAACCGGACCTAGTACTTCTGAATAACAAATATGAGGATGCTGGATCTCCTGTGAGAGAAGGTAATCTAAAATCCGTGTTCCCTGCTCCACCTCATGATTGATTCCATTTATTAAAACATTCACTTTTTCCGACAATCTCATTCCCTCCTATTAATCAAGAAAACCCTTAAAATAGCGGCTACTCCTTCATTCGTACAGCCGTTTTGCGGGAGGAGAATCTTAAGCATGTTATATACTAGCAATCGTACCCGCCATCTCCTGTGCAAGGAGCAAGAGATCAAAGCAGCAATCCCTATTACTCGACCTCCATGTTCCTTCACTATTTATAACTATCATTCACACTATTAATATAGTATTTTTATTTTTTACGAAAGTAATAAGACCCATCATGATAACGAAGTATTATCACGAACAGCTTCTCTATACTAAACATTCTTCATGAAAAATGAATTATCCTACCTTCTTCATTCTTTCCTCTACTCGAGAATCAATGTTTCGGATGGATTCTTTAAAAACTGTCCAATACATCAAACCGACGAAGACGCCTCCGCCCACTGCATTGCCCATAAACACGGGAACGAAGTTGGAAAAATAATCGGCCCAGCCCAAGTCCCCTGCAAAAATAGCAGCAGGAATCACAAACATATTGGCAACCACGTGCTGGAATCCGATAGCAACGAATCCCATGATGGGAAACCAAATCGCTACTATTTTTCCGCCAATATCGTCTGCACCGTAGGCCATCCAAACAGCTAAACATACGAGCCAATTGCATCCGATAGCAGAAACGAACGCTTTAATAAATGTATCATCGATTTTTGCCTGAGCAATCATGATGGTTTTCGTTAAAAAGGGCCCTGTTTCTGTTAAACCAACCACATGACCAAAGAAATAGGCGACAAATAGGGCTCCTGCAAAATTACTTATGAGAATAAGCAGCCAATTTCTCCCTAGCTGGCCTAAAGTCGCACGCTTGGCCAATATCGCCATCGGCAATGCTAACATATTTCCCGTTAACAGTTCTCCCCCGGCGATGATAATAAGCATCAGTCCGATGGGAAAAACAGCCCCTCCAAGAAGCGAGCTGAAAGAGCCCCATTCCTCTGGCAAATTTCCGATAACACGAATATCTAATAGAAACCCTAATGCGATAAATGCCCCGCCTAAAAATCCCAATACCAATGTATGACGAACGGGCATGACTGCTTTTTTTGCACCAGCCTCTACCACTTGCTGGACAATATGATTTGGACGATTAAATGCCATATTTCATCTCCCTTTATTCGTTCTTTTTTCCTCTTTACAAAAATAAACATTATCTCTTTTATCGGAATGATGGATCAAAAGAATGGATTGATTTCCCTTTTTCAAGCATAATGTCCATATGATTCTTCCAACGGTCATTCATTTCTGTCTATAAAAAGCAAAAAACCCACCATAAAGCGGTTTCTATGCAAAGGGACTCGCATAAACCGTTTTATGGTGGGTTAATATCTAAGCATTGTGTAATACCAGAAATCCATCCCGCCACTATATAGAACTAGAAAACCAGGATAAAGATGCAACTCTTTGTTACACTCTATCAATGAATTCCTACTTCCTAATCACATTATAACATTCTATCATATTTCCATATCGTTTGTGAATATTTTGTGACACTTTTTTCGGAAACATGGGGACGGTTCGAGGCTGCTGAAAAAGTGTTCATACAGACAGGTTAGTCTGCAATACCATCAATACTTAGTAAATAAAGTAAGCTGGTCGGCTACATATTGTAGATAACCAGCTTACTTTTCTTTTTGGCTTTGTTAAAGTACTGTGTTGATAAGCCAGATTTTTGACTCATTCGTGTGAAATGAACATTTCACACGCCTTTCAGCTACGCTGAAAGGTTGCTGTATGGTCATGAAATAGTAGGAG
>Ga0182742_1002320_pt1 | contig 21385 bp, 18 predicted proteins | sample eDN5th37CBELigMG_FD_128880 | JGI IMG/M metagenome (GOLD analysis project Ga0182742, IMG submission 128880) | Enriched Miracle-Growth compost microbial communities from Emeryville, California, USA - eDNA 5th pass 37_C BE-Lig MG (version 2)... ... | reverse complement strand
GCGTCCTCGCCTGCTCCATCAACTATCGCGACTTCGCGGTGGCGGCGGGCAAGTATTTCGGCGGTGCGCTGAAATCTCCGGCCATTCCCCTGTCGGATGGAGCAGGGCAGGTCGTGGCGGTCGGGCCGACGGTGACGCGGTTCAAGGAAGGGGACAGGGTGCAAAGCTCCTTCTTTCCGATGTGGCAGGATGGGCCCTTCCAGCCCGGCCCTGCGCTGGGCGACGGGTTCAGCCCCGGCATGCTCGCCGAATATGTCGTGCTGCCGGAAAGCGGTCTTGTGCCGATGGCAGAGAGCATTGATTACGCAGAGGCCGCGTGCCTTCCCTGCGCCGGCGTCACCGCCTGGAATGCGCTCTACGAGGGGCCGCGCCCGCTGCTTCCCGGAATGCGCGTGCTGGTGCTGGGGACAGGCGGCGTCTCCATGCTGGCGCTGCAGATCGCGCGCGCGGGTGGATGTGAGGTGATTGCCACCTCCTCCAGCGACGAGAAGCTGGAGCGGGTGCGAGGGCTCGGCGCGGCGCACACGGTCAACTATAAGACCCAGCCCGAATGGGGTGGCTTCATCGCTCAACATTTTGGTGGGGTGGATAAGGTGATTGAGGTCGGCGGCGCCGGCACCGCTGCCCAGTCCATGTCAGCCCTGCGCATTCAGGGTGAGGTGGCCTTCATCGGCGTGCTGGAGCCGGAGGGCGGGCCCAACCCGCGCGGCCTGATGATGACGGCCAGTTCGATGCGCGGCATCTTCGTCGGCTCGGCGGCAATGGCGAAGCGGCTGAATGCGGCCATCGATGTCAACAACATCAAGCCGCTGATCGGCGCCCGCTTCTCGATGGAGCAGGCGAAGGAGGCCTATGCCCATGCGTGGGGGCCGAACAGCTTCGCCAAGACGGTGATCGAACTCGCCTGATTCCCGCCGGTGAATTGACGGCCGGGGAACTTGCCATCATCCTCGCTCCCGGACTCCGCTCGCAACGACGAGGGGAGCGGGAGAGGGATTGATGGCGACACTCGCTGAACACGCGTCGGCGCCGCCGCGCGACCGCCGTTACGAGCTCGGGCTGCTGCTGGTCCTCACGCTCGGCAATGGTGTCGTGGGCTTTGACCGGCAGACGGTTGCCTTCCTGGCGCCCTACATCGTCAGCGACCTGGGGCTCAGCAATGCACAGGTCGGCTGGACGGCGGGCGCACTGTCGCTGGCGATCGCGCTCAGCTCGCTCTTCGGCAGCCAGATCGCGGACCGTACCGGCAAGCGCCGTGCGGTGCTGATCGGGTGCACGCTGTTGTTCTCGCTGCTCTCCGGGGTGAGCGGCCTCGCCACCACCTTCGCAATCCTTCTCGTCGCACGGTTCGCGCTCGGCGCGGCGGAGGGGCCCATCGTGCCGATCAGCCAAACGCTGATCCTGCAATCGAGCCGGCCCGAACGGCGCGGCGTGAACATGGGCTTCATGCAGATGGTCGGCGCCTTCGGCATTGCCGGTTTTCTCGGGCCGATCGTCGCCACCCAGCTGGCTGATGCCCATGGCTGGCGCACGGCCATGTTCCTCTCGATCATCCCGGGCCTGATCGTGGCAGGGCTGATGGTGCTGATGATCCGGCCCGATCCCAGGCGCTCCGAACGCCCGGCCGAACATCACGGCTCGCTTTTCGCCGCCTTCGCCACGCTGCTGAAGATCCGCAACATGCGCGTTTCGCTCGCAATCGCCGGGCTGATCACCGCATGGCTGGTACTGCAGAGCACGTTCCTGACCCTGTTCCTGACAGAGGTGAAGGGCCTTGCGCCCACGACCGCCGGCTGGGTCATCGGCATGGGCGGCTGGGCGGGGCTGATCGGAGGGATCAGCCTGCCCCTGCTGTCGGACAGGATCGGGCGCAAGCCGGTATTGCTGTTCGGCTCGCTGGCGGGAATCCTCGGCCCCATTGCGTTGCTGGTGCTGCCCGGCGACCCGGTTGTATTGGCGGTTGCCGTGTTGCTCGGCTGGCTGCCGCTCGGCATCGCGCCGCTCTACTGCGCCGCCGTGCCGACCGAGAGCGTCAGCCCGGCCATGGCGACCACTGCTGTCGGTCTTTCGATGGGCTTTGCCGAACTGTTCGGCGGCGTCCTCCTCCCGCCCATCGCCGGGCAGGCGGCCGACGCTTTCGGCCTTGAGGCAATCTTCTATATCTGCATCGGTTTGGCCTTGCTGGCCGCGTGCGCCGCGCTGTTCCTGAAGGAAACCGCGCCGCGCATCACCGGCACCGCCTAGGAGCATTGAAAATGTGGGAAGTCCGCGTCACGCCAGCCGGCGATTTCGACAACCATGCTTGCCAGTACGAGCACATCCGCGTGGAGCCGCTCGCCGCCGCGATGGGGGCGGAGGTTGTGGGCGTCCGCATCCCGGACCTGTCCGACGCAGCGTTCGAGGAGTTCAAGCAGGCGCTCTACCGCCACAAGATGCTATTCCTGAAGGACCAGCACCTGACCCATGCCGAGCATGAGGCCTTCGCCGCCCGCCTCGGCCCCTTCGCGGTGGACGCCTACACGCAAGGCGTGCCGGGCCATCGCGACGTGCACCCGATCATCAAGGAGGCGGAGACCAAGGCCGCCAGCCTGTTCGGCGGCGGCTGGCACACGGACTCGCCGTTCCTGGTGGAGCCACCCAGCATCACCACGCTGCGTCAGATCGAAGGTCCGCCCTTCGGCGGCGACACGGTGTGGGCAAACTGCGCGCTCGCCTTCCGCCACCTCTCGCCCGTCTACCAGGACATGCTGCGCCCCCTGCGCGTCCACATGAGCGCCGCGAACAACTACGCCACGCAGGCCAAGCTGATGGGCAAGGCGATTGCTTTCGCGGATGAGGAGCAGTTCCAGCAGGGACAGCGCGGCACCTATCACCCGCTGGTCCGCACCCATCCCGAGACGGGCGAGGAATCGCTCTACATCTGCGACACCTACGCGGCCGGCATCGAGGGGATGACCACCTGGGAAGCCAAGCCGATCCTCGACTTCCTGGTGCAGCACACCACGCAGCACGCCTTCACCTGCCGCCTGCGGTGGGAGCCCGGCATGGTCGCCCTGTGGGACAACCGCGCCACCATGCACCTCGGGCCGAACGATTATGATGGGTACAGGCGGGAGATGTATCGGACGACGACGGCGGGCGGGGCGGTGGTTTAGGCACGTCAGCCACCGATGACTTCTTTGTCAGCGCGTTCTCGCGGCTCAGTAGTCGACAAGGGTTGTCGAAATGTATGGTCGGGGCATGGACACGTTCACTCCTCGGCTGCGCGAGCGTTGGCCAGCGGCCACTCTCATCTTGTTCTTCTTGCTGCTCAGCGGAGCCGTGATCTTCCTGCGAATGGGTCCAGCTAGAGGCGAGGCAGGCGAGGTTGTGCGCTTCGGCATTCGCACCACGCACGCGGGCAATAAGCCTACGGTCATCGTCCGCTTACCCGCAGGCGAACAACACGAAATAGTTACATCCGCGGGATCGCTGCGGGGATGAACCCGCGGAGACGAAATACAACTCGTCCGGAAGGCTCATGGGTTCAAAGTTGCTGCCGTTCGGCTGCCCATAAGTACGCGAACGGCAGCTGGTGGAGTCTTCGGGCGGCCTCTCACACGCCGAAAAAATTCAGCTCCAGCAGTACGTTGTTAGGGTCCGCCGTGAAGATCTGTCGCAGCCCGATCGCCTCCACCAGGTTGAGCTTGTAGTCCGCCCCGCGCTGCTCCAGCCGCTCCAGCACCCTGTCATAGCCCACGCATTTCAGCGCCACGTGGTGCAGCGCACCGGTCAGCGCGCCGGGCTGCACTTCGCGGTCATAGGCACGGGGACAGTCGACCGAATTGATGTGGATGATCGCGCGGCCCGCATCGTCGAACATCCAGGTGGCGTTCTGCGGCGTCAGCGGCGGGGGCGCATCGCGGCGTTCCAGGTCCAGCAAGCTCGCGTAGAACTCCGCCGTCTCGTCCAGCCTGTCGGTGATGATGTTGACGTGATCCAGCGCTTCGACGCGCATCGCATCCTCCTTGTCGGTTTCGCCCCCGGGAGGGCGCCTTTGCCCCTTGCACCCTTAGCCCGATATTGTATGTCGCGCATACAATTTCGCGTATGTGATTCATTCACAAGTGAGAGGGGACCAAATGGCCGAAAATCTCGAACAGATCCTGCAGGGCACCGACGACATCGTTGGCAAGCTGCGCAACAACAAGATCGGTGCCTACGTGTACCCGGTCGTGGCGCCGGAATTCTCCAACTGGCGTGACGAGCAGTGGGCCTGGCAGCATGGCGCAGTGCTGTTCGACCAGTCGCACCACATGTTCGACCTCTACATCAAGGGCCCGGACGCGCTGAAGCTGCTGTCCGACACCATGATCAACTCGCCCAAGGGCTGGACGGTCAACAAGGCCAAGCAGTACGTCCCCACCACGCCGTATGGCCATGTGATCGGCGACGGCATCATCTTCTATCTGGCCGAGAACGAGTTCGTCTACGTTGGCCGTGCGCCGGCCGCCAACTGGCTGCGCTACCACGGTGAGACCGGCGGCTATGACGTCGAGATCATCAACGATCCGCGTTCGCCGAGCCGCCCGATGGGCAAGCCTGTCCACCGTATCTCTTGGCGTTTCCAGATCCAGGGCCCGCGCGCGTGGGACGTGATCGAGAAGCTGAACGGCGAGCCGCTCGACAAGCTCAAGTTCTTCAACATGTCGACGATGAAGATCGGCAACAAGACCATCCGCACGCTGCGCCACGGCATGGCCGGCTCGCCGGGTCTGGAGATCTGGGGCCCGTACGAGGACCAGGAATATGTCCGCGAGGAGATCCTTAAGGCGGGCGAAGAGTTCGGCCTGATCCCGGTCGGCAGCCGCGCCTATCCGTCGAACACGCTTGAGTCGGGCTGGATTCCGTCCCCGCTGCCGGCGATCTACACCGGCGACAAGCTGGCCGATTACCGCAAGTGGCTCGGCGCCGACTCCTACGAAGCGACCGGCTCGATCGGCGGCTCCTTCGTCGGCGAGAAGATCGAGGATTACTACCTCAATCCGTGGGAACTGGGTTACGGCCCGTTCGTGAAGTTCGACCATGATTTCCACGGCGCCGACGCGCTGAAGGAGATCAATCCGGAAGAGCAGCGCAAGAAGGTGACGCTCGAGTGGAACGCGGACGACATGAAGAAGATCGTCGGCTCGCTGTTCGACCCCGAGGGTGAGCAGTACAAGTTCTTCGACCTTCCGCTAGCGAACTATGCCAACAGCAACTACGACAAGGTCGTGGACGCTGATGGCCGCACCATCGGTCTCTCGATGTTCACCGGCTACTCGTTCAACGAGAAGAAGGCGCTGAGCCTCGCCACCGTCGACCACGAAGTTCCGCTCGGCACCGAGATCGGCGTCGTCTGGGGCGAAGAGAACGGCGGCACCGAGAAGACCACGGTCGAGAAGCACAAGCAGATCACCGTGCGTGCGATCGTCTCGCCGGTGCCCTACAGCCAGATGTCGCGTGAAACCTACGCGACCGGCTGGCGCACCTCGCGCGCCTGAGCGTACTGAGAGCTTCGGCTTGAAAGGAAGGCCCGCGAACCGGAAGGTTCGCGGGCCTTTCCACATTCAGGGGCAGGGGATTGCGGCGCGGCGAAGCCGGCGCCGCGTTCCACCCGGCGAGGCTAGCCCTTGCGGCCCATGCGGCTCGCTGCGTAACCTCCAAGCGCTATCGCCGCGAGCCCGACCGGGCCAAGCCTGCGCGCGAGCGGCACGGCCACCGCGCCGAGCAGCGCACCGCCCGGGCCACCAAGGCCGCCCCGAGTCCGTTCCGCCACTTTCGCGCCAACAGCAGCGCCAATAATCTTGCCGATCATGTTCGTCTCCTCCGTGTGCAAGAAGAGCGATTGTCGGGGCAGGCGGTTCCGCGCAGACAGGCGGGCGACGACTGGAAGGTAAGAGAGGAGACAGCATGGCCGATTACGTTCTCGTCCACGGAGCCTGGGGTGGAGGGCAGACCTACGCAGAGGTGCCAGCCCGGCTGGAGGCAGCGGGCCACCGGGTGCTGGTCGCGCAATTGCGGGGCCTCGGCGCTCGCCAATCTGAGCTGCATCCGGGGATCGTCCTGTCGGACCATGTGGACGATGTCTGCGAGCAGATCGAATCGGCCGGGTTCGGCCGCTTCATCCTTGTCGGCCATTCTTATGGCGGGATGGTCATCACGGGCGTCGCCACGAGGCTAGGCGGGCAGATCGACGCGGTCTGCTACCTCGACGCGTTCCTTCCCGGCGATGGCGAGAGCCTGTGGGACATTACCGGCCCCTATGAGCGGGCCTGGTATATCGACCGTCAGAAGTTCAACCCCGGCATGGTGCCGCTGATAGGGGTGGAGGACTTCACTCCCACCCCGGGGGAGCGCGGATTTCACCCTTTGCTGACGCTTCTGGAGGCGGTGCGCTTCACCGGCGAAGAAGCGAAAATCCCCCGCCGCGCCTATGTCTTCGCCACCGATTACCAGCCCACCCCTTTCCCGCGCTTCGCCGAACGGGTGCGGAACGATCCGGCCTGGGAGTATCATGAAAGCAAGGCGAGCCACATGGTCATGGCAGACCAACCGGACCAGGTGGTCGAAATCCTGCTGAACCTCGCGAGCTAGGGCGCCACACTGGCCAGCAGGCGCGCCAAGTCAGGGGCGGCGCGCTGCGCATCAGCCCGCATCCGCTCGCGCAGTTCGGCGGGGAGGTATTGCTCGACCGCGGGGGCGAAGCTCGCCCGCATGCGTGCAACATCGAACCAGCGGGCGAGGTGCGGCTTGTCGTCCCATAGCCGCGCCAGCCCCAGCATCTCGAGCCGGTTGACGTATGGCGTTAGCGCACCATCGGCGAGGCTCCACGCTCCGCCCGCCAGCCACTCGCTTCGCGACAGGGCCGCCTCCATGTCGCCCAGCAAGCGGATGAAAGTGCCCAGCGCCTCCACCACGTCAGGTGCGTCGAAGCCCTGTTCGATCCAGCGCCGCTTGCGCTCTCGCCAGGTGGGGTGAGGATCACTGGCGATGTGCTCCTCCACCGCGTTGGGCCCGCGCGCGAGGATCGCGTGGCGGTGCGTGGTCACGTAGGTGAGCGGGCGGACGGCGGGATGCACCTCTTCGTCCACTCGCTTGGTCCACAGCCGCATCCGAGCCCGGGCCAGCGGATCGGTTGGAGTCAGCGGCGGGCCGGCGAAGGCCTCCTCAACATACGCACAGATGACGGTGCTCTCGACCAGTACCGTTCCGTCATGGACCAGCACGGGCACTGCGCCGCGGGGGTTGAGCGCGAGGAACTCCGGTGCGAACTGCTCTCCGGCCAACAGGTCGACGTAGCGCCCGGTCCACTCAACTCCCTTCTCCGCCAGCGTCAGCCGCACCTTAGCCGCGCAGACGGATGAGCCGTGGTGGTAGAGCTCCAGCACCGGGTCAGCGCCGCTCCAGCGCCGCCTCGCTCTGCGCCATCAGGCTGGCGATAATGTCGGCGACTGGCTCCTCTTGCGTCACCATGCCGACCGATTGGCCGGCCATGAGTGAGCCGTTCTCGACATCTCCATCGATCACTGCGCGTCGCAATGCACCGGCCCAGTAGTGCTCGATCTGCAGCTGAGCCTCGGCCATTTCGATGCCTTCGCTGTCGAGCAGATGGGCGACTTCACGCTGCTTGGCGCTGAATGCCTCGGTGCCCTTGTTGCGCAAGGCGCGCACGGGGATGACCGGCAGGCGCGCATCCACCTGGACGCTCGCCACCGCATCGCGTGCGCCGGCGCGGAAAAACGCCTTCTTGAACGCGGGGTGCGCGATGCTCTCCGTAGCGCAGGCGAAGCGGGTGCCGAGCTGCACGCCAACGGCGCCCATTTCCAGATATCCGGCGATGGCCTCACCCCTGCCGATCCCCCCAGCCACGAACACCAGATGGTCCTCGCTAAGGGCAGGGAGGAATTCCTGCGCGAGCACGCTGGTGGAGACGGGGCCGATATGGCCGCCTGCTTCCATCCCCTCGATCACCAGCGCGTCGCCGCCAGACCGCAGCAACTTCTTCGCCAGCGCCAAGGTCGGCGCAAAGACGATCACCTTGGCCCCGAAGCTCTTGATCGCTTCCACGCTGCCCTTGGGCGGGATGCCGCCCGCCAGCACTACATGGCCAACACCGTGACGCCCGCAAACCGCGATCAGCTCCATCAGCTGCGGGTGCATGGTGATGAGGTTCACGCCGAAGGGCTTGTCCGTCAGCGTCTTGGTCGCGGCGATCTCCGCATCCAGCAGGTCCGGCGTCATGGCGCCGCAGGCGATCACGCCAAAGCCGCCGGCATTGCTAATGGCGGAGACGAGGTTCCGCTCCGACACCCAGCTCATCGCCCCGCACAATATGGCGTACTCGCTGCCGAGGAACTCGGCGCCACGGCGCATCAGGGCGCTGGTCTTGGGGTAGGCGGTCATGTGGTTCCTTCGCGCGGAAAATGCGGGGCGGCCGCTTTAGGGAAGGCGCCGGTCAGCAGCAAGCGGGGGCTTGGCCGGGCACGAGCAATTGCCACGGGCACACGTGGTGCGCATACCGCTTGCATCGACGCCGAAGGAGCTTTGCATGGCCGAATACGAGACGCTGCTCGTGGAGCGCCGCGATGCGGTGACGCTCATCACCCTCAACCGGCCGGAAGCGCTTAATGCCCTCAGCAGTGGAGTGCTGGAGGACCTGATTGCGGCCTTCGCTGCGTTCCAGGCAGATGACAGCCAGCGCTGCGCGGTCGTGACCGGTTCCGGCGCCAAAGCTTTCGCCGCCGGGGCCGACATCAAGGAAATGGCGACGCTGCCGATGGCGGACTTCTACCGAGATGACATGTTCTCCCGCTGGACGAGCCATCTCGTCCACGCGGTGAGGAAGCCCTGGATCGCGGCGGTGAATGGCTTCGCGCTCGGCGGCGGGTGCGAGCTGGCGATGATGGCGGACATCCTCCTCGCTTCGGACACAGCGAAGTTCGGCCAGCCGGAGATCCGCCTCGGCGTCATTCCCGGCATGGGTGGCACGCAGCGGCTAACGCGCGCCATTGGCAAGGCGAAGGCGATGGAGATGATCCTCAGCGGCCGTATGATCGACGCGGTAGAAGCAGAGCGCGCCGGCCTCGTCGCCCGGATCGTACCCGCGGCGGACCTGCTGGAGGAGGCGCTGAAAACCGCCGCGTCGATCGCCGCGATGCCACCCCTCGCCACGCTCGCGGCGAAGGAGGCCGTCAACGCAGCCTTCGAGATGCAGTTGGAACAGGGGATCGCCTATGAAAGGCGCCTCTTTCACCTCCTCGCCGGGACCGCGGACAAGGCTGAAGGGATGGCCGCCTTCGTCGAGAAGCGCGAAGCGCGCTGGCAGGGACGGTGAGCTGGCCAGAGTCTATCCGCCGGCAAATCGGCAAACGCTTAACGGCTCTTTAGGGCTGCGCCGATAGGTCCCGCCGGAGGCACTGAGCCGGCGGGATAACATGAAGCGATTCGATTGGCGTGCTTTGGCGCGTTCGACCTCCGGCAACGTGCTGCCGATCACGGCCGTGTCCATCATCGTCCTTGCCGGCCTGATCGGCGGGGCGGTCGACATCGCCCGCGCCTACATGGTCAAGAACCAGCTGCAGAACGCCTGTGATGCCGGCGTTCTCGCGGGCCGAAGAGCCGTGACGACCAACGGCTTCGATAGCGGCGCAAAGAGGCAGGCCGATCTCTATTTCAACGCCAATTTCAGGATGGATGGCAACACCGTCAGCAACACGCGCTTCCAAACCAGCTCAGATGAGACCGGGAACGAGGTGGCGGGCAGCGCCAGCACTCGAATGAGCACCGCTGTGATGAATCTGTTCGGCAAGAACTCCATCGACCTCAACGCGGCCTGCATGGCCTCCATGTCGGTTGGCAACAGCGACGTGATGATGGTGCTGGACGTGACCGGCTCGATGGGAGCTCCGATCAGCAAGATGCGCGCTTTGCAGGCCGCGATGAAGAATTTCTACGACACAGTGGCCGCGGCAAAGGCTGGCTCAAACGCGCGGGTGCGCTTCGGCTTCGTGCCCTATAGTTCATCGGTCAACGTTGGCCGGCTGATCTATGATCTGAACCCGGATTATCTGGTGGACAGCTATACGGTCAACTCACGCGTGGCCGAGTACGTGGAGCGTTCGTTCTTCGGGTTTAAGTGGAAGGAGTTCGTCGGCTGGACGTACCAGCCGGTAAGTGACTTCGACTATGCAACATACAAGTCGTTCCGGCCAGTCACCACATTGACCGGAGGAACGGATCGGCCGGCAAACGTAACTTCCACCTGGGCGGGCTGTATCGAGGAACGCGAAACGGTCCCAGCGGCCAGCTTCAGCTATTCCCGCTTGGGCAAGATGACTCCTGGTGGTGCTCAGGATCTCGATCTCGACAGCGCTCCGGATCTTTCTGACGACCGCACCAAGTGGGCTCCGATGTGGCCGGAAGTCGCCTATAGCCGTGCAAAGCTCCCGCAGGACACAAGCGGTTCGAAGGCCGGAGGGCCTTGTCCCGCTCCCGCGCGGCTTTTGTCCGAGATGAACAAGGCGCAGTTCGATGCCGTCGCCGATTCATTGGTCCCCACAGGCTCGACCTACCACGACATCGGCCTGATCTGGGGCGGCCGCCTGATTTCTCCCGACGGCATATTCTCAGCCAATGTGAATGAGCGGGCGGCCAATGGCGGGGCGGTTTCGCGGCACATCATCTTCATGACCGACGGGAACATGGAGCCTTCGACCACCACGCAATCCAGCTACGGCATTGAAGCATTGGATCGGCGCGTCACCGGCAACGGCTCTTCCAGCCAGCAGGTGGCGCGTCACAATTCCCGCTATCTCGCTATATGCGAAGCGATCAAGGCAAAGGGCACCCACATCTGGGCAGTCGCCTTCGGCCTCGATCTCACCAAAGAAGTTCACAGGACCGCACTGGCCAACCTCACGACCTGCGCGGACAGCGGCTCCGTCTTCAAGGCGGATGATGCGCAGCAGCTGAACGAAGCCTTCCAGGATATCGCAAAGGAAGTGGGCGAGTTGAGGATCCGCCGGTGATGATGGTCGTTCGCCGGAACCTGTATCGCGATCAGCGTGGGGCAGCGCTCGTCGAATTCGCCCTGATCGCGCCGGTCTTCTTCTTGCTGTTGTTTGGTCTCTTCGACCTTGGGCAGCTTGTCTACGCGAAGGCGGTTTTGGCCGGTGCGGTCCAGGAAGCCGCGCGCAGTGCCGCGCTGGAGACGGCGGATACGGCTAAGGCTGACGAGCGGATCAGGGAAATCGTTCGCCTCGTTGCGCCGGACGCCGATGTCGAGCCTCTGCGCGTCGGCTATTACGACTTTGCCGATCTCGGTCGACCCGAGAAGTGGAACGACGCCAACGGCGACGGCATTTGCAACCGCGGCGAAACCTATGTGGATGAGAACCGCAATGGCCGCTGGGATGCGGACATCGGCGTGGCCGGCAATGGCGGCGCCGGCGATGTGATCGTTTATACGGTCACCGCAACCTATCCGCCCCTGTTCGGCCTTTCCCTGCTTCCTGGCGGAACGGAGGATCGAACGATCTCGGCCAGTGCCCTGCGAAAGAACGAGCCATTCGCGGACCAACGGGGTTACGGCTCCGGCGCCGGGTCCTGCGCATGAGCCGCCGTCTATCTCGCCCGCCTGAACGGTTGATTGCCGATGCCTCTGGCGCGACGATCATCGAGTTCGCCCTTGCTTTGCCTCTTCTCCTTACGCTCGGCCTGTTCGGAGCCGAGATCGCGACGCTCGCCGTGACGCAGATGCAGGTCAGCCAGATTGCCTTGTCGCTGGCTGACAACGCCTCCCGACTGGGCCAGACCGACAATAGCGGGGTAACGCCGACCATACGCGACGCCGACGTTGATGCGGTCATCGATGGCGCGATGCGCCAGGGGGACGCGATCGACCTGCTGGACAACGGCCGCGTCATTCTGTCCAGCGTCGAATATGATTCCACGCGCAGGCGGCAATATATTCATTGGCAGCGCTGCCGAGGCGGGCTGAACGTGCAATCGAGCTATGGCAACGAAGGCAGCCGCAACGGCTTGACCGGAACAATCCTGCCGCCGCTCGGCATGGGCGAGCAGAAGATTACCGTTACCGGCCGCAATGCGGTCATGTTCGTGGAGGTCTTCTACGACTATGGCGGGTTGTTCGGCGACGTATTCGGCATGGGCGGGAAGCGGCTGCACCAGGAAGGTGCCTATCTGGTCCGTGACGACCGGAACCTGATGCCCGGTCTGACCGGAGGCAACAGCCGCTCCCGCTGCTGAGTCCGTCCGGCAGATCCTCAGCGCTTGCCGGGCACCGGCTGAGCGATGAGGCAGCTGCCCTGCGGCGCGAAGACGATATCGTCGATGGACGGCGCCAAGGCACATTGCCCCGGAGCGACACACTCGCCAGCCACCTCCGCCTGCCCCTCTCGCGGGATCACCAACAACTCGCCGTGATAGCGGGTGGCAGTCTCGATATCGGGGAGGCCATCGACCCGGTCGAGGCGGAAATACGGACCCTCCACCAGCCGCACGTCGCCCCGGTCCGGCAGGTGGCGACGAAAAGCCGGATCGTGCGGCTCGCCCCTCGCAACGCCGATCCCCTCGTCCAGATGCAGCTCTCGCGGGCGGCCATAATCGTAGAGGCGGTAGGTGATGTCGGAGTTCTGCTGAATCTCGATGATGGAGCAGCCGCCGCCAATCGCGTGCACGGTGTTGGCGGGGATGTAGAAGAAGTCGCCGGCTTTGACTGGATGCCACACCAGCAGGTCTTCGATGCTGCCGTCCAACGCGGCCTCGCGCATCCGATCTGCCGAGATCTTCTTTTCGAATCCGATGCCGAGCACCGCGTCCGGCTCCGCATCGATCACCAGCCAGCATTCCTCCTTGCCCTGTCGGCCAAGGCCCGCGGCCTGCGTTTGGGTATCGGACGGGTGGACCTGGACGGACAGCTTCTCGCTGGTGAAGATGTATTTCACCAGCAGCTGCGGCAGATCGCGCGGAGGTTCGAACCAGATCTCCCCGATCCGCTTGCCCGCAGGCGTTTCGAAGGGAGGCGGCAACTTGTCCGCGCCCCAGGGTTTCTCGACAGTCTTGGTGGTCAGCAGCATGGCAACAACATCCGCCTCGCAACCGGCAATCGCGTCAGACCAGTGTCTGCAGCAGCGCGTCTATCTCTGTCGTAGCAAACCCCACGGCGCTGTCGGAGATCCCGTACGGCACCAGCAGGCGCCCGCCCACTTTGAGCACGCCGCACGTATAGACGACGTTGGGGACGTAGCCCGACCGGTCCGCGTTCACCGCCGTCAGCACCGGCTCCGGGCTGCGGGCGATCACCTTGGAGGGGTCATCCCGGTCCAGCAGCGCGCAGCCGAGCGAATATTTGCGCATCGCTCCGACACCATGGGTGAACAGCAGCCAGCCGGCATCCGTCAGCACCGGGCTGCCGCAATTGCCGATCTGGATGAATTCCCAGGGGTACTTGGGCTCCATCAGCAGCGCGCCCTCGCTATCCCAGCGATCGAGCCGGTCGGATTTGAGCAGGAACAGGTTCTTGCCATCCTGCCGGCCTACCATCGCATATTGCCCGCCGACCTTTTCCGGGAACAGCGCCATGCCTTTGTTGCGCCCAGCCTTGCCTTCAATGGGTTCCAGCAGGAACCGGCGGAAGTCGCAGGTGCGTAGCAGCTCTGAGCGGATCGAATGACCCGAATAGGCCGTGTAGGTTCCGATCCATTCATAATCGCCGCCGCCATGGTCGAAGCGGACCATGCGGAGATCTTCCAAACCGTTGCGCTGCTGCTCCGTGATCGGAAAGATCACCGTGTTCGACAGGCTGCTTTCCGGGTGGCGGTGGACCGTCACGCCGGTGTCAGCATCCGTGAGAGAGGCGTTGTCCAGCTCCACCGACGTGGCGAAGGCGCTTTGCGGCCACAGCGTGAAGCCGCCGTCGGGCTCCGCAATTCCCTCTCGGAAAGCGATCGAGCTGATGTGCCCTTCGCCGACGGCACGCAATGTCATCACGAAACGGACCGCGCCGCCAGCCATCCCGCTCTGATCGGGGTGCGGCACGATCGACGGGTTCATCAGCGCCGCCGCGGCATAGGTGTATTCGTGGCAGAAGAACGCCCCCAGAAGGCGTTTGCGCGTCTCCGAAAAGGAGGAGCAATCGACATGAAGCGATTTCTCAACCTCGGCGAAGCGCTCCTCGAACATCAGCTCCGTCTGCCAGTGCCGTTCTTTGAAGTCGCGCAGCACGCGGGCATATTCTGTCTCGACCTGCTGCTCGGTCAGCCCGGCAATATCCTCGAACAGCTTGTATGCGCGTCCGCCTTGCGCGTTCTCGCCCGACCATCCGAGGTGGAAGGGCCGCAGCACCACGCGTGAGGGGTCCGCATGCAGCCGCTCATCAAGGATATGCAATGGACTGTGCGGCCAAACGCCCTCTACGCCCACATTGTTCTCCGTTCGAATCGACCCGTTTTTGCGACCGTGCGAGCGCTAGCACGGAATAGTGAGCGAGTTGAAAGGCGAGGATCGATTCTGCACCGCAATTGATGTTGGCGCCGCGTGGCGTGATGCCGTCACGGCAGCGGCCGCTGGCGAGATCCGCCAGCACGACGCCCCTGTCATTCGCGCCGAAAAACCAGTTCCACGCCGCCTGAGCGTGCTCGAACCACCGGGCGTCGCCGGTCGCCGCGAAGGCGGACCGCGCCGCTTCCACTGCCGCCTGGGCTTCAAGCGGCTGCTGGTCGAACGGCAGGTGCGCGTGCACCTTGCCGAAGCTGTCTGAGCCGATCGGCCGGAAATGCCCGCTCGCGGCGATCTGCTGCGCCGCGATCCATTCGAGGGTCTCGACGCCGGCAGCGGTGTAATCGGGCCGCCCCAGCGCCATACCGGCTTCAATCAACGCCTGCGACAGGCGAGGATTGTCATAGCCGAGCACCGCTTCGAACCAGGCCCAGTCCGGCCGCCGCGCGCCGCCCAGCAGGCGGAACAGAGTATCCGCGCCGTGCTCGAGCGCCTGACGGGAGGCCGCATGTTCGGCCGTGGCGCGCAGGACGGAGGCGGCGCCAAGCATGGTGAAGGCAATCGCACGCGGCGAACCGAGATCGGCGCAATGGGGAAGGGCGGTATCGTACCAGCGCCACGCCCACTCGGCAAAATCAGGATTGGGCGCGCACTCTATGGTCTGCCCCAGAGCCCACAGAGCGCGGCCGTTGGAATCCTCCGACCCCATGTCCTCGCACCAGCCCCGGTCGAAGCGCATGAAGTTCCGGAAGCCGCCACGCTCTTCATTCCAGGCGTGCTGGACGAAGCTCGCATAAGTCTGCGACCAGCGGGTGCGCTCCGTCTCCGAAAGTCCGGATGCAACGTTCATCAGCATCAACGCGCGGGCATTGTCGTCCAGGCAGTAGCCATGCCGCCGATCCGGAACGATTCCGATCGAATGCTGGATGATTCCGGTAGAGTCGCTCAGACCGAACACCGCTGACAGACCAGGCGTCGCGGTGATGGGCGCAATCCGGCCCGGTGGCGCGACCGACGCCTCGATCAGCGCCGCAGCCCCAGCGGCGAACCGCGGCCAGATGGTCTGTCGCCCGCGGGCATAGGCACGCCGCTGCAACGCCGCGAGTTCCTCCGGCTGGTCAAGCAAGTGATTGACCGCCTTTGCGATGCCCTCTGCGCTTTGGGGCTCGATCAGCACGCCGGCGCTGTCGGCCAGCAATTCGCGCGCATGGAGGTAGGGCGTGGAGATCACTGCCTTGCCCAACGCCACGGCATAGCTCAGCGTGCCGGAGGTCGATTGCTGCAGGTTCGGATAAGGCGTGAGATAAATGTCGCACGCCTCGATCTGGTCGAGCAGTTCCTCCGTATCGAGGAACCGGTTGTCCCATTGGACATGCTCTGCAACGCCAAGCTCCTGCGCCAGCGCCATCAGTCGGTCGCGATAGGCCTCGCCCTCCCGCGCGACCAAGTTCGGGTGCGTTGCGCCCACGATGCGGTAGAGGACCGACGGATGCCGCGAGACGATCGAAGGGAGAGCTTCGATCACCCGCTCCAGCCCCTTGCCGGGGCCGAGCAGGCCGAAGGTCATCATGACGTGCCGGCCGCCAAGGCCGAGCTGTTGCTTGAAACGGTCGCTGCGGCCGAAAGGCCGGTCGGGCGCACCGTGGGGGATGACTTGAAGAATGTCCTCCGGCGCGCCGTATAGGCTGGCGAGCAGGCCGCGCGAATGCTGCGACATGACCATGACGCGACTGGCGCGCCTGACCAGGTGGTCAAGGATCTGGCGCTGCCGCTCTGATGGAGCAATGAGCACGGTGTGCGGCGTCAGGATCAGCGGGGCGGCGATCCGATCGACGAAATCGCACACCATCTCGCCATCCGCGCCGCCAAAGATGCCGTATTCGTGCTGCAGCCAGACCGCGTCCACTCCGCTCTCATTGATGTGGCGCGCGGCGTGGAGGTAAGAGTCGAGATCATTAAAGGCGATCGTTCCCGCGACGCCTTCATAAGTCAGCGGATTTGCCGGATCGTCCAGCGCATACACGTCCACCATGATATTCGGGTGGAAGCGCGCGAGCTGCTCAAACGTATCGGTTGTGAAGGTGGCGATCCCGCACTTGCGAGGCGTGAAATTGCCGATGAGCGCGACGCGCCGCACCGGATTTTGCGCTCCCTTGCTCCCACTGAAGATGGGGCGGACATCCGCGTTGAGAGCGGCGTCCTGCATCATTGTCACAGCGTCGAGGTCCATGGCGATCCCTTGGAACAGCACTGGTTCTGCGTACCGCCCTTCCACCTGTGGAAGTGACGGCACCCAGTTCTGCATTGCAACATAAGATTTCGATTCTGGCAAGCGATTGGCGCCGGCCGAAAATTCTATTTAACTCAAGATGCTGACTTATGTAAGTTATTGCGACTGAAGGGCTGTTCTGATGCAGCGCACAAAGGTCCTAGCTGCAACTGCGCGGCAGCCGCTAGGTTCCCAAATTGTTAAGGGCTCCTGCCCGAACGCGCGTCGCTTCCGACCAGGCGTTGCTCGTTTCGGCTAAGGCGTCGCTCGCGGCCGCGAGCGCAGGCCCACGCGAGCCGCAAGGGCCGGTCCTTCGTGGGGCTGATCGCTTGCACTGCGCCTCGGTCGCTGCGTACCGGCGCAAGTGCAGGTTAGCCCGCTGCGGATCCTTTGCGCGCGGGACAGTCTGCAGCGGCGGAGCCGCTTGAAGGCACCCGGGGGCGCCTCATCTTCAGCCGCTTTGTGGAAAGAGCGAGCGGCTGGTCGGGTTGGCCTTGTGCCTTTGCGTTCAGAACGCCGCCTTCAGCCCTACCCGCAGCTGGCGCGGCTCCACGATGCGACTGTTGCGGCCCAGGACACCTTCGGGTGGCTCGCCCGGGAGGCGCGTCTCGTAATAGTAGTCGATGTCGTCCCCCTTGGAGTCGAACACGTTGAGAAGCTCTGCGTAGAGTTCCCACCTGGCCAGCCGGGTCGGCGTGTATGCGGCGCGCAGGTTCACCAGCAGCGTCTCGTCACCACGCTGGCTGTTATCCTCGATCAGTGGGTGCGGCCCCAGATATCGCAGGCGCGCTGCCGCGTTGAATTCGCGGAAGATGGCGGAGACGCCCAGCTCGCCGGAGCTTTCCAGCGCGCCGGGGACGTAATTCTCACCCTCCGGCAGCCCTTCATAGCGCGCCTCAGAGCCTGTCAGAACACCGTCAAAGGCGAGCCAGCTGTTGGGCTTGTAGAAGGCCGTGAGTTCATAGCCGTGGCGCCGGCCGGGATCGCTCGGCTCCACAGCGCCTGAGTCGCCGACATAGATCAGCTCGCTGTCGATCTGGCTCCACCAGTAGACGGCGGTGAGAATCGCGCCACCGCGTTCGAAGCGGGCACCGATTTCCTCCATCTCCCCCTTCACCAGGCCAGGAGCCTGGTCCTCAGGGTTGGTAACGCCGCGCGCGTCATTCGAATGGAAGCCCTGGCCGTAATTGGCGTAAAGGGCGATGCCATCGGCGACCTCGTAACTCACGCCGATCTTGGGGGCGAGGATATCGTCCTTCACCTTACCTGACCAACTGCTCTCGCCGGCGAGAGCGCGTGTCCGGAACCGGTAGAAATCGCCGCGAAGACCGCCGATCACCATCAGCCGCTCGACAGGACGCCATGTTGCTTCGGCGTAAAGTCCCAGCGAGCTTTCATGCACATCAAACGCGCCGACCGTGAACTCCGTTGCGGCGGCGATGGTCTCGTCCAGCCCCACCTCCGCGATCTGGTCCACCCGCGCCTCTGCGCCCAGCCGAAGCGTGAAGGCATCGTTCACCGCGAAAGTCCGCTCCGCCCGTCCGCCATAGATCCAGCGCCGGTCATACTGGCGCAGCTGGTCCCCATTCACCGGGTCTTCCAGGAAGAAGGTGAAGTTGGATAGCAGGCTCCAATCGTACTTCTGCACATAAGCGCTCAGGCGCCAATCGTCGGACTGATAGCCGATTGTACCAATCCACCGCCTGGTGCTGCCGCGCAGCGTCGGGTCGAGCGTGCCGTAGCGATCCTCCACCAGCGTACCGACGGCGCGCTCCGGCAACTGCTCGGTCGGGGCCCAGCTCGCATCATAATAGCTGAGGCTGGTCTGGAAGGTGCCATCGCCAAGCGGGCGAGAGTACTTCGCATACCCCATCACGCCGTCGAAATCTTCCGGCAGGTCCCAAGGCCCGTCATTATATTTGAGCTGGCCCACAAGCAGCAGGTCTCCGCCCGCCACCGGAACCGAGCCACCCGCGACGTAGCGGAGGTAATCGTAAGAGCCGACCTCGACCTGCGCGAAAGGCTCCATCCGGTCATGCGTGGTGATCGTGCTAGAGCCGACGAAGCTGAAGTCGCCCACGTCGGCGCGATAGGGCCCCTTGCGGTAATCGACCCGGCGCACGGTTTCCGGGATCAGGCCGTTGATGTCGAGATAGCCCTGTCCATGTCCGTGCGTGCGAAAGTTCAGCGGCACTCCGTCGAATGTGACGGAGAAATCCGTCCCGTGGTCCAGATTGAAGCCGCGCAGGAAGAACTGGTTCGCCTTTCCGCCACCCGAGTGCTGTGTGGCAATAAGCCCGGGCGTCGCCTCCAGAAGTTCGCCCGGCCGCAGCAATGGGCGCACCTCGATATCCGCACCGGCAACACCGCCCTCGCTTGCCGCACCCGCTTGGCCGATCCGCCGTTCTCCGCGACCATAGACATAGATGGGGTCGCCCCCTTCAGGGGCCGCTGCGTTGTCTGACTCCCTCTCATCTGTCGCGACTTGGTCCGCGACGGCCTCGCCCACCATCTGTGCGGCCGCAGCCGCAGGAATAGTCAGAGCGATGGCGCTGCTCAGCAGCGCAAGCCGAGCGCGCGTGGTTCGTCTCGTCATGTGCGTGGGGTTCTTTGTCCGCTGGTTTTCCGTGAACCAAAGCCCCTGCGCCCAGCCTTGATGAAACACACGCAAATTACCGTAATGCGCGCGTTACAGCGGCGTTTCATGCTTTTCATCAGGCCGTGAAACCATCATGGCAAAGGGGTGACGATCCAGCCTCCACAGCACGAGAATGCCTTCCTGGCCGAAGTCTCGCGGGTGCGGGTCAGCGGCGTGCTCGGGGAAGGGGGGCGCCTCTCAGACCTGTTCGAATATATGGCGGCGCGCGGCTACGCCGCCGAAGCCGCAACTCAGGCAGACATCGCCGAGGCGGTATTTGGCCAGACAGAGACGACGATCGATGACGCTACCGTGCGCGTCTATATCCATCGCCTGCGCAAACGGCTGGAGGAGTTCTATCGCTCCTCGGGCGAGGCAACTGCGCGGCTCACCGTCCCTGCGGGTACCTACGCACTTCGGCTTGTGCCGGAGGGTTTGTCTGAGCTCGCGCTGCCGCCGGAAATTGCGCCTGCCCCGCCGTCGGAATCGGCGCACATGCATCGGGTCTCCAAGCGGCGCTGGCTTCCTGCGATTGCCGCATTGGGCGTTTTGCTGCTGGTCGCCGCTTTCTTCCTGGGGAGGGCGGCCTCATCTGGCCGGGCCAATGAGTTCTGGGAGCCCTTCCTCGCCTCCGATCGCCCTACGCTGATCGTGCTGGGGGATTACTACATCTATGGAGAGATCGATCCCGTGCGGCCCGAGGAAGGGCGGCTGATCCGCGATTTTCGTGTGGATTCCCCGGCTGACCTCATGCGGATGCAGGAGCTGATGCCGGATCGGTTCGGGAATGCGGAGGACGTCGGACTCAACTACCTGCCCTTCTCCGCTGCCTACGGCATGCAGAAGATCGCGCCGATTCTCGCGCAAAGCGGGCGCGACCTCCGGGTGATCCCGGCCTCTCAGTTCGAGCCGAACATGCTGAACGAGTTCGACGTGGTCTATGTCGGGCTGTTCAGCGGAATGCGGCTGCTGGAAAATCTCAGCTTCATGAACTCCAGCTTCGAGCTGGGCGAAAGTTATGACGAACTGATCGACCGTGCCAGCGGCCGGACTTTCACCAGCGAGGAGGCGCGCAGCCTCACCTCACCCGTCTATTATCGCGACTATGGCTACGTCGCGCGGTTTCGCACCGTAAGCGGAGCTCTGGTCGCGATCGTCGCCGGCGCGCGTGACACCGGCCTGCGAGGGGTTGCGCCGATCATCGGAGGGGCCGACCTGCCGGAAGATCTGGCAGAGCAGGCCGACGGCGACGCTTTCGAGGCGCTGTACCAGATTACCGGCCAGCAGGGGGCTGACCTTTCCGAACGCCTGCTCGTCGCGCGTGCAAGGAATGCCGCCCGATAGGGCGTCGCCCGCGATCCGTTAGCTTGCCATTCAGTCGCTGAAACCTACATTGGCCGGCATATCAACAAGGAATCCCGATGAGCGAGAATCGCGAGCCGGACGGCAACGGCAATCCCTGGATCAAGAGCCTGATGATCTGGGGCGGAATCTTCCTGGCCCTGCTGCTGGTCGTCTCCATGTTCGGCGGCCCCCAGGAAGCCGCGGGCACGCAGCTGCGCTATTCCGACTTCCGTGAGCGGGTGGCGGAAGGCAGCGTGGAGGAGGTGCAGATCTCCCCTGACCGGATCAGCGGCAAGCTGCGCAACGGGTCGAGCTTCACCACCATTCCGGTGCCGAATGACACGGAGCTGACGGCGCTGCTCGATCAGAATGGCGTCCAGTATGCGGGGACCGCTCCGGAAGAGCCGAACCTTCTGCTCTACATCCTCATCCAGTCGCTGCCGTTCCTGCTGATCCTGGGTGTCGCGTTTTTCGCGCTGCGCCAGGTGCAGAAGGGTGGCGGTTCGGGGGCGATGGGCTTCGGCAAGTCCAAGGCCAAGATGCTCACCGAGAAGCAGGGCCGCGTCACCTTCGACGACGTTGCCGGCATCGACGAG
>Ga0182742_1002319_pt1 | contig 21386 bp, 21 predicted proteins | sample eDN5th37CBELigMG_FD_128880 | JGI IMG/M metagenome (GOLD analysis project Ga0182742, IMG submission 128880) | Enriched Miracle-Growth compost microbial communities from Emeryville, California, USA - eDNA 5th pass 37_C BE-Lig MG (version 2)... ... | reverse complement strand
GCGTGCTATCTTGCGCCGTTCATCCAGATCGATATGGGAGTAGGTGCGTTTCATTGCTGTTTCCTTGCGACTGATAACCCATTGGCATCATTCGCAAGTCGCACTTCAAACTTGAACCCACCCCCCTACAATCGAAAAATCGCATAAGATAGATTATGGAACTATCTTATGGAGGAAATAGCCCAAAGCCTCTGGAAATCCGGTTTGCGCCTTGACCCGTTGCCGCCTGCGGCCTTAAGCGGAACGGCAGACGAGTTCAACATGAAAGCCAGCCACGATGAGCGAGTTGCGCATCCTCTCCGACGCCCATATCCCGGAATTGCCGAACCGCTACAACGGCAAGGTCCGCGAGAACTACGACCTGCCGGACGGCAGCCGCATCATCATCGCGACGGATCGGCTGAGCGCCTTCGACGTCATCCTCACCGCCATTCCCTTCAAGGGCCAGGTGCTGACCCAGACGGCGCGCTACTGGTTCGAAGAGACCGCCGACATCTGCCCGAACCATGTCATTTCCTATCCGGACCCGAATGTCGTCATCGGCAAGCGGCTCGATATCCTGCCGGTCGAGATCGTCGTGCGCGGCTATCTCGCCGGCACGACCAGCACCTCGATCCTGACGAAATACCGCAAGGGCGAGCGCGAAATGTACGGCATCACGCTGCCGGACGGCCTGAAGGACAACGAGAAGCTGCCCGAGCCGATCATCACGCCGACCAGCAAGGCGTTCGACGGCGGTCATGACGAGCCGCTTTCCGGCGAGGAAATTCTGGCTCAAGGTCTGCTGACCGCAGAGCAATGGGAAACCGTCTCGCGCTATGCGCTGGCGCTCTTTGCGCGCGGTCAGGCGCTTGCGGCCGCCCGCGGCCTGATCCTCGTCGACACGAAGTACGAATTCGGCACGGACAAGGACGGCCGCATCGTGCTCGCCGACGAGATCCACACGCCGGATTCGAGCCGCTACTGGATCGCCGACAGCTACGAGCAGAGTTTTGCCACCGGCGGCCGCCCGGCAAGCTTCGACAAGGATTTCGTACGCGCCTGGGTTACCGAACGGTGCGATCCCTACAAGGATCCGATCCCGGAAATCCCGCGCGAACTCGTCGAGCAGACGTCGAAGGTCTATATCCAGGCCTATGAACAGATCACGGGAAAAACCTTCGTGCCCGACCTTTCAGGCGCAACGGTGCTGGAGCGCATTCGCAACAACCTGAAGCCCTATTTCACCTGATTGTCCGAAAGCACGATCTCGAAGGAAAGACCGTCATATGCCGGCTCCACATGGGCCGGCGTTTCCTTTTGCACCGTGTCGTAGTCGAGCGGCACATGCATATGGGTCAGGATGGCGCGCGCCGGCTTCAGCCGCTCGATCCATTCCAGCGCTTGCGAGAGCGAAAGATGGCTGGAATGGAAACGATATTGCAGCGCATCGACGATCAGCATGTCGAGGCCTTCGAGACGAGGCACCGTTTCCTCCGGGAAATCGCTGACATCGCTGCAATAGGCGATATCGCCGATGCGAAAGCCGAGGGAATGGATCGACCCATGCACCTGTAGGAGGGGCTGGAACGCGATGGCGCCCCCTCGCCCATGGATCGTCACCGGCGCGTCCATCGGATCGATCAGGTTCTCCGTCACGATCGGCGGATACATGCTGCCCGGCGGTGTCCTCAGGCAATAGCCGAACCCCTCGCGGATGCGCTCCATCGTCGCTTTGTCGGCCCAGATCGGCACCTGCTTGTGGTTTTGCAGCACGAAGCCACGGATATCGTCGATGCCGTGGATATGGTCGGCATGGGCGTGGGTGTAGATCACCGCGTCGATACCTTCGACGCCGGCGGCGATCATCTGCGTGCGAAAATCCGGCCCCGTATCGATGACGACGGTCGTCGTGCCCTCCGGGCCGGTCTGCTCCACGAGGAAGGCTGCGCGGGTGCGGCGGTTCTTCGGATTGGCGGGATCGCAGGCGCCCCAGTCACCGGTGATGCGCGGCACGCCGGGCGACGAGCCGCATCCGAGAATGGTGAAGCGCCGCGTATAGGCCACGGCTACACCCGCGGCATCTTCGAGAAGATGCGGAAAGCGTTTTCTGTGGTGATGCGGGCGATCTCATCGGTGGAAACGCCCAAGGTTTCGGCAAGAACGGCGGCCGTATGCGCCACGTAGGCCGGCTCGTTGCGCCTACCGCGGTAAGGCTTCGGCGCAAGATAAGGCGCGTCCGTCTCCACCAGCATACGGCCCAGCGGCACGGTCTTGGCGATCTCGCGCAGTTCCTCCGACTTCGGGAAGGTCAGGATGCCGGAGAAGGAGACATAGCCGCCAAGCTCCACGCCGATACGGGCAAGGTCCGGCCCGGAGGAGAAGCAATGCAGCAGGAAGGGAAAAGCCCCCTTCCCCGTTTCCTCGGTCAGGATTGCCGCCATGTCTTCGTCCGCCGAGCGGCTGTGGATGACGAGCGGCAGCCCGGTTTCCCGGGCGGCGGCGATATGGTTGCGAAGGCCGATCGCCTGCGCCTCACGCGGCGCGTTGTCGTAATGGTAATCAAGACCCGCCTCGCCGATCGCCACGACCCGCGGATGCGCCGACAGCGCGACCAGCTCCGAAACCGGGATATCCAGCTCCTCGTCCGCATTGTGCGGATGGGTGCCGACCGAGCAGAACACCGACGGATATCTTTCCGCGATCGCCAGGATCGCCGGAAATTTCCGCACCCGCGTCGAGATGGTGATCATCTGCTTCACGCCGGCCGCATGCGCCCGCGCGACGATATCGTCGCGCTCCGCTTCGAAGTCGGGAAAATCCAGATGGCAATGGGTATCGATCAACATTTCGGTTTCAGGCCTCTGGCGCGACATAGCGCGGGAAGACCGGGCTCGGTGCTTCCAGCGGCGTGCCGCTGACGAGACGGCCGGCCTCCCCGAGCGCCGCGAAATCGCGCTTGTCGGCGGATGCCGCCACGAGATCGAGTAACTTGCCGGCGGAAGCCGGCATGAAGGGCTGCAGCAGGATCGCGATCTGCCGCACGACTTCCGCCGTCACATAGAGCACGGTGCCCATGCGCACCGGATCGGTCTTCTTCAAAGCCCAGGGCGCCTCGCCGGCGAAATAGCGGTCCGCTTCGGAGACGACCGCGATGATGGCCGCCAGCGCCTTGTGGATCTGCTGTCTGCCCATCTCCTCGCGGGTTAGTGCATGCAGCGCGTCGACAGAAGCGAGCATGGCCCGGTCGGCATCCGAAAGGTCGCCGCAGTCCGGCACCTTGCCGTCGCAGTTCTTCACGATCATCGACAGCGAGCGGCTGGCGAGGTTGCCGATGCCGTTGGCAAGATCGGAGTTGATGCGGGTCGCGATCCCCTCTTCGCTATAGCTGCCGTCCTGGCCGAAGGAAACTTCGCGCAGGAAGAAGTAGCGGATGGGGTCGAGGCCGAAATGGTTCACGAGGTTGACCGGGTCGACAACATTGCCGAGCGACTTCGACATCTTCTCACCCTTGTTGAGCAGGAAGCCGTGGGCGAAGACGCGGCCGGGCAGCGGCAGGCCGGCGGACATCAGGAAGGCCGGCCAGTAGACGGCGTGGAAGCGGATGATGTCCTTGCCGATGACGTGGATGTTCGCCGGCCAGTATTTCGCCCGCGGTCCTTCCGGGTCGGTGAGATAGCCGGTCGCAGTGATGTAATTGGTCAGCGCATCGACCCAGACATACATGACATGCGCCGGATCGTCCGGAACCGGGATGCCCCAGTCGAAGGTGGTGCGCGAGACCGAAAGGTCCTTGAGGCCGGACTTGACGAAGGAGATCACCTCGTTGCGCCGCTCGGCCGGGCCGATGAAATCCGGGTTCTCCTCATAGTGCTTCAGCAGCTTCTCCTGGTAGGCCGAGAGGCGGAAGAAATAGCTCTCCTCCTCCACCCATTCGACGGGTGTGCCCTGCGGGCCGTAGCGCACGCCGTCGTCGCGCTTCTCCGTCTCGCTTTCCTGGTAATAGGCCTCGTCGCGCACCGAATACCAGCCGGCATAGCCGCCCTTGTAGATATCGCCATTGGCCGCCATGCGGCGCCAGATCTCGGCGCAGGCTTCGTAATGACGCTCTTCGGTGGTGCGGATGAAATCATCGTTCGACGCATTAAGAAGAACGGCCATATCCTTGAATTCCTGAGAATTCCTGTCGGCAAGCGCCCGCGGGGTGACGCCTTCCTTCTTCGCCGTCTGCTGCATCTTCTGGCCGTGCTCGTCGGTGCCGGTCAGGAAGAATACGTCACGCCCGTCGAGCCGCTGGAAGCGCGCCATGGCATCCGTCGCGATCAGTTCGTAGGCATGGCCGATGTGCGGCTTGCCGTTCGGATAGGAAATGGCGGTCGTGATGTAGAAGCGGGACGTATCGGTCATGGGTGCGTTCTGTCTTCGGTTGTGCAATGCCGCAAGGTATTAGCCCATGCGCGCGGCAAGGGAAACAGCAAGTTCACCTAAAGCGAGGCGCGGATGTCGTCGAGCACGCTGATGACCGTCTGCTTGCGGTCGAGATTGTAGCCCTGCGCGATGGCGATGCGCTCGGTAAGCTGCGTGGAGACCCTGGCAAGCCGATCCGCCCGCGAAATGTCGCCGACAAGGGCGGCGGCGCGCGCGGCATCCGTCACGAAATCCCCGGCGTGCTGGCAGAAGAAGGAAAAGACCGTATCGCTGTCCCGTGCCGAAAGCACGTCGGCGAGCTTGTGCACCTCGCGGCGCGGCGGCTCGCCCGGCGCCTCCACGATGGCGCGGAAGGCCTCCACGATATCGAAGCCGCCGTAATTGGTGAGCTTAAGCGCCTCGGAAACGCTGCCATGGGCAACCGAGAGCACCTCCCCTGCCCGCGGGCCGGACGGCGCGGCGCCGAGGCTGTCGAGTGCCGCGGCAAGATCGTCCTCCGAAAGCGGCGAGAGGGAAAGCGGCAGGCAGCGCGAGCGGATCGTCGGCAACAGCTTCCCCGGCGCATGGGTGAGGACGAGGAAGAGCGAGCGCTTTGGCGGCTCCTCCAGGATTTTCAGGATGGCATTGGCGGCGTTGCGGTTGAGATCGTCCGCCGGATCGATGATCACGATGCGCCAATTGCCCGTGCCGGAGGTCTGGGCGAAGAATTTTCCGGCCTTGCGCACCTCGTCCACGGTGATCGCCGATTTCACCTTGCCGGTCTTCTCGTCCACCGGCCGGGTGAGATGCAGGAGGTTGTGCGAGGCGCCGGAGGCAAGCTGGCGGGTGATGGGCGAGGCTGGCGACGGATCGGCCAGCGTTTCGGGCGCTTCGGACGGTTCGGGATGGTGGAGGACGTGGTTGGCGAAGCGGAAGGCGAGCGTCGCCTTGCCGATCCCCTCCGGCCCCTCGATCAGGATGGCGTGGTGTCCCTTGCCGGAACGGTAGGAGCGCGCCAGAAAATCCTCGGCCGCCGCATGGCCGAAGAGCTTCACCTGCTCGGCGGGATGCACCGCGCCGTCGAGAATGCCGGGACGGTCCTCGCTCACGAGACATGCTCCGGATCGTGCCGGCGTTTCGCGGTGATCGGCAGCAGCGGCTCGACGATGGCGAGCACCTCGGCGGCGATCGCCTCCTGCGCCTGCGTGGCGTCCACGACGCGGCAGCGAAGCGGTTCCCGTTCGGCGATGTCGAGGAAGGCCTCGCGGCGCTTCTCATGGGTCTCCAGCTCTTCCTTCTCGAAGCGGTCGGGCTGTTCGCCCTCGCCCGCTTCGGAACTGCGCTTGCGGGCGCGTTCCAGGCCGATGGCGGCCGGTAGGTCGAAGATGACGGTGCAATCCGGCATAACGCCGTTGATCGCCACGCGCTCCAGCGCCTCGATGAAGGGCTGCTCCAGATTGCCGGTGATACCCTGGTAGACGCGCGAGGAATCCATGAAGCGATCGCAAAGGACGATCGTGCCCGCCATGAGTGCCGGGCGGATGACCTGCTCGACATGGTCGCTGCGGGCGGCGGCGAAGAGCACCGCCTCCATGCGGACGCCGTAGGGCTCGGCCGCGCCCGAGAGAAGCACATGGCGCACCGCCTCCGCGCCCTTGGAGCCGCCGGGCTCGCGCGTCATCAGGACGGTGAGGCCGCGCGCGCGCAGGGTGGCCGCGAGAAGCCGGATCTGCGTCGACTTTCCGGCGCCCTCGCCGCCCTCGAACGTGACAAACAAACCCGGTGCGGCAGACAAATCCTGTTTCCGTTCCTGTGCGCGATATCCGGCAAGCCGGCATGACTCGGGGACAACTACTACCCCATGTTTCCGATGGGTGAAACGCTTTTCGCCCCCGGCCTGCCGTCAGATCCAGAAGAAGAAGAGTTCGATCAGCGCATCGAGTGCCCGCGCGTGCAGCGTGCCGACCTCCACCGTGCCGGCCGTCTCCACGGGTACCTCGCGCAGAAGCTGCTTGTCGTTCCAGATCCGCAGCGTGCCGATCGCCTGCCCCGGCGCAACGGGTGCGCGCAGCGGCCAGGTATAGACGACGCGCGCGATGAGGCGCTGCGAATTGTCCTTCGGCAGGAACACGTCCACCTGCTCGCCGGCAACGAGCGGCACGGTAGACGCATCGCCGCCATAGACGCTCGCATCGGCGATCGCCTCGCCCTGCTTGAAAAGCGTGCGCCGCTCGAAGGAGGAGAGCGCCCATTCGATGACGCGGCGGGATTCCTCGATGCGCGCCTTGTCGTTCTCAAGACCGCCCATGGCCAGCAGCAGGTGCTTTCCGTCCCGGTTGACGGCGGCGACGATGGAATAGCCGCCCTCCTCCGAAAAGCCGGTAACGAAGCCCGTGACGCCGAGATTGAGCGCCAGCAGCGGGTTGCGGTTGCGCTGCTTGATCTTGTTCCACTCGAATTCCGGTTCGAGATAGTAGGACATATACTGCGGGTAGGCCGTCTGCAGATGCCGGGCGAGCAGCACCATTTCCCGCATCGTCACCTTGTTGCCGGGATCCGGCAGGCCCGTTGCGTTGGAAAAGGCCGATCGGGTCAGCCCAAGCGCCCGCGCCTCCGTGGTCATCCTCTCGGCAAAGGCCGTCTCGGAGCCGTCGATCCCTTCGGCGAGGATGATGCAGGCATCGTTGGCGAATTGCACCGTGACGCCGCGGATGAGGTCCTCCACCCGCACGTTCGATTTCAGCGCCGCGAACATGGTGGCGGTGCGCGAAGGCGCGCCGCCGGTGCGCCAGGCATGCTCCGTCACGGGATAGGGCGTGTCGAGCGTGGTCTTGCCGTCCGCCAGCGCCTTGAAGACGCTCGCCATGGTCATCAGCTTGGCGAGCGATGCGGCCGGCACGACCTCGTCTTCCGCCCGGGCGAAAAGCACCGTGCCGGTCTCCGCCTCGATGAGATAGACCTGCTTGGCCTTCACGTCGAAGCCGGCCTGCGGCGCTGCCGTCTGGGCGTGCGCAAGGCCTGCGAGGAACAGCAAGAGGAGGATGACGGCAAAAAGGCGGCGATGCATGGCGACTCCGGATGTCGTCACACTCCCACAGCCGTCCGCATTGCGCAAACGGCCATGGAAACGCGGGCGGTCAGCCCGCGTTGTCGGCAAGCGAGGAAAGCGGCGTCAGCGTGCCGTCGATCGTCAGGATGGCGTCGAAGGCGCCCGCCGCATCGCGCACGCGCTCGTCCGCATAGGCGGCGGCATAGCTCGGATCGACGGAAAGCTGCGGGGCGAAATTCGGTCGCTCGATCGGCATCGGGCCGATTTCAGGCAGCATGACGAACTGCTCCATCACCTGGAAGGCATCGCTGGCGGGCGCCGTCTTGGCAAGCGCGGTCATCGCGCTCTTCTGCGGAACCGCGAGCACGCCCTCGCTGGGCAGCGATCGGCTGTCTGCCGAAGCCACCATCACACCCGTCGCGATCTGGCCGCCCGGATCGACCGCCGGCACGCGCGAGCCCTTTGGTATATAGGACGCCATCAGATAGGGCATGTCGTTGCCATCGAGCGGGGCCTTGCCGACATATTGCACGCGCACCTTGGCGGTGCCGGTGCCCTTCATGTCGAGAAGGTCGGCCGTCTTCGACGAGACGTCGATCACCCGTCCCTCATGGAACGGGCCGCGGTCGTTGACGCGCACGACCACCGAGGTGCCGTTTTCCAGATTGGTGACGCGCGCATAGCTCGGCAGCGGGAAGGTCGGATGCGCGGCGGAAAGATGGTAGCGGTCGTAGACCTCGCCATTGGCCGTACGGCGGCCATGGAAGGCGGAGCCGTACCAGGAGGCAAGCCCGGTCTTGTTGTAGCCCGGCTCTTCCTTCGGCTGATACCACTTGCCCCGGACCTGATAGGCCTTGCCGACCTGGTAGCGCCCACCACCCTTCGGCACCGGCTGGCCGTCCTCCACGACGCGCGGGCTCGCCTTCACGCCATATTGGGATTCAGCAAAATATTCCTTGCTGCGGGCTTTCTTCTTGGGAGCCGGAGTGGTCGTCGCACAGGCAGCAAGCCCCGCACAGACCAGTGGAATAGTCAGCAACCGCAGGCCCATGCCGAACCGGGTCGCATTCGTCTTCAAGATTTTATGTCCCACGCCGCTATTGTCCCCGACGGTGCGCCAGCCAACTGCCTTGCCCCTGCAAGCCGGCCGTCAATGCCACTCAGTAAATAACAGTGTGTTAATCATGCCAATAACATGGCGAAATTGCGAACGCGGGCTCATTCCGCGGCCCGCTTCCTTCATTTATGGTTTCCGGATGGTTAAGCCTGAAGGCCCGCGCCCGCCAGGGCGCGGTGATGTGATGGTGCGGAATAAGTGTCAGCTTGCCTGAACTTGCAGGACGTCGAAGAGTTGCTCGGGGTCGCGCACGCCGTGTCGATAGAGCGTGATGATCGATCGGGCGAGCGAACGCGCCTTTGCTTCGTCGAGGACTTCCGTCTTTGTCGCCGTCAATCGCGCAAAGACGCCATGCAGGACCGTCACGTCCTGCGGTTCAAACATGCCGATATGCGCAGGGTCTCGAAGCGCTTCCATTGCTGCCTCCCCTTCTCGCATCCAGCCGGCATTATTGCTTTCGGGTGCAAGTGGAAATCTACGAGCATAATGCGTCAGCAACAAGTCGGGAAATCTGGCCTGACCGAAATGATACGATCGGTCGCAGGCCAGGACGCCGCTTAAAACGGCCTCCCGGCGGGCGCTTTCGTTCGTTCTTCTGATATATCAGAGCGATGGACATTCATTTTGCGACATGCGATCATGTGATATATCAGAGCGGAAACCTGGAATGAATGAAGCAGCGGCCTCGCAGGCCCATCTCGCCTATCTTGCCCTCGAAGGCCTCATCGTCACGCTGAAGCTTAAGCCGGGCTCGCTCGTCACCGAACGCCAGCTCATCGAGCTCGCCGGCCTTGGCCGTACGCCGGTGCGCGAGGCGATCCAGAAGCTGGAATGGCAGGGGCTGATCGCCGTGCGCCCGCGCGCCGGTCTGCAGATCACCGCGATCCGGCCCGAGGACCATGCGGATGTCATGGCGACGCGCCGCCAGCTTGAGCCGCTCGCCGCCGATCTCGTCGCGCGCCATGCGAGCGATGCCCAACGCGAGCAGCTCGTCGCCTGCGCCCAGACGATGACCGCCTGCTCGATCCATTCCGACATGGAAGGGTTTCTGGCGGCCGACAAGACCTTCGACGAGATCATGGAAGAGGCCTGCCCGAATCGTTTCCTGACGGCCGCCCTCGCCCCCTTGCAGACGCATGCACGCCGCCTCTGGTTCGCCCGCGCCGACAACCGCCGGATGGACCGTTCGGTGGACCTGCATGTGAAGGTCATTCGCGCCGTCCGCAATGCCGACGGCCCGGCCGCCGCCGCAGCCATGGCCGATCTCATCGACGATCTGACCGGCTGACGAAAACAAAAAGGCGATCCGAAGACCGCCCCTTTTGCTTCACGACTATCGCCGCTCAGTCGACGAAGGCGCGCTCGATGACGAATTCGCCGGGCTTGCTGTTGGCGCCCTCGACGAGACCTGCCTCTTCCAGGAGCGCCTTGGTTTCCTTCAGCATGGCAGCGGAGCCGCAGATCATGCCGCGGTCGACCGCCGGATCGAAGGCCGGCACGCCGAGATCGGCGAACATCTTGCCGTTGCGGATGAGATCGGTGATGCGGCCCTGGAACGGATAGTCCTCGCGCGTCACCGTCGCATAGTGGCGCAGCTTGTTGCCGACGACTTCCGAGAGAAATTCGTGGTTGCGGATCTCCTCCACGAGATCGAAGCCGTATTTCAGCTCGGCGACCTCGCGGCAGGTATGCGTGAGGACGACCTCGTCGAACTTGTCATAGGTCTCGGGATCGCGGATGAGGCTGGCAAAGGGCGCGATGCCCGTGCCGGTCGAGAACATGTAGAGCCGCTTTCCGGGCGTCAGCGCGTCGAGCACCAGCGTGCCGGTCGGCTTCTTGCGCATCAGCACGGTGTCGCCCGGCTTGATCTGCTGCAGATGCGAGGTCAGCGGACCATCCGGCACCTTGATCGAGAAGAATTCCAGTTCCTCATCCCAGGAGGGGCTTGCCACCGAATAGGCGCGATAGATCGGCTTGTCGCCGACCATCAGGCCGATCATGGCGAATTCGCCCGAACGGAAACGGAAGCTTTCGGGGCGCGTCATGCGGAAGCGGAACAGACGATCCGTATAGTGCTGCACGCTCGTCACCGTCTCGGCAAAAACGCCGGCGGGAATGGTTGCCGCAAAGTCTTCGGTCTTGGCAGGTGCGTTCATTTCTGGATCGGTCCTGGCTTCGGCATCGATAAAATTTGACGATAGGCAGATATTACATGTCAGGCGGCAAAGAAAGGGATTCCGTTCCAATGCGCGCATTGGCCGCGCAATAGTTTGCCGCGCCTTTCCTTTTCGCGCAATCCACGGCGCCCCGCCTTGATCTCGTGCAAGATTACAGCACTATTGCGACTATTCGTCGACCGGGCGAATGATCAGGCCCGCCGGCGCCAGCTATACGAGCCGGGATCGACGGCCGGACGCGCCGCCGGCTGGTAGTGGTTGGTGATGCCCGGCAGGCGATTTTCCGCCAGCCGCTTCAGCGCCGTCGCATTGCTGACGGCAAAGCTGTCGATGCCGCATCGAAGCATCAGCGGCACCTGGTCGATCAGCACGTCGCCAACCGCGCGCACCTCGCCCCGGTAACCGAGCCGAGAGCGCAGAAGCGAGGCATGACTGAACGCCCGCCCGTCGCTGAAGGCCGGAAAGGCGACGGCCACCAGCCCGATGCGGTCGAGATGCCCTTCCAGCCGGCGCACGTCGTCCGCCGGATTGATCAGCACGCCAAGGCCCGTCTCGTCCGTCTCCGCGACCTTTGCCAGGAAATCCCCAAGGCCAAGGATCGCCTTCTCGTTGGAGCCGGCCTTGGTTTCCTCGCTTTCGATCACCCAGGGATCGTCGGTCACGAAGCCGTTTTCATTCCAGATTCTCGTCATGTCCGCTCTCCTCAGGCCGCCTCGGCCGTCTTGTCGCCATAGAGCGCATCCTTGAAAGGCTGCGGCCCGACGCGGCGATAGGCGGCAAGGAAGGTCTCGGACCGATCGAGCCGCAGGCCGAGATAGGTATCGACGATCACCTCGATGGCGTCCGTCACCTTCTCCGGTTCGAAGCCACGGCCTATGATCTCGCCGATCGACGTGTTCTCGTCGCCCGAGCCGCCAAGCGTGATCTGGTAAAGCTCCTCGCCCTTTTTCTCTACCCCCAGAAGGCCGATATGGCCGACATGGTGATGGCCGCAGGCATTGATGCAGCCGGAGATCTTGATCTTCAATTCGCCGATCTCGGCCTGGCGCTCCGGTGCGCCGAAGCGGGTGGAAATCTCCTGCGCGACCGGGATCGAGCGGGCATTCGCCAGCGCGCAATAATCCAGCCCCGGACAGGCGATGATATCCGTAATGAGGCCCGCATTGGCCGTCGCAAGGCCTGCGGCGACGAGGCCGCGATAGACCGGCTCCAGATCGGCAAGCGCCACATGCGGCAGGATGAGGTTCTGCTCATGGCTCACGCGGATCTCGTCGAAGGCATAGTCGCGTGCGATGTCGGCGACCGCCTCCATCTGTGCATCCGTCGCGTCGCCCGGTATGCCGCCGATGGGCTTCAGCGAGATCGTCACCATACCGTAGTCGGGATGCTTGTGCGGCTGCACGTTCTGCTGCACCCAGCGGGCAAAGTCCGCGTCCGCCTTCTTCCATTGCGCAAGGCTCTCCCAGCCTTCCGCGCGGGGGGCAAGCTCCGGCGGCGCGAAATAGGCTGCGATGGCGGCGATATCCTGGTCCGGCAGTTTCAGCTCGGAATTCCGCAATTCCGCGAATTCCGCTTCCACGTGCCGCGCCAGTTCCTCCGCGCCCGTCTCGTGCACGAGGATCTTGATGCGCGCCTTGTACTTGTTGTCGCGCCGGCCATGGAGGTTGTAAACGCGCATGATCGCGGTCGTGTAGGAGAGAAGGTCCTGCTCAGGCAGGAAATCGCGGATCTTCTTGGCGATCATCGGCGTGCGCCCCTGCCCGCCACCGACATAGACGGCAAAGCCGATCTCGCCCTTGTCGCTCCGCTTCAGGTGCAGGCCGATATCGTGCACCTGGATGGCCGCGCGATCACGCTCGGCGCCGGTGACGGCGATCTTGAATTTCCGGGGCAGGAACGAGAATTCCGGATGGACGGAGGACCACTGGCGCAGGATCTCCGCATAGGGCCGCGGATCGGCGACCTCGTCGGCGGCGGCGCCGGCGAAATGGTCGGCCGTGACGTTGCGGATACAGTTGCCCGAGGTCTGCAGCGCATGCATCTCGACGGTCGCAAGTTCCGCCAGCGCATCCGGCAGCTCGGAAAGCTTCGGCCAGTTATACTGGATGTTCTGGCGGGTGGTGAAATGGCCGTAGCCGCGGTCGTATTTGCGGGCGATATGGGCCAGCATCCGCATTTGACGCGAATTCAGCGTGCCGTAGGGAATGGCGACGCGCAGCATATAGGCGTGAAGCTGCAGGTAGACGCCGTTCATCAGGCGCAGCGGCTTGAAGGCATCCTCGGCCAGCTCCCCGGAAAGACGTCGGCCGACCTGATCGCGGAACTGCTCCACGCGGTCGGAAACAAAGGCGTGATCGAATTCGTCGTAGCGGTACATAAAGCGTTCCTCAGGCGGCCGGTGCGGCCGTCGTGGTCAGGCCGGAATAGCCGGCGGCATAGGCAATGGTCGGGCCGGCGGCGCGGATGCGCTCGCGCATGCGCAGCGGGCGCAGTTCGCCGTCGATCTCCTCGACATCAACCACATTGACATCGACCACCTTGTTGTCGGCGAAGGCCTGCCGGCCCGTCGCCTCCAGGGCGTCGACGGCTTCCTTGTGGCGCGCCACGAAGGCGGCCTGGAGCCGTTCGTTCCAGTTGCCGCTCGCATCCAGCCAGACGGAGATACCGTCGGAAAGGCGGTTGGCTGTCAGAACCTTGTCGGCCATGTCATGCTCCCAATGCTGCTAGGCTCGAAGCCGCCTCGCGCGCGGCGAGTGGTTCGGAATGTTCGAAATTGGCGCCGGCAACGGCATCGCCGATGATCACCATGACCGGACCGGAAAGCTCGTCGCGATGTTCGAGACCCGGCAGGTCCTTGAGCGTGCCGTGCAGCAACCGCTTTTCCCGGCGGCTGGCATTTTCCACGACCGCGACCGTGGTTTCGGCCGGCAGGCCCGCTTCCATCAGCCGCCCGGCGACGGAGGCAGCGACCGTGCGCCCCATATAGACCGCGACCGTGGCGCCGGAAATCGCAAGCCGCGCCCAATCCGGCAGGACGGCACCCGTCAGATCGTGCCCGGTGGTGAAGACCAGCGAGGAGGCGACGCCGCGCAGCGTCAGCGGCAGCTCGAAATCGGCGGCGGCGGCAAAGGCCGAGGTGATGCCCGGCACCACCTCATAGGTCACCCCCGCCTGGCGAAGCGCCGCCATTTCCTCGCCGGCACGGCCATAGACCAGCGGATCGCCCGATTTCAGGCGAACGACGCGCTTGCCCGCCTTGCCGAGCGCGACGATGAGGTCGTTGATCTCTTCCTGCGATTTGGAATGGCAACCCTTGCGCTTGCCGACGGAAATCCGCTCGGCATCGCGGCGGCCCATATCGACGATGGCCTGCGGCACGAGCGCGTCGAAAACGATGACATCGGCTTCCATCATCACGCGCTGGGCGCGCAACGTCAGCAGGTCTTCCGCGCCCGGACCCGCGCCGACGAGCCAGACATGGCCCGCCACCCTGCCCTGCGACTGGAGCAGCCGGTCGGCGGAACGCTGCGCCAGCGCGATATCGCCATTGTTGACGGCATCGGCAACCGCGCCCTGGAAGAAGCGGCGCCAGAAGACACGACGCGTCACACCGCGCGGCAGCACGCGGTCGACGGCCTCGCGATAGGCGCTGGCAAGGCTTGCCAGCCGGCCGAGCGAGGGGGAAAGGATCTGGTCGATCTGGGCACGGATCATCTGTGCAAGTACAGGCCCCGTGCCCTCCGTACCGATGGCGACGGCGACCGGCGCACGGTTGACGAGTGCCGGCGTGAAGAAATCGCAGAATTCCGGCTGGTCGACGGCGTTGACCGGGATGCGGCGCGTGCGCGCCTCGGCCGCGATGGCGCGGTCGGCGGCGGCATCGCCCGTCGCGGCGAAAACCAGCGTCGCCCCGGCGATCGCCTCGCCGGCAAAGGGCACGCGGGACAGAACGAGACCGTTGTCCGCGATGAAACGGGCGAAGTCGGCGTCCGGCTCTTCGGCGAGCACGACGATCCGTGCATCCGTATTGAGGAGCAGCCGCACCTTCGCGAAGGCCTCGTCGCCCTCGCCCACGACGACGACGGTCCTGCCGCTTACGCGGAAGAACGCCGGGAATGTCGAGAGTTTCTGCTGGGCTCGCGTCATGGCCTGGTCCGATTGAAGTGTGCGCACTATCGCGAAAATCGGCCACCAGCAAAAGAAACAGAAATTCCAATGCCAATTGAGGGGGGTATTGTTTTGCTCTGTCACACGGCATTTTGAGCATAAGTCACCGGCCGCGCTTGCCTGCCCGGCGGAACGCCCGCTAAGGATGCCTCATCATCGCCAAAGGGGATTCCCGTCATGGACCAGGCCACGCTCGCCAAGCGGCTTCTCGACGTCATCGAAGTCGACATCCTGCCCCTGACCCGACAGGGTGTCTCCGCCGGCAACAAGGTTTTCGGCGCGGCGATCCTCAGCAAGGCTGACCTGTCGCTCGTCCTGGCCGAAACGAACAACGAAACGGAAAACCCGCTCTGGCACGGCGAGGTGCATACGCTGAAGCGCCTCTATGAGCGCATCGAGAAGCCCGACACGAAGGATTACATCTTCCTGTCGACGCACGAGCCCTGCTCCATGTGCCTTTCCGCCATAACCTGGGCCGGCTTCGACAATTTCTACTATTTCTTCAGCCACGAGGATTCGCGCGACAGCTTCGCCATTCCGCACGACCTGCGCATCCTCAAGGAGGTTTTTCGACTCGATCCCGGCGGCTATGCGAAAAACAATGCCTTCTGGCACTCCGCCGCCATCGCCGATCTCATCGCCACATCGGACGAGCCCGCGAAGACAGACCTGAAGAGCCAGGCCCGGCAGATCCGCGACGCCTACGACCGGCTGTCGCAGGCCTACCAGTCCGGCAAGACCGGCAACAACATTCCGCTGAACTGAGAGCCGCCATGCAGCCGAGCCGCGACATTGAACGCCTGATCGAGATCATGGCCGCCCTGCGCCAGCCGGAAACCGGTTGCCCCTGGGACATCGTGCAGACCTTCGAGACGATCAAGCCCTATACGATCGAGGAAGCCTACGAGGTCGCCGACGCCATCGAGCGGAACGACATGGACGATCTCTGCGAGGAGCTGGGCGACCTCCTCCTCCAGGTCGTCTTCCACGCCCGCATGGCGGAGGAGCGCGGCGAGTTCGATTTCGGCAGCGTCGTCGAGGCCGTCACGCGGAAAATGATCCGCCGCCATCCGCATGTCTTCGCCCGCTCGGATGCGCAAACGCCTGACGCCGTGAAGCTGCAATGGGACGCCATCAAGCAGGCGGAAAAACGCGAGCGCAAGGAGCGTCGCGCCGCGCGCGGCCTGCCGGAGGATCCGCTCAGTGGCCATCTCGGTTCCGTGCAGCGTTCGTTCCCGGCGCTCGTCGAGGCCCTCAAATTGCAGGAACGCGCGGCCAAAGTCGGCTTCGACTGGTCGGAACCGGCCCCGATCCTCGACAAGATCGAGGAGGAGATCGGCGAATTGCGCGAGGCGCTGCGCAACGACGATCAACACGCCGTCGCCGACGAACTCGGCGACCTCATCTTCGCGCTGGTCAATATCGGCCGCCATGTCGGCGCCGATCCCGAAATGGCGCTGCGCGGCACCAACACCAAATTCCGCAACCGCTTCTCGCATATCGAGGAAAGCCTTGCGGCGAACGGCGAAAGCCTCGAACAGGCGACGCTGGAGCGGATGGAGGCGCTGTGGCAGGCGGCGAAAGGGATCGAGCGGCGGCTGGGGTAAGGGGCGGAAAGCGCCCCTCATCGGCCTGCCGGCACCTTCTCCCCGCAAGCGGGGCGAAGGGGATGTGGCACCGGTTTCCCTAAAAATGGGCGATAGTGGATCGACGGCGGTGAGAAGGTCGCGGCAGCGGGACGAGGGGCAAACCAGCCTGAGGCCCGTTACCGCTCCCAATCCTCACGCGCCGCCTTCTGGCCGATGCCCAGCCGGCGGTCGAGTTCGCCGGCTTCCGTCTCCGTCAGCCGCAGCTCCAGCCGCACATTGCCGTCTTCCAGATCCTCGCGGGCATCCACGATCGAATGGTCGTAAATCCAGGGCAGGAGTTGAAGTTGCATCACCGGCACCACGACCTCGCGGTCGACCAGCACGCCTGAAAGCCGCTGGTTGATCTCGCCGAGCAGCCGGTCGATGCCCTCGCCGGAAATCGCCGAGACGGCGATGACGTTCGGCTGGCTTTCCGCCTTCTGCACCAGCGCCTCGCGCGCTTCCGGCTCGAGCCGGTCGATCTTGTTCCAGACCTCGAGAATGCGCTCCGCGCCGTCCTTCTCGTCGATGCCGAGATCGTCGAGGATGCGCAGCACATCGGCCGATTGCGCGCCGTTGTCAGGGTCCGACATGTCGCGCACATGGAGGATGAGATCGGCTTCCAGCACCTCCTCCAGCGTCGCGCGGAAGGCGGCGACGAGATGCGTCGGAAGGTCGGAAATGAAGCCCACCGTGTCGGACAGGATGACGGTGCGCCCCTGCGGCAGCTTCATGCGACGCAGCGTCGGGTCGAGCGTGGCGAAGAGCATGTCCTCGGCCAGCACCCCTGCCCCGGTGATGCGGTTGAACAGCGTCGACTTGCCGGCATTCGTATAGCCGACGAGCGCCACGATGGGATGCGGCACCTTCTTGCGCTTGGACCGGTGGAGCTGGCGGGTGCGGCGCACCTGCTCCAGCTCGCGCTCCAGCTTGACGATCTTGTCCTGCAGCAGCCGGCGGTCGGCCTCGATCTGCGTTTCGCCGGGGCCGCCCATGAAGCCCGCGCCGCCGCGCTGGCGTTCAAGGTGGGTCCAGCTTCGAACGAGCCGGCCGCGCTGGTAGTTGAGATGGGCAAGCTCGACCTGCAGCGTGCCTTCCTTGGTGGAGGCGCGCCGGCCGAAGATTTCGAGGATCAGGCCCGTCCGGTCGATGACCTTGGCGTTCCATTCCTTTTCCAGATTGCGCTGCTGCACGGGCGTCAGCGGATGGTCGACGATGACGAGGCCGGCATCATGGTCGTCGAGCGCGGCCTTGATCTCCGCGATCTTGCCGGTGCCGAGCAGCGTGCCGGGTTTGGGCTGCGCCACGGGCACGATCGCCGAGAAGACGACGTCGAGGTCGATGGCGCGCGCAAGGCCGATCGCCTCTTCCAGGCGCGCCTCGTCCGAGCGCGGCGGCGGAGCGGCGGGATCGACCTGGCCGCGCGCGGCCTTCAGCACCGGCGCGATGACGACGGCACGCATGTCGTCCCGGTGCTTTTCCGCCTCCGGGACGATGGAATCCTTGCGGGTATCGGATTTGCTAATCGTCGTGGGTCCTGTCAGGAGCCGTTGTCTTCGGTTTCGAACATCTGCAGCGGCTGGCCCGGCATGATGGTCGAGATCGCATGCTTGTAGACGAGCTGCGAATGACCGTCGCGGCGAAGCAGGACGCAGAAATTGTCGAAGGACGTGACAACACCCGTCAGCTTGACCCCGTTGATGAGAAAGATCGTCAGGGAAATCTTTTGCTTGCGAACGGTGTTAAGAAAAAGATCCTGCAGATTCTGAGAACGTTCCGCCATCGCGCCGCTTCTTTCTGATTGCCGGCCCCTGAGACCGGTTGACTGAAAATAATATGTCCCCAAGCCCGGCAAAGGCTGTCGGACCGCCGATTTTGGTATCAAATCGCGGTCCTCTCCGCAACGACGAAAACGGTTTCCGGGATTTTCTTCCCATGCCGCGCGGCGGCATATCCCCATTCCGCATCCCGTCTTGCGCCTGGTTCTCCTGAAATTCCCTAGAAATACTGGATGCTGACGCGGAAGAGCTGTTCGACATGGCGCACGGCGGCGGCGGCCGCGAAAAGCACGACTCGGTCCTTCGCCTTGATCTTGGTGTTGCCGTCCGGCCGGATGAAGGCCTTGTCGCGATAGACGGCGCCGATGCGGATGCCCGGCGGCAGCTCGATATCCCGCAGCGGCTTTCCGACAAGCGGCGAGGTTTCCAGCGCCTCGGCCTCGATCACCTCGGCCGAGCCTTGCTGCACGGCGTAGACCGCGCGGATACGCCCCTTGCGCACATGCTGCAGGATGCCGGAGATCGTCACGGCGCGCGGATTGATGTGGGCGTCGATGCCGAGCGTCTTGGTGAAATCCTGGTACATCGGGTCGTTGATCAGCACGAGGTTGTGCTTGCAGCCGAGTCGCTTGGCCATCACGCTGCCGAGGATGTTGATCTGGTCGTTGTTGGTCAGTGCCACGATCAGGTCGGCATCCTGGATATCGGCCTGCAGCAGCATCTTCTGGTCGAGTGCGGAACCATGCAGGACCACCGCATTGCGCAGCTTGTCGGCGATCGCCACGGCACGCTCGTGGTCGCTCTCGATGATCTTCAGCCGTGTCTTGGGCTGGTAGTCCTCGATCGCCTTGGCGACGAAATAGCCGATATTGCCGCCGCCGGCGATGACGATGCGCGCGGCCTCCTGCTCCTCGTGGCCGAACAGCGCGAGCGTGCGCCGCACATGCCCCTTGTCGCAGACCACATAGGCAAGGTCGCCGGAATGCAGCTGGTCCGAGGAATTCGGCACGAAAAGCCTGCCGTTGGAGACGATGCCCGTCACGGTCGCGTTGAGGTCCGGGAAAAGCTCGCTGAGCTGCTTCAAGGGCGTCTCGACGACCGGGCAGTCCTCCATGCACTCGATCGCCACCATGACGATGCTGTCATTGGCAAAGCGCACGACATCCGTCGCCCCCGGAAAGGAGATGCGCCGCAGAACCATCTTGCCCACCTCCACCTCCGGCGAGATGGTGACGTCGATCGGCAGGCTCTCGCGGGAGAAGATGTCGGAATATTCCGGCGCGAGATAGCTTTGCGAGCGGATGCGGGCGATCTTGGTCGGCACGTTGAACAGCGTATGGGCCACCTGGCAGGCGACCATGTTGATCTCGTCGAACAGCGTGACGGCGATCAGCATGTCCGCCTGGTCGGCGCCGGCCTTGGCCAGCACCTCCGGGTGCGCACCATGGCCGACCACGCCGCTGACATCCAGCGTATCGGTGATGTCGGCGATCAGCGAAGGCTGCGTGTCGATCACCGAAACGTCGTTGCCCTCTTCCGACAGCCGCTCTGCGATACCGTAACCGACGCGTCCGGCGCCGCAGATGATGACTTTCATGCCCTGAACCCCTTGGTCTTTTCAGGGCCTTATACGCCAAGCGATTTCAGTTTGCGATGGAGCGCTGAGCGTTCCATGCCGACGAATTCCGCCGTGCGGGAAATGTTGCCGCCGAAGCGGTTGATCTGGGCGATCAGATAGTCGCGCTCGAACATTTCCCGCGCCTCGCGAAGCGGCAGCGTCATGATGTGCTGGTCGCCCTGCGTGGAGATCTTCGGCAGCATGTCGCCCACTTCCGTCGGCAGCATGTCGGCGGAGATCGGCGTGTCCGGCCCGTCGCTGCGGGCGAGGATCATCAGCCGCTCGATATTGTTGCGCAACTGCCGGATATTACCGGGCCAGTCATGCGCCTGCAGCACGGCGAGCGCGTCGTCGCCGATCTTGCGCGAGCGGATGCCCGCCTGTTCGCTGATCTGGCGCATGAACATGTCGACGAGGAAGGGAATGTCCTCGCGCCGCTCGGCCAGCGGCGGCACGCGCACCGGCACCACGGCGAGTCGATGGTAAAGGTCCTCGCGGAATCCGCCCTCGGCGATCAGGCTTTCGAGGTTATAGGCGGTCGAGGAGATGATGCGCACATCCACCCGCACCCGCTTCGAGCCGCCGACACGCTCGAACTGCTGGTCGACGAGCACACGCAGGATCTTGTTCTGCGTCTCGCGCGGCATCTCGCCGATCTCGTCGAGATAGAGGATGCCGCCATGGGCCTCCTCCAGCGCACCCGTCTTGCGCGGCTGGCCGGGCGAGCCCTCCGTGCCGAAAAGGGCGATCTCCATGCGCTCGGGCGTAATGGCCGCCGCATTGAGCACGACGAAGGGGCCGCCCGAACGGCTGGACTTGCGGTGGATCATGCGCGCCACCAGTTCCTTGCCGGAGCCGGAAGGACCGAGGATCATGATGCGGCTGTTGGTCGGCGACACCTTGTCGATCGTCTGGCGCAATTGCGAAACGGCGACCGACGTGCCGATCAGTTCCACCGGGTCGCCGGAACGCTTCTTCAGCTCGGTCACCTCGCGGCGCAGCTTGGAATTCTCCAGTGCCCGCTCGGCGATGAGAATGAGGCGATCGGCCTTGAACGGCTTCTCGATGAAATCATAGGCACCGCGGCGAATGGCAGAGACGGCCGTCTCGATATTGCCGTGGCCGGAAATCATCACCACCGGCAGGTCCGGATGGCGGCTCTTGATCTCGTCGAGCAGCGCGAGCCCGTCGAGCTTGCTGCCCTGCATCCAGATATCGAGAAAGACGAGACGCGGCACGCGGTCGCTGATGGCGGCCAGCGCGCTGTCGCTGTCGAAGGCGGTGCGCGTCTCGTGCCCCTCGTCCGAAAGAATGCCGGAGACGATCTCGCGGATGTCCTCTTCGTCGTCCACCACAAGAATATCAGACGCCATGGCTTGTTTCCTTGTTCTTCTTTTCCGCATCGACGGCCACCACCGTCTCCTCCTGGGGAAGGATCACGCGGATCATCGCGCCGTGGCCGTTGT
>Ga0182742_1002318_pt1 | contig 21386 bp, 21 predicted proteins | sample eDN5th37CBELigMG_FD_128880 | JGI IMG/M metagenome (GOLD analysis project Ga0182742, IMG submission 128880) | Enriched Miracle-Growth compost microbial communities from Emeryville, California, USA - eDNA 5th pass 37_C BE-Lig MG (version 2)... ... | reverse complement strand
TGTCCGCGTGCTGGCCGGCGGTGCGCTTGCCTGGGCCGCGGCCGGGTTCCGGCTGTTCGCGGGCGTCAATGTCGTGAGCAAGGCCCTCGGCGAACTGGTCGAGCACGCCCATGGCGTCCCCTCCATCGCCGCGAAGGAACTGCACCGGCGTCTCGGAGATGCGAGCGGATCGTCGTCGTCGACGGTCGGCCCGTGGAGGAATACCGCGCCATGAACATCCCGGGCGCGCTGTGCTGCCCGAATGGCGAGCTGGCGGTCCGCATCGGTGCGATCGTGCCCGATTCCTCCACCACCATCGTCATCAACTCCGCTGACCGGACGCGCAGAATCGTGGGCACGGAGATCCTGCGCAGTCTCGGCCTGCCGAACCCGGTCCTGGCCTTGCGCAACGGCACGATGGGATGGCGCTTGGCCAGGCTGGCGCTGGAGCATGGCAGCAACCGGCTGTTTCCTGAGAAGCCGGCTGATCTCGCGATACGGCGCGCAGCCGTCGTGGCGCTGGCACAGCGCTGGGGCGTGGTGCCGGCCGCGTCCGAAATCGTACTCGGCTGGGCTACGGATCCGACACGCACGCTCTATGTCCTGGATGTGCGCACCCGCGAGGAATTCAAAGCCACCCATCTGCCTGGCGCGGTGCATGCGCCGGGCGGGCAGCTCCTGCAGGCGACGGACCAGTAGCTCGCCCTCCGCAATGTCCGCATGCTGCTGGTGAATGATGATGAGCTGCGGGCGACCGTGATCGCAGGCTGGCGGCGCCAAACGGGCTGAGATGCTCATCCGCTGCGCGATGGCGACTAGCCCTGGCCGGCGCTCGCAGGCCATGCTCCGGTGACGGGGCGAGCCGAGGCGGTCCTGCTCACACTCGATAAGGTCGAGCCGCACGCGCTTACCGCGGGTGAGGCGGCTAGTGCCGTGCTGCTCGACATCCGCCCGTCGATGCGCTTCCGGGCGGGGCATCTTCGGGGGGCGCGCTGGACCAACCGCGCGCGCCTCGGCACCGATCTCGCCGCGCTTCCGCCCGAGGCTCCAATCCTGCTGGTTGCCGAGGTGCCGATCCTGGCCCGTACTCTCGCGCGCGACTTGCGGGAGGCGACGCCGGATGACCCGCCGGATCGGACTGCATCGACCACCTTTTCTTCCTGCACGACCGGCACGCCGGCAATTTCGAGGCGGCGCGCCGCTGCATCGCCTGGGAGACCGGTCTGGTGGACGAGCTCGATGCGCAGGAGCGCCAGATATTTCATCTCAATGCGCAGGGAGCGGATAGGTGACGTGACCGTTTCCACTTTGGAGAGGTGACGCCACTTCGATCGTGGCCCTTCATGCGGGTGTCGGGCGGCAGCACGCCCCAAGGAATCACGGGTCCGCGAGCAAACTGACCCGATTGTGCAAGGGAGGATGACAGCATGCGGTTTCTACTCGGCCGGCGGCGTCTTATGCAGGCCGCGATCGCCATCGCTGCGCCGGGGACCATGGTCCGGCCCGCATCGGCGGAGACCTTTCCCTCGCGCCCGGTCCGCCTGGTCGTGCCCTTCGCCCCGGGTGGCGGCGTGGACGCGACGGCCCGCATCATCGCCGACCATCTCAGCCCTGCCCTGGGCCAGCCCGTCGTGGTCGAGAACCGAGCCGGTGCGGGAGGCGCGATCGGCGTCGAGGCAGTCGCGAAATCCACGCCCGACGGATACACCATCACCATGGTCAGCCCCGGCAACATGACGGCCGGGCCGGTGGTGCGCCCAACGCCCTACGATCCGCATACGCTCGGCTTTATCACGCGTGCGGTGCGCAGCCCGCTGCTGCTGGTGTGCCGGAAGAACCTGCCCTCGCGTGATCTGGCCGCCTTCATCGCCTTGGTGAAGCAGAAGCCGGACGCCATCCGCTTCGCCTCTGGCGGCGTCGGGACGGTCACGCAACTGGCGGCGGAGCTGGTGAATCTCCGCCTCGGAGTGCGCATGGTGCATGTCCCCTATCGTGGCACCGGCCCCGCCATGACCGACCTGATCGCCGGCAATGTGGATATCTTCTTCAGCGACACCTCCGCCCTGGGCGCGGTGCAGCAGGAACAAGTCCGGCTGCTCGCTGTCAGCACCGGCAGCCGCTGGCCGCAGATGCCGGAGGCGCCCTCGATGGCCGAGGCGATCCCCGGCTACGACATATCCAACTGGTACGGGGTGGTTGCCCCGCCCGGCACGCCGGATGCCATACTGATACGGTTGCAGCAGGACATTGCCAAGGTGCTGGCCAAGCCCGAGGTGGCCGAGGCGCTGCGGCGGATCGGCTTCGACCCGGCGCCGCTCTCGCCCTGGGAATTCAGCGACTTCGTGCGCACCGAATACGCGACCTGGGCCGAGGTGGTCCAGGCCACAGGCATCAAGGTGGAATGATGCGGATCTCCCATGCACCCGGCAGCCCCACTTCAGCGTAGGATGTCATGACCCGACCCGCGCGCCTGGCCGTCGATATTGGCGGCACCTTCACCGATCTCGTCCTGGAGCTTCCTGACGGGCCGCTCTCCGCCAAGGTCCTGACCACGCATGACGCGCCGGAGCGGGCAGTGATGGAGGGCACCGCCGTGATCCTCGCCCGGGCAGGGCTGCGGCCCGCGGAGCTTGGCCTTGTCATCCACGGCACCACCCTCGCCACCAATGCGCTGATTGAGCGCAAGGGAGCGCGCACGGCGCTGGTGACCACCGAGGGCTTCCGAGACTCCCTGGAGATCGCCTACGAGCACCGCTTCGAGCAGTACGATCTCTACATGGAGCGGCCCGAGCCGCTGGTGCCGCGCCCCCTGCGCTTCGAGGTGCCGGAGCGCATGGCGGCGGACGGCTCCGTGCTGCTGCCGCTGGATGAGGCGGCGGTCGCCGCGCTGGGTCAGAGGCTGACGTCGGAGGGAGTGGAGGCCGTCGCCGTCTCCTTCCTGCATTCCTACCGCAACCCGACGCATGAGCAGCGGGTGCGCGAATTGCTCGCCCGCCACATCCCGGAGGCCCGGATTGCGCTCTCCAGCGAGGTCTGCCCCGAGATCCGGGAATACGAGCGCACCTCCACCACCGTCGCCAATGCCTATGTCCTGCCGCTGATGGAAGGCTATCTGCGGCGGCTGGAGCAGGGCTTGCGAGACCTTGGCTGCACCTGCCCGCTGCTGCTCATCATGTCCTCGGGCGGCGTCACCACGGTGGAGACGGCGCGTCGCTTCCCGATCCGTCTGGTGGAGAGCGGCCCTGCCGGCGGTGCGATCCTGGCACGCCGGATCGCGGCGGAGAACGGCATCGCCAGGGCGCTCGCCTTCGACATGGGCGGCACCACCGCCAAGATCACCCTGATCGACGACCTGAAACCGCAGCAGGCGCGGCATTTCGAGATCGCCCGTGCCGCCCGCTTCGTGAAGGGCAGCGGCATCCCGGTCCGCATCCCGGTGATCGACATGGTGGAGATCGGTGCGGGCGGCGGCTCGATCGCGCGGGTGGACCAGCTCGGCCGGCTCAATGTCGGCCCGGACAGTGCCGGCTCGATGCCGGGCCCGGCCTGCTATGCGCGCGGCGGTACCCTGCCGACGGTGACGGATGCCGACCTGCTGCTGCGCTGGATCGAACCGGAGGGTTTCGCCGGCGGCCATATCCGGCTGGAGCCGGAGCACGCCGCCAGTGCCGTGGAGGCGCATGCCGCAGGGCCGCTCGGCATGCCGGCCTGGCAGGCCGCGCTCGGCATCACCGAGATCGTGACGGAAACCATGGCGAGCGCCGCACGGGTCCATGCCGTCGAGAACGGCAAGGAGACGGCGGACCGGACGCTGATCGCCTTCGGCGGCGCGGCGCCGCTGCATGCGGCACGACTGGCGCAGAAGCTCGGCATCCGCCATATCATAGTGCCGACCGGCGCCGGTGTCGGCTCGGCGCATGGCTTCCTTGGCGCGCCGATCGCCTATGAGGTAGTGCGCACCCGCCTGATCTCCCTGGCCGGCTTCGACCCCGCGCAGGTCAATACGCTGTTCGAGGAGATGCGGGCGGAGGCGGAGGCCGTGGTGTGCCTCGGCGCCCCGGCCGCGCGGCTGGTGGAGGAGCGCGTCGGCTTCATGCGCTACCGCGGCCAGGGCCATGAGGTGGCAGTGCGCCTGCCCACTGACCGCCTTGGCCCGGACGGAGCCGAGCGGCTGCGCGCGGCCTTCGAGGCTACCTACCGCGAGCTCTACGGCCGCATCATCCCGAATCTCGAGGTCGAGGTGCTGACCTGGACCCTCGCCCTTTCGGAGGATCGGCCCCTGCCGGACCGCCTGCCGGAGGTCGCGCCCGCGCCGGCGCCGGATCCCATCGGCCGGCGCCGGCTGGTGGACCCGGGAACCGGGACGGAAACCGAGGCCGCGATCCATGCGCGCACGGCGATGCGACCCGGGGCACGCATTGCAGGCCCTGCCGTGATCGCCGAGGCCGAGACCTCCACCCTCGTGCCCGCCGGCTTCACCGCGGCACTGAACGCCGCAGGGCATATCATCATCGAAAGGGTTGCAGCATGAGTGCGGCACAGCGGCAGGGCCGACTCGGCGAGATCGAGATCCAGGTCCTATGGAACCGCCTGATCTCCGTGGTGGAGGAGCAGGCGCAGACCCTGGTACGCACCGCCTTCAGCACCGCGGCGCGCGAGGCGGGCGATATCTCGGCCGGCGTCTTCGACACCCGCGGCCGCATGCTCGCGCAGGCGGTTACCGGCACGCCTGGGCATGTCAACTCAATGGCGCGCTCCGTCGCGCATTTCCTGGCGGAGTTCCCACTTGGGACGCTGCGGCCGGGCGATGCGCTGATCACCAACGATCCGTGGAAGGGCACCGGGCATCTCTTTGACCTGACCGTGGTCACGCCGACCTTCCGTGACGGGCGCGCCGTGGCGCTCTTCGCCTGCACCACGCATGTCGTGGACATCGGCGGCATCGGGCAGACGCCGGAAGGGCGGCAGGTCTATCACGAGGGCCTCTACATCCCGCTGATGTACCTCGCGCGCGAGGGGCGGATGAACGAGGATCTGCTGCGCATCGTGCGGGCGAATGTGCGCGAGCCGGTGCAGGTGGTGGGCGACATCTATGCCCTCGCGGCCTGCAACGACCGGGGCAGTGCGCGCCTGCTGGAGATGATGGACGAATACGGGATTGCGGATCTCGATGCGCTGGGAGAGGAGATCATCGGGCGCAGCCGCCGCGCCATGGCGGAGGCGATTGGCAAGCTGCCGAAGGGAAGCTGGACTGCCTCCATGACCATCGATGGGCTGGAGGCGCCGGTGGAGCTGGTGGCCACGCTGACCATCGGCGAGGACAGGATCCAGGTGGACTATGCGGGAACTTCCGGCCTGTCCGCCTATGCCATTAACTGCCCGCTCTGCTACACGGAGGCCTATACCGCCTTTGGCTTGAAATGCGCGGTGGCCCCCTGGGTCCCGAACAATGCCGGCACGCTGGACGCGATCGAGGTAACGGCGCCGCCGAACACCATCGTAAACGCACCGCATCCGGCGGCGGTCTATTCGCGCTCGATCATCGGGCACATGTTGCCGGACGTGGTCTACGGCTGCCTGCACCAGGCAATGCCGGCGACGGTGCCGGCCGAGGGGACCTCGAATCTCTGGAACCTCAGCCTCGCGGCCGGGCATGGCATGACCGGGGTCGGCGGCGACGGGGCGACGTCCTTCAACGTCACCACCTTCCACTCCGGCGGCGCCGGCGCGCGGCCGCGACAGGATGGCCTCTCCGCCACGCCCTTCCCCAGCGGGGTGCGCAACGTGCCGGTCGAGGTAACGGAGGCGATCACCCCGCTGGTGATCTGGCGGAAGTCACTGCGTCCCGGCTCCGGTGGCGCCGGCAGACAGCGCGGTGGCCTCGGCCAGGTGATGGAGATCGGCAACCGAGAGAATGCACCTTTCGGCATCTTTGCCCGCTTCGAACGCGTGCAGCATCCCCCACGGGGACGGGATGGCGGCCAGCCTGGCGCAACCGGACGGCTCCGCCTGCGCTCCGGTGCGGTGCTTCGGGCCAAGGGCTTCCAGGTGGTGCCGAAGGGCGACCGGCTGGTGGTGGAGATGCCGGGCGGCGGCGGCTTCGGCGATCCTTTCTCCCGCGACCCGTCCTTGGTGGTGCGCGATGTGCAGTATGGCTATCTCGGCATCGAGGAGGCGCGGCGCGACTATGGCGTCGTCATCGCTGAGGACGGCAGCCTGGACCAGGCCGGGACGGCACACCTGCGCGCCGAGCGCGGCCGCTGACCATTACGCCCGGAGGGAGGAGGCGAAATGGATAACAATGTGCGACGCATCGGGGTATTGGGCCCGCCGGTCAATGTTGCGCTGGAGCGCGAGCTGCCTCGCTACCTGCCGGATGGCGTCGTGATGAACCACAACCGGTTGTCGCGGCCGGAGGCGGCGCTGACGAAGGAGTCGCTGGTCGCGATGGGGGAATCGGCCATGCGCGCGGCTCGCGATCTAGCGATGGCGCGACCGGAGGTCATCGTCTACGCCTGCACCAGCGGTAGTTTCCTCGACGGGATCGGAAATGAAGCGAGGATAGCCGAGCGTATCACCGCGCTCACGGGCATTCCCGCCGTCACCACCTCCACCGCCGTGGTGGAGGCGCTGCGGGCCATCCGGGCCCGCAGCGTATTCATGGTGACACCCTATCCGGAGGACGTGAACGAGCACGAGCTTGCCTTCCTTGCCCATTACGGCTTCGAGGTGCCGTCTTATGACTCCTTCCGCTGCCAGGTCAGCGCGGAGATCCTGGCGATCACCTCCGAGCAGGTTGCCGCGATGGTCCTTCGCAATCGGGAACGCGCCCTGTCCTGCGATGCGGTGTTCGTGAGCTGCACGAACCTGCTCACCCTTGATCAGGTCGAGCACCTGGAGGAGGAGCTGGGCCTGCCGGTTGTCACCTCGAACCAGGCCTCGCTTTGGGCGGCGCTGCGGCGGCTTAGCATTGCTACAGGAGGCATCGCCTGTGGCCGGCTGTTCCGGCTCGACGAGAGCCGGGCCATGCCGGCGGTGAGCTGAGCCCTGCGGATAACGAAGAGGTGTCCACAGATCGGAGGGCGCTGGTTATCGACATTCCCGTTCCGGGAGAGCCAGAAGCGCTTGGCTTGACCAATCTTTGGCCGAACTGCTTGAGAGCCAGAAGCAATGATGAGCCTGTTCGAGTAGCGCATTACCAAGTTGGTGGTCACCGGCCCGAGCGAACCGGCTGGGCGAAGCTGTCAGGGCCATCGCTTCCCTGCTAAGATCATCAGCTATGAAACATGGCTTTACCAGCTGCTTAGCCTCAGCCCGCGGAATGTCGGGCTGAGCCTGGGCAAGCGGGCCATCTTGATCGATTGCGAAAGTATCCGGTGCTGGTGCCAGAAGTTTGGCGCCGATTTCGCCCGCAAGCTTCGCAGGCGTCGGCCGAAGCCATGCGGCACCTGGCACCGTGATGGTAAATGCAGCGAAGAGGCCCGCCTTTCGTTATGATGCTTGGATATGCTGGGTCGGAATGCACCATCCTTGTGCACACTACTGAACGAAGATGGCGTCCTCCAGCTTCGCCTCGTCAGGTCCAGACCCGGCGACGCCGATCCTCGAGCCGCCTCGCCTTATGGGTGGCGCGCGGCAGCGTGCCCTCGGCCAGCACTGCGATCTCGGCCGAGATTCCGGTGACGGCTTTCAGCTTGCGCCCGAACCGAGCGGCCAGATCAGCCTCGGCCTCGTTGCGACCGGCGGCGCGTTCCACTTCCACCGTCAGACGGTCCAGGTGGTTCACGCGATCCAGCACCAGTCGGTATTCGCCGGTCAACGCCGGCTCTTGCCGCACGATGGCCTCCACATCACTCGGGAACAGGTTTACGCCCTTGACGATTACCATATCGTCCAGCCGGCCGTGCACACCCATGATCCGTAGCGCGGTGCGCCCGCATCGGGCTGGCTCGGTGGTGGCGGAGACGATGTCGCCGGTGCGGAAGCGGAGCAGCGGGCGTGCCCGCTTGCGCAGCGTGGTCACCACCAGCTCACCGCGCTCGCCTTCGGCCACGGGCTCGCCGGTCTGTGGGTCGAGGATTTCGGCATGGATGTGGTCCTCGGCCCAGTGGAGGCCTTCGCGTGTCGGACCCATGCCAGCGCAGGCACCGAACACGTCGGAGAGGCCATAGTAGTCGTAGAGTTCGGCGCCCCACAGCGTTTCGATCCGCTCGCGCGTCTCGGGGATGGAGCCGCCTGGCTCGCCGGCGACGAAGATGCGGCGCACCGCCAGGTCGCGCCGAAGGTCAATCCCCTCCCGCTGCGCCACCTCGCCGAGATGCCAGGCATAGGATGGCGTGGTCCACATCGCCGTCGCCTGGAACTGCCGCAGGATGCCTAGCAGCCGCTCCGACGGCACGGTACCGGCATGAATGGAGAGCGCGCCGACCCGCTGCGCGCCGAGCACGCAGGGACCGCCCACGAAGAGCGAGAAGTTCAGTGCATGGCAGTAGCGGTCAGTCGGCCGCAGGCCAGAGCCCCAGAACAGCCGCGCTTCGAACTCCATCCAGTCGTCGAAGTCCGCGGCCGTGAAGGGCGAGGCGGTGGGCACGCCGGTGGAGCCGCTGCTGGCGGCGATGTAGACCACCTCCCGCTCCGGCACTGCCAGCATATCGCCGAGCGGTGGCGCGCTCTGTTGCCGGGCACGTAGCGTGGCCTTGTCCACTGGCTCCAGCCGGCGGAGGTCATCCAGGCTGCGGAGCGTACCGCCGGACAGCCCGGCCCTAGCCAACCGCTCCCGCCAGTAGGGCGAGGCGACGGCGTGGTCGAGGTGCTGCCGCAGCAGTCCGAGTTTGAGTGCGTCCCACTCCGCCCGCGTCTGCGTCTCCAGCGTGGCGTTCCAGTAGGGATCGCTGTCTCGACGTTGGTTTACCATGTTGGCAGGATCGTGTTGCCGAACCGCTCCGCAATGAACCGCTTCACCTCGGGCGACCGGTAGATGGAAATATAGCGCAGCAGGCGGGGATTTTCCCGGTCCTTTACGCGTGCGACCCAGACGAGGCCCCAGGGCGTGTCGGCCGCTTCCAGCAGCAGCGCCTTACGCGGGTCGAGGCCGGCGGGCACGGCGTAGTTCATGGTGATCGCCGCCAGCTTCACGTCGTCCAGCGAGCGAGGCAGCTGCGCCGCGTCCAGTTCCAGGAAGCGCAGGCGCTTCGGGTTCTCGATGATGTCGGCCACGCTGGCCGTAACGCCGGCCCCCTCGCGCAGCCGCAGCAGCTTGGCGCGCTCGAGCAGTTGGAGAGCACGGGCACCATTGGAGGGGTCATTCGGCAGCGCGACCTGGGATCGGTCCGGTAGCGCCTCTGTGCTTGCCAAGCTGCGGCTGTAGAGGCCCATGGGCACGACGATGCTGCTGGCCAGCGGCACCAGGTCGTAGCCGCGCGTGCGGTTCGCATTCTCCAGATAAGGCCGGTGCTGGTAGTTGTTCGCGTCCAGGTCGCCGCGGAACAGCGCCTCGTTCGGCATGGTGAAGTCGGAGAACTCATAGATGCGGGATTCGATCCCCTGCGTACGGGCCAGGCCCGCAGCATAATTCAGGATCTCCGCATAGGGGCCGGCGGTGACGCCGATGCGCAGTGGGGCATCCTGTGCAATGGCGCCTCTCGCTGCAAGAATCAGCGGGGTCGCAACCAGGATACGACGGGAAAGGATAGGAGGACGAATCATGCTGCTTACTCTGATGTCCTCTGCGTAACCGCGGCCGCCTTCAGCGCCTGTTCCAGGTCTGCGAGCAGGTCGTCCGGATGTTCCAGCCCGACCGAAAGGCGCACATATCCCGGTGTCACTCCGGTAGCGAGTTGCTCCTCCGCCGAGAGTTGCGAGTGGGTGGTGCTGGCAGGATGAATGGCAAGCGAACGCGCATCGCCGATATTGGCGACGTGGTAGAACAGCTTCAGCGCATCGATGAAGCGCCGGCCGGCCTCGGTACCGCCCTTCAGCTCGAAGCCTACGAGGCCACCATGACCACGCGTGAGATACTTCGCGGTGCGCCTCGCCGCCTCGCCCTGGAGGTGCGCGGGATGGATCACGCGCGAGACCTCGGGCCGCTTTGCCAGGAAATTCGCTACGATCTCGGCATTGCGGCTGTGCTCACGCATGCGCAGCGGCAGGGTGTCGAGGCCCTGGAGAATCAGAAAGGCGTTGAAGGGGCTCAGCGCAGGCCCGACATCGCGCAGCAGCGTAACCCGCGCCTTCAGCCCGTAGGCGATCGGTCCCAGCGGTTTGGCAGCCTCGACCCAAGCGGCGCCGTGATAGGAGGGATCCGGACGGTGCAGGGCAGGTTGCCGCTCCGGGTGATCCTCCCATGGGAAGTTACCGCCATCGATGATGATGCCGCCAATGCTGTTACCGTGGCCGCCGATGAATTTCGTCAGGGAGTGCACTACCACTGCGGCACCATGCTCGAAGGGCCGCACCAGCAGCGGGGCTGCGGTGTTGTCGACGATCAGTGGGATGCCGAGTGGCCGGCCGATAGCTGCCACCTCTGCGATCGGGAACACCTCCAGCTTCGGATTGGGTAGGGTCTCGGCATAGTAGGCACGGGTGCGACCGTCGGTAGCACGGCGGAAATTCTCCGGGTCCGCGGGATCGACGAAGCGCACTTCGATGCCCTGGTCGCGCAGCGTATTGGCGAACAGGTTCCAGGTGCCGCCGTAGAGGTCAGTCGAGGAGACGATGTTGTCGCCGGCATGGGCAAGATTCTGCACGGCGAGCGCCGATGCTGCCTGGCCCGAGGCGACTGCGACGGCAACAGTTCCACCCTCCAGGGCTGCGACGCGCTGCTCCAGCACGTCGGTCGTCGGGTTCATGATGCGGGTGTAGATGTTGCCCAACTCCTGCAGCCCGAACAGCCGGGCGGCATGGCCGGTGTCGTCGAACTGGTAGGAGGTGGTCTGGTAGATCGGCACGGCCACCGCCTTGGTAGCAGGGTCGCGGCGCCAGCCGGCATGCAAAGCCAGGGTTTCCGGGTGCAACCGGTGCATGGGTCCGCTGTCTCCTCTTTCCGGGTTGTCGGCTGCCCAGGACGAAGCCGCCGTCGGGGACCGGCCATGCCCGTGGCTGGCCCTGTTCCCGATCAGCGCCCACGGACGGGCTCACGCCACGGCGGCAGAGCCGAATCCCTGCCTGCCCCCATAGCGCTTTGCCGGGGTCATATACAACGAAATGGAATAGTGCAACACGCGAATTGACAATTTTTCATCGCGCATAGGCAACCCTGGCGTCCAGGCGTCGCTTCATTTAGACAGCATATTCTGAGAGAGGTGCGAAGGCAAATTCACCAAAACAAATCGTAGAAAATCTGCTGCACCGGCAACCGGCTTTCAATGCCCTGCCACTCTTCTTCCTGGTCAATGTGACCACTGTGCCGAGGGCAGGATGCCGGCCTGGGGACAGCAGACCTTGACGCGCACGGACGACTCGGGCGTCGCACCACACAAGATTCTGGGTTGGCCAAGATCCGAGAGTCGCTTCGTTGCGTGATGCCGGGAGAATGCGCCTTGCTGGCACAGCCGACCAACCCGGCGCCGGGGACGCCAGATGCAGCGCTGCAAGGTCACCCCGAGCAGGCGCAGCATTTCCTGTCATTCCACGCCATGATCTACCGCCACTTCCGCCTGGGGCAGCAACGGCCGGTTAGTATCATGAAGCCGGCACCGAAACCTTTCGGCTCACTTTGGCTACAGCTTGCTCTGTTGAAACCCTTGGGTCTGCAACCTGATGATCATCAGGTTATGGGTGAGGATCCGGAGGATAATCTCATGCCGCTGCGCGGTGGCGGCGTGGGCGGTCAGGGCAGAGCCGAGGCGGCGTTTGTGCTGGCTGAAGCCGCTCTCTGCGTGCCATCGCTGATGGTACAGGGTACGCGGGAACTGCCGCCGCATGGCGCGCCGGTAAAGCGTTTTCGGCCAGCGCCGGCCGGTATTGCGTGGATTGAGCGCGATGACACTGTGCCGCATCCCGCACTCCTCGCGGCAGAGGCGGTGGTTGTGCTCGGCATCATAGCCCGCATCGGCAAGCGCGGTGTCGAGGGCCAGGAGGGCAGCCACCTGCCGCACCGCTGGGGTGAAGTCGGGCGAGTCCTGGCTCGGCCCGGTGCCGGGAACCGCGCCGAGGATCAGGTGCGAATGCACATGGACAACGGCGGTGAGCTTGGGCCAAGCCCTTTGGCGGTGCCCCGAACCTCGGCGGCGCAGGCCGAAGTAGGTGCTGACGTGCCGGGTCTCGAGCCCGGTGGCGTCCACGGCGGCCACCGGCGCAGCGTCGATCAGGCCGGCATCCCATGCCCGCCGGACGATCGCGGCCTGGGCGCGGCGGAAGGTCCCCCCCTTTCGGCGCCAGCCAGCAGCCGATGCGCCGCGTAGGCCAGCGTCGAGTAGTGCGGCACCTTCCGAAGCCCGAGCGTCTGACGCAAATCCCGCCACTCAGCCACAAGGGTCACCACGCCGCGGTAGTCGGTCTTGAGGCACTGCTTCAGCACCAGCAGCGCGAAGAGCTGCGGTTGGGTGTAATCGTGCCGGGAGTAACGGCTGCCATAGGCAGGCAGCGCCGCCCGACCGACCGCCAGCGCCTCGCGGGCAATCCGCACCGCCGATTTCGACATCGTCCGCATGGCCCCCTCCGGGATCCGCGTCCCACGGCAGCCACCCAAACCAGCAGACTCAAGTCAGGGTTTCAACAGGGCAGCTACAGCTCAAAACACGGTGGCGATGCCATCGGCGCAAATCCATCCTGGCCGTCCGCCGCTGCCTCGTTGTCGGCCGAGCTCGCCAACCTCATCGCCGAAGGGTTCGGCGGCTCCTGGACCGCCTCGTCGCAGCGCCGGGCTGCATCGCCTCCCTGATTGACGTCTTTGCCTGCTCTCGATCAGGGCTCCATGAAGCTGCCATCAGACGTCATGAAAGCCTGTCCCCGTCGCGTCGCAGCAAGCTGCGCTTGAGGTCAGCCCAGCGCCTGGGCCAGGTCGCGGACGAGGTCATCCGCATCCTCCAGCCCGACCGACACCCGGAAGGTCCCGTCTCCTGTCCAGTCGCGGTAGGCTTCCGCGCTCCGCCCTTCCAATCCGAAGGAGGTGCGCAGGATGTCCTCGGTCGGAATGTAGAAGAGCAGGCTCTTGGTCTTGCCCAACGACACGGCATAGGAGAACAGGCGCAGCCGTTCTGCCAGCTGGCGGGCCATGGCGGCTCCATTCTGCTTCACTGCGAAGGACACCATCCCGGAGAAGTTCCGCATCTGGCGCCGGGCCAGGTCGTGCTGCGGATGGCGGACGGAGCCCGGCCAGTACACCGAGCGCACCAGCGGATGTTCCGTCAGGAAATCCGTCACGCGTCTTGCATTGGCCTCGTGCAGGGCCATGCGCGGGACCAGGGTTTCCATGCCGCGCAGGATCAGCCAAGCCGCCTGCGGCGACAGCGAGCCGCCGAGATGGATCAGGCTGCCCTTGCGCAGCGCCGCCATCCGGTCGGCTCGACCAATCACCGCACCGCCCAAGGCATCGCCATGCCCGCATAGATATTTCGTCAGCGAGTGAACGACGTAGTCGGCGCCCAAAGCCAGCGGCTTCAGGCCCACGGGCGTGGCGATGGTGGCGTCCACTGACAGTTCCGCCCCGCCAGCATGGGCGATCTCGGCGATTGCGGCCACGTCGGCAAGCCGCAGGATCGGGTTCGCTGGAGTCTCGATGTGGACCAGGCGAGTGTTGGGTCGCATCGCCGCCGCAACCGCCTCAGGGTTGGAGGTGTCCACGGCTGTGACCGCGATGCCATGCCGGGGCAGGAGATCGCGGCCAAGTTCAGCCACGCCCGCATAGCACACGTCGGACACGACCAAATGATCCCCGGCGGCGAGCCGGTCGAAGAAGAGGGCACTGATCGCCGCCATCCCGCTGGCGAAGGTTACAGCTGCCTCCCCGCCGTCCAGCGCCGCCAGCCGGGCCTCCAAGAGGTCGAGGGTCGGGTTGCTCCAGCGCGTGTAGAAGTGCGGCGCCGCATCCGTCAGGTCGCTAGCCGAGAAGCCGACCGCATCCGGATGGGTAAAGAAGCTCGTCGAGAGAACCGGCGTGGGCGAGACAGGAGAGCCGACATCACGCCGCCCCTCGCCAGCGTGCAGGGCAAGGGTGGATTCGCCAGGACTGGGGCTCTTGGACATGTCGCGGTGTTCCATTCCAAGGCAGTGCTGTTGCTGGTTTCGTGCCTCATCTCGGCGCAGTTCCAGATAAGGGCGGCGATCAAGGCATCGTCAGAGGATTGATCATGACGACCGTGTCTGGGCCCAGGCCAAGTCGGATCGAAGAGAAAGCTTGCGGAAAAAAGGGCCTGGGTTCCCTACCGTATCCTCACCCCGGGACTTCAACATTTCTTGGTCTACTAACCAACTCACTTGCGCCGCTGTCAACGCCTTGCTGGCGGCCTCTCGGCAACCGCCGCTTGGCGCGGGACCGCCGTACACGATCATGCTCTCCGCGGCGACGCGTCCCGCACCGCTCCGGTCGCCAGGAGAGCGCGCGCGAGCGGCTCAGCGCCCGTTTCCTGCATTTGCATGTGCTGCGGCACACGCGCTTCAACCTGCCGAGTTGCAAGGTTGGTCATCACCTGCCGGCGCTCCGGGAGGCGAGGTTGCGATCTGCGCCCGCACCCCGCCGTCCAGCATGGCGAGCCGCTGCAGGTAGGCCTCGGCGCTGTGACGGTAGGTCTCGGCGCCGCCCGGGTCGGCGGCCATCAAGCCGGCGGCGATCGCGCGGATATAGGCCTGCCCGAGGCGCAGATCCTGCCAGCAGCGTGGGCCGGCCACCTGCCGCGATGGCCCGTAGCGCTGCCGCCGCCGTGTCACGCCGCCATCGTGGTCGTGGCCATGCTCCTGGTTCCCCATGCCGCGCGGCTCCAGGTCCGCCGCTTTTTGTGTCTGAGCGCGGCAAGGAATGGCTCAAGCCAGGTCTCCAGATCCTGCGCAGTGCGACCCATGCTCGCCTCCCAATCCCGGGCACCTCAACCCGGCTCAGAGGCAATGCAGATCACTCCAGAAAACGCCCAGATCGTGCCAGGCTTGCCTTCCGCGCCTAACTCAAGCAACTGTCGCAGTTCACAAAACCGCGCCATCGCTGCGCCATACCCGTGCCCGTCAGGGGCCATGCCCGCCAGGAATGCTCGAGGAAGAGGCAAACAAGCCCGAAGGACAAAACTATGAGCACGACGCGCCGCAGCTTGTTCGCCGCCCTCCTGGCAGTGCCCCTGACAGCCGCTGCGGCTGCTGCCCAGCCATGGTCACATGATGATCGCCGCTACCGCGAATGGCTGCGCTGGCGCGAGCAGGACCGTCGCCGCCGGATCCGCGAGGCCCGCCGCGAATGGCGTGAAGAAATGTGGCACGAAGAGCGGGAACGCGCTGCCTGGGAGCGTCGCTACCGGCGCTGACCGGAAACCCTCCGGTATCGCACCATGCCTCGGCGCACGCTCAGGCATGGCGCTGGCGGAGTAATCCCTGTGCACTTCCATGTTTGACAGAAGCGCAGGAGATCGCCAGAACCATCCGGTTTCCGCAGGTGAAGAGGCTCTGCCTCACAAGGATTCCGTCTATGTCGAAGAAGTTCCTGACCGATGTCATCGCTCAGTCCGCTGAGATGCCCACGGTGGCGGCCGGGAGAGTGGCGGCGGACGTCATTGCCGCGATCAAGGCGGAGATCGTGGAAACGGGACGTTTCACCATCCCCGACTTCGGCTCCTTCATCGTCCGCGAGACCCCGAAGCGCACCGCGCTGAACCCCCGGACGGGCGAGAAGGTATCGGTGAAGGCCGGCGCGACGGTTAAGTTTAAGGCCAGCCCCTCCCTGAAGGAGGCCGCCTTTGCCGGTCTGAAGAAGGCAAAGCGCAAAGCTGCAAGGGGCTGACTACGGGCACGGCAGATGCGGCACGCCGTGCGGCTTCTCCACCCTGTCGGCGGTGGAGGACCGCTGGGTGCTGATAGTGTTGGTTGCAAGGTCGTACCGACGGAGGCGAACTACCTTCAACATACTGCGGACGGTCCGCGCGTAATGGCTCTTCTTTGACTGTCCCCGGCCTGGTTGGCTGCCTGCCAGGCGGGCGGCCGCGACCGCTAGAATCCGATTGCACAGGACTGCCGTCAGCTGTGGGCAATGTTGTCATTGCCCGGACTGGAGCGCCTGCGCCGTGTCAATCGAGCCGCTGGCGAAGCCCAATCCGGAGCAGTTATCCTCAGCCTATTCGGAAAATTCATGGGACTGGAGCTGAGCGCTGCCAGTACTGCGGCGGCTCGCGTTTCGGTTGTGCGGGCACACGTCATCCGTGCCGGCTTGGCAGCCAGCTGTCAGATGCGATCGCGGGGCTTGGGGTTGCAGGTCGGAGGGCTCGGTAGGGGCGTCCGCTCCGCGGCTCAGCAGGTCAGGCGTGACAGACGGCTGAGGGCGAGACGGCTGATGGCCTGGTCCGGACAGGCGCTGGGCAGGTGCAGCATGACCTGGGTCTTCAGCGCGATGACCTGAGTGGCCAGTTTGACCAGGTGCAGGCGCAAGGTATCGAACTGCGCCGCGCGCCAGGTGGAGCGCTTCGGCATGAGGCTGCGTAGGGACCAGAACAGCCAGTAGGCGCCAGTGTGCAGCATCAGGCGGAACTGATTGGCGGTGGCACGGCAGCAGGAGGTCCGGTCAGCGGCGAGGTGCCGTTTCCAGGCCTGCAGATGATGTTCCGCCTGGCCGCGCGGGCAGTAGCGCCTCTCGTAGAGGGCGTGGGCTGAGCCGCCCGGGAGGTTGGTGACGACGAAGCGGGTGCCGGTTCCCTGCGGCCTGGCCTCGATGCGGGCGATGATCCGCTCGCCCTGGCTCCCGCTCCCGGCACCGTCGTAGAATTCCGTGTGGCGGCGCAGCATAGCGGCCACCGGCCGGCCCTCGCCGTCGAACACCACGGTCGGCTGGAAGCCGTACTGGTCGGAGTGGGCGTTGAACAGGCGCAACTGCTGCTCGCCATGGATGGCGTCGAAGGTGTCATCCACGTCCAGTACAATCCGACGCGGCGCCTGGCGGAAGCTGCCGCAATAGAGCCCGTGCGCAGCAGGGCGCGCCCATCCGGCCAGTTCTCAAGGAGCGAGACGGTCGGCTGTGAGCAGAGCGCGGCCCCATCCGGAAGGCGGCCGAGCGCGAGCTTGAAGACCGGGTCGTGCCGCGGGCTGTCGGCATCGTTGCCGTTCTCGTAGCCGGCCGCGATCATCAGCAGGCGGAAGCGCAGGATGGCGGCGAGGTCGTGCTGGACCCGCCTCGGGGCGCGCGGGTCGTCGAGGCAGACGGCGAGCCGCTCCGCAAGTCCCAGCCGGCGCTTGACCTCGCGCAAGGCCAGCAGGCCGCCATCGGAGGACAGTTGCCCGCCGTCGAAGCGGGCGATCAGGGCCGGCCAGCGACCGGTGATAGGCCGGGCAGCGGCGGCGCAGATGCAACCTTGGCGGGTATGGGCCCCGGAACCGGCTGGATTTGAGTGTCGCAACCGAATCCTATTGCCGCGCAGCGGCTTGCGCCATGTCCGCCAGCTCTCGTGCATAAAGTGGCCTAGCCGCCGAGGGAACGCCAAGATGTCGTTTTTCAAGCGTCATGCCATGTCATCCCTGCGCGCGAAAGCCGTTGCGCCAAGCCGCCGCCAGCTATTGGCCCTGGGCTGCGCCTGCTGCCTGACTGCTGCGCTGCCCGTTAGCCCAGCGGCGGCACAGTCCGAAGCCGTTCAGCGGCACCTCGCGGCGGCACGGCAGGCGGCGGGCGAGGATCTCCGTGCCTAGCTGAAGCTCGGGGAGATAGCATCGCCTACGCCCGGCCTGCGCCTGCCGCCCCCAACCGAACTGATGGCCCTGCCGCCGCCAGGCAAGGCCTTCGACAATCTCTACTTCGTGGGCAGCAAATGGGTCAGCGCCTGGGCCATCACGACCTCGGACGGCATCATCCTGATCGACGCGATGGACAATGACGATGAGGCCGAGCGGATCGTTGATGCCGGCCTGCGGTAGCTTGGGCTCGACCCCGCGCAGATCAAGCTGATCGTGGTCACCCACGGCCATGGCGACCATTATGGCGGCGCTGGTTACCTCACCCGCCGCTATGGCGCCCGGGTCGTGATGAGTGAGGCCGACTGGACCATGATGGAGACGGGGCTCGACTTCGATCGCCCCGATCGGGGGCGTCCACCGCGGCGCGATCTCTCGGTGGGGGATGGCGGCACCGTGCGCCTAGGCGACACCACCCTGGATGTCCTGATCACGCCCGGGCACACACACGATGGGCACCCTTGCGCTGCTCTTCGACGTTCGCCAGGCGGACCAGGTGCACCGGGCCATGCTCTGGGGCGGCACCGCCTTCAACTTCGGGCGGCAGCCCGACCATATCCGGCGCCTGCAGGCCTATATCGACGCGACCCTCTGCGCCCGCGACATTGCCGCCCGCCAGAATGTTGACGTCTTCCTATCGAACCGCAACGGCTACGACGAAGCAGTCGAGAAGCTGGCAAAGATGGGAAAGGGAAACCGCAACCCGTTCGTCATCGGCGTTGGCGCGACGCAGCGTGCGCTGACCGTCATGCACGAGTGCGCCCGGGCGACCATGGCAGCCTGGACTAGCTGAGCGCGTCGGTTCTGCCCCGAACGTCTGCGTCGCGCCCGGTGGTATGGCCGCCACCTGGCGCGACGCTCAGCGGGGTCTCGCAAACCCAGGGCTGCACCGATACGGCTTCAGGCCGGGGCTGTGGTCGTCCCGGTTTGGAGAACCACGACATTGCTCTCTTCCTGCCGGTGCGCCATTTCAGGGTAGGCGGGAGCCTGTCGGATGGAGGACTGCGCATTATGGACCAAATGACCGCGACCTCGGTGCCTGGAACCCACGAGGCAAAGCTTGCCCGCTTGGCCGAGGTGGCGGTCCGAGTGGGTCTGAACCTCCAGGCGGGTCAGGAACTCGTCATGACAGCCTCGGTCGAAGCCCTGCCGCTCGTGCGCCTCATCACTGACGCGGCCTACCGGGCCGGCGCCAGCCTGGTGACAACGCTGTTCTCGGATGACCAGCAGACGGTGTCGCGTTTCCGTTTTGCGCCGGATGCGAGCTTTGATTGCGCCCCAGGCTGGCTGTTCGAGGCCATGGCCGAGGCCTTCCGCGGTGGAGCCGCACGCCTTGCCATCGTGGGCGAGGACCCGAACCTGCTCCACGGGCAGGACCCAGAGAAGGTGGTCAGGGCCAATCGCGCCCGTTCCAAGGCTTACCGCCCGGCGCTGGAGCTTATCACGGCCTCGGCCGTCAATTGGAGCCTCGTGCCCTTTGCCTCCCCGGCCTGGGCGCGCGCCGTGTTCCCGGAACTCCCGGAGCCTCAGGCGGTGGACCGGCTCTGGGATGCGATTTTCGCCACGACGCGTGTGAACGAGGCGGATCCCATCGCGGCCTGGGCGGAGCACAACGCCGCCCTGATGAGACGTCGGCAGTTCCTGAACGAGAAGCACTATGCCGCCCTGCGTTTCCGCGGACCCGGTACTGACCTCACAGTCGGGCTGGCGGATGGGCATGCCTGGATGGGAGGGCAGTCAACCGCCAGGAACGGTGTGACCGGCAACCCGAACATCCCGACCGAGGAAGTGTTCACGACCCCGCACGCGGCCCGCACCGAAGGCTATGTCGCGGCGACGAAACCGCTCTCGTACCAGGGCACACTGATCCGGGATATCCGGGTTCGCTTCGAAGGTGGCTTGATTGTCGAGGCTCATGCCAGCACCGGGGAAGGGGTTCTGCGGCAGATGATCGGCACGGACGAAGGGGCGCGCCGCCTGGGCGAAGTGGCCCTGGTGCCTGCCTCCTCGCCGATCTCCCGGAGCGGCCTCCTCTTCCTCAACACGCTCTTCGACGAGAACGCAGCCAGCCATATCGCCCTCGGCCAAGCCTACAAGAAGTGCTTCGTCGACAGCGAAACCATGAGCGACGCAGAGTTCGAGGCCCGCGGCGGCAATCGCAGCCTTATCCATGTCGACTGGATGATCGGCTCTGCCCAGATGGACGTGGACGGCCTCGATCGGCAGGGCAGGGCGGAGCCCGTGATGCGCGCGGGCGAGTGGGTATCCTGAGCCAGGGATGCGGCACCCCGCCCTCCTCCGGAAGCGGGCGGGGTGGACCGCAGTATCGCAAGCGAGAATCCGTGGCGGCGGCTCTTTCTGGCAGGGCCGGTCGAGTATGACTGGGTGCAGCATGACCCCGCACCGGCGGACGAAGGCGCTTTTCCACGTCTCTCGCTAGGCTCGCATCCACCGCAGGCCCCATTCCTCTACACTCACGAGTGGTCGCAGGCTCCAAGCCGTGGTGCCGCTGGCTATTACCGGAGAGCAAGCAATCAGCGCAGCATTCGGTGCTTGCGTCATGGCTCTTTAATTGCTCCAGCGTATCCATAAACTATGCCGGTCCCGGCGACCTCGATCTCCTCATTTCGCCCCGGTCCGCGCAGATCAGCACGGCGGAAACCGTCGATCCCTGGGGCCGGTGCTATGCTTCGCTCCAGCCAAGTCCCGGCTTGGCCTGGTGCAGGAAGCATCCTATGTCGGCATCGTCGTCCTGGCCCTCTCCTGGGTGGCAGCCGGGATCGCGTTCCGGCTCTGGGGCTGATCGCGATGTTCCCATGGACCGAGCACTGCAGTCCGATCTCTGTGCTGCTGGCGATCTGCCGGAGTGCCGGGAGATTGCGTCTGGGGCAGCAGTGTCGCGTTGGCTGCCGCGCAGCAACTGCTGGCCGTGATTCCGCACAACCCGCCTGGACTGTTCCCGGAGGGCCGATGCTGGAGTTCGACCGCTCCGAGCACGCGATCCGCCAGGCAGTGCTGGCCGAGCCGATCGAGCACCGGGCCGGCCGTGTCGCCATCCCGACCGGGCCTGGGCTCGGCATAGAGATCGACCGCACTACCCTCGACCGCTTCCGCAGCTGATTCAAGGCGCCGGATGTCCACATGGGTCTTCGATATCGGTAAGCATATGGGCAGGAAGCTCTTTGCTCGTTGAGTGGAGTGCCTTGGCTGGGCTTGAGGAGTGGACTTGCCGCCTCGGCGTGGTCTCGAGCCGTCTGGTGGCCTCGTTGGGTGGAAGCGCGGCGTTGTCGTGTTCTCGTCCGCGGATGAACGCCGCTACCAAGCAGCAGGCTCGAAATCCACGGCATATGGACCACGGTTAGTCGGGCAGGATCGCCGATTCATGCCTTGGACACCTCTCGTCGGCGCCTGCTTTCCATGCCGCGTGGCATGATCTCTCCGACCGCTTCACCCTGTGCTGCGCCCGCGGCACGCACCGCGTCAGCATGCCGGAGAACATCCTGGCGGCGCTGTTCCACCTGACCAAGCCCTACACCGAGGCCGTGCTGGCCCAGCGC